>Ga0272443_10006791_pt1 | contig 11164 bp, 15 predicted proteins | sample SSMAcet12_FD_193581 | JGI IMG/M metagenome (GOLD analysis project Ga0272443, IMG submission 193581) | Marine sediment archaeal communities from Little Sippewissett salt marsh, Falmouth, MA, United States - SSM-Acet-12 | ecosystem: Environmental > Aquatic > Marine > Wetlands > Sediment ... | reverse complement strand
TCAAATGAACAAAGAGGTCAAACTATAGAGAACTATAGTGAGAGAGAAGCAGTCCTTAAACAATTAAAATGTGTTGATGAAGTTATGATGCAAGAAGAACAATCTCCTGAAAACAATATTAAAGAGGTTCTTAGACTTACACCAAATTTTAAGGTATATCTTTTCCATGGTGATGATTGGAAGAAGATTCCTGGTTCAGATTATGTTAAATCAATTGGTGGTGAAGTTGTAACGCTACCATACTATAAGAGATTAGATAAAAATAATATAGAAATTAAATTTAGAGAATCAAAAATAAAACCAATAATCTCAACCAAGGCACAAACTTTAATGAATTTAAAAAATAAACTTAAGAAATCATACATAGAAGATTTAGTTGTATTTGATGTCAAAGCATGGAAGCATGATGAGGATTGGGTTTTGGATACTATAAATAGGGAACTTGGGTTTGAAACAATCATAGTTAGAAGTTCAGCTTTAAATGAAGATGCATTTGATGAATCAAAGGCTGGTCATTTTACAAGTGTTTTAAATGTAAGAGCAAGTTATACAAAAGAGATGATTGATGCAATTAATAAAGTTATTGAAAGTTATGATTCTAATCCCAAAAACGAAATTTTAGTGCAAAAGCAAACCCAAGACATAGCAATGAGTGGAGTTGTTTTTACAAGGAAAATTGAAAATAATGCACCCTATTATGTTATAAACTATGATGAATCAGGAAGCACAGATTCTGTAACAAGTGGTAAAGAAAATAAGAAAATAGAAATCATAAGAAATGTTAAATTTGGTGAAGGTTGTCCAGCTACATGGGTTGCATTAATAGAAGCAATAAGAGAAATAGAAGCATTAATTCCGAATATTCCTTTGGATATTGAATTTGCAATGACAGATGAACAAAAATTTGTTATCTTTCAAGTTCGTCCTCTTGCCGCAAATAAGGTTTTGTCAAATGAGACAGATTCTGATGTTTTTGTATTAAGGGGAAAAATAGGGGAATCTTTTGAAGAAGGAAATGCATACAGCGATATGGCTTTTTGGAACCCGTCAGAAATAATAGGAACCCTCCCTAACAGGCTTGATTATTCTTTATATAAATATATTATAACTGATGGACATTGGAATTACGCTTTATCTACGATGGGTTATACTGATGTTGAACCAGATAATTTAATGACTGAATTTGGTGGCAAGCCATATATTGATTTAAAACAAACCTTTCTTGGTTTGCTTCCAAATAAAATTCCATCAGAGTTAAAAAATAAGTTAGTTGAATATTATTTTGATAAACTTTTTAAATATCCTGAATTGCATGATAAAGTAGAATTTGAAATAATTCATAATTGTCATTATATTGGTTTTGATGAAGATATTAAAGCATTATATAAAGCAAATTTCACTACCCTTGAAGCTGCTGTTATAACACAAGCAGTTAAAATGCACACAAAAAGAATATTTAGAGAATCAAAACATTGGTTTAACGAAGCAACAGAAAGTTTAACACATTTAAGAGTTAGCAGAAAAAATATTTTAAAACAAATAAACCATGATGATGTTGATTCTATAATTGATGGGATTTATGCTTTGTTACTTTATTGTATTAATCTTGGCACAGTTGATTTTTCAAGAATGGCGAGAATGGCTTTTATTGGAAATATATGGTTAAAGGCTATGGTAAAGCAAGGAAAAATTACACAAAAATTTTATGATGATTATCTTAAATCTATTTCTGTTGTTAAAATTGGAGGGCATTTAAGACCAGGAACATATGATATAACTTCGCCAAGATATGATAAAAATCCAAATATAAAATTAACTAAAATAGAAAAGAAAAAAGCAAAAATAGATATTCCAAAACCTTTAAAAGAAAAAGAATATTTTATAAGAAAATCAATTGAAATGAGAGAAAAAGTAAAATTTGAATTTACAAAAAATCTTAGTGATGCAATTGAACTTATTGCTGAGTTAGGAGAAAAGTTAAATTTTACTAGGGAAGAGATGGCTCATCTTGATATTCAAACTATTCTTCATTCTAAAAAAAGAGATAAAAAAGATATTAAAGAATCATGGACTGCTATTATTAATGCAAGAAAAAAACAAAAAACAATTAATGAAAAATTAAGTTTGCCACCAATTATTTTTTCTAAAACGGATTTTTGTATAGTTCCAACATATGTTTCCAAACCAAATTTCATAACCCAAAAGTCAGTTATAGCAACTGCTATCTCATGCTCTATCAACAGTTTTACCTCCAATAAAATTGTTTTGATTAAAAACGCTGACCCTGGTTATGATTGGATATTTGGAAAAGATATTAAGGGACTAATAACTTGCTATGGTGGTGTAGCGTCTCACATGGCAATAAGATGCGCAGAATTTGGTATACCTGCGGCAATTGGATGTGGAGAAGAAATCTATAATAAAATTATAAAGGGAAAAATAGTAAAATTAGATTGTAAAAAACAAAGTATAGAAGTGGATGGAAAAAAGGTGATATAATGTCTTTATTGATAACACAAAAACAAGCAAAAAATAATCATAAGCAAAACATAGATATTTTAGAACATGATTATATTGATTATTTTTTAAGACAACATTTTGACAAAGTTATTCCTGTACCTAATAATTTAGAAGCAATGGAACCTTTGTTAGATGAAGCTGATGCAATAGTTTTGACAGGAGGAGGGGATGTTGGTAAACAACCCAAAAGGGATAACATTGAAAGAGAATTGATAAAATTTGCTATTGATGAAGATATTCCTTTATTGGGAATTTGTCGGGGGATGCAACATATCAATATTCATTTTGGTGGCAGTTTAGTAAAACATAAAAGAAAATGTTCAAATGTACATAATATAATAATAACATCTAATATATTTATAGACCAAATCAAAAGAAAAAAAGGACCTGTGAATTCTTATCATAATCTAGCAGTTTCTGAAAGGTCAGTCTCAAAAAAATTAAAAGTTTTTGCTATTGCTGACACAGGGTATATAGAAGGTATATATCATCCAGATTATAAAATTATGGGAATTCAATGGCACCCAGAAAGAAATAATGGATTATCAAGATGGATAGATAGTAAAATAATGGATTGGTTACAAAATATGATTATAATTTATGAGGGGATGGAATGAAATTTTTAATATTAGCTGCAGGAATGGGCACAAGAATGAAATACTATACAACAACTAGACCAAAAGGAATGTTAATGTTTGGAGAAAGAACAATCTTAGGACATCAATTAAGGTATAGTAAATATTTTGATAAAAATATTATAGTTAAAGGTTTTAGGGCAGATAAAATAAATTTTGAAAATGTAACTTATTATGTTAATGAAGACTATAAAAGTACAAATATGGTAGAATCACTTATGTGTGCAAGGAAAGAATTTAATGATAGTATAGTAGTATCTTATGGTGATATTCTTTATAGTAAAAATATGATAAGAAGTTTGTTAACTTACAAAGAAGATTTTGTGGTTACTGTTGATATTGATTGGCATATATATTGGACTATGCGCTACGGAGGTTTAAAATTTGATATTGAAAGTCTTTCTTTAGATGATAATGATTATATTATAGAATTAGGAGATATTAAATCAACATTACAAAATATTGATGGTAGATATGTTGGTCTTTTAAAGTTTAGTAAAAAAGGTTTAAAAATATTAGGGGAAATTTACGATAGTGATGAAAAATGGAAAAGAGCTTTTATGACTGATATTTTACAAGAAGTAATTAATAGAGGATATAAAGTTAAAGCTCATATTGTAAGTAAAGGATGGATAGAATTTGATTCTGCTGAAGATTATAGTAAATCAAGAGATTGGTTGCATGATGGACTTTTAGAAGAAAAGTTGGGATTGAAAATCAATAAATAACTATTAAAAAAATAATAAACTATTTAAAATGATAGAATATTAGTATATTAAGGAGTTGATGGAATTGAGTATATTTGGTAGGGTGATGTTTTTTATTGCTTTGTTGTGGACATTTTTGTCATACATGATGTATGTGTCAAGCAAAGATGATTGGGTGTTTTTAAGAGATAAATTTTTTATAGTTATAATTGGTTATGTAGCAATTATAGCGTTTACCATTTTTATGAAAAGATATGTAGCTAGTTTGTGATAGTAATGAGTGATTATTCAATATTTGCAGAAAAGTATAGACCAAAGTATTTAGATGAGGTTGTTGGTCAGAATCATTTGATGCCTTTCCTTAAAGGTTTTGTTAAAAATAAAGCTATTCCTCATATGTTATTTGCTGGTGAACCTGGTACTGGTAAAACAACTTGTGCTGTTGCTTTGGCAAGAGAAATTTTTGGAGAAGATTGGAAACAATGTTTTATGGAATTAAATGCAAGTGATGATAGGGGAATAAAAATTGTTAGAGAAAAGATAAAAAATTATGCAAAGATTGTACCTTTAAAATATAATTTTAAAATTTTATTTTTGGATGAGGCTGATAATTTAACAAAAGATGCTCAAGCGGCATTGAGAAGAACAATAGAAGAAACATCAGACATATGTAGATTTGTTTTTAGTTGTAACTATCCAAATAAAATAATTCCACCAATTGCTGATAGATTGGTTGAATTTAGATTTAGAAATTTAAAAGTAAATGATATTCATATTATGTTAAAAAAAGTTGCTAAAGCTGAGGAAATTGATATAAAAGATTCTGCTTTGTATTTATTATCTACCCTTTCAAACGGTTCTTTGAGGAAAGCAATTAGTGTTTTATCAGCTTTCAAAATGGCAGATATAAAAGAAATCAACAATGAGAAAGTATACGAAACTTTTTATTGGGTAACTGAAGAGAACATCAAAAGTTTGGTGATTTGCCTAATAAATGGGGACATTTCTGTGGTAGATAAGAAGATTAATGAATTACTATTTGATAAATGCTATAATCATAAAGAAATATTCGAATCATTATATCGAGTTGTAAAAGAAATGCCACAGATACCAAAGAATGCTAAGTTAACAATATTACCAAAGATTGGAGATACTGAATTTAGAATATCAATGGGAGCAACACCTGAATTACAATTAAAATGTTTGATGGTAAATATTATATTAGTTTTTAAGAAATATTTTAAGGAGAGTGAATCATGAAAAAAATTCAACCTGAAGCTATTAGGAGAATGACTTCTGAAGAAAGGAAAGAATTGTTAAAAGAAGTTAATACTGAATTGATGATTGAAAGAACTGCAAATCATAGGGCAAAACCAATTTATACTTTATATGCTCTTAGGAAAAACGTTGCAAGAATAAAGACTATTATGAAAGAAATGGGTGACTAAGATGGAATTGAGAGAATTAGTTAATACTTCACATAAGATAGCTATTGAGCATGGGTTTTGGGAGGTTGAAAAATCTATTCCTACAAAACTTATGCTTATAGTTACAGAAATAGCTGAAGCATGTGAAGCAGATAGACATGGGGAAAAAGAACATTTTAAAGAAGAAATAGCTGATACATTTATTAGATTAGGAGATTTATGCGGATATCTAAATATAGATATTGAAAAAGAAATTATTAAGAAAACAGAAAAAAATAAGTTAAGACCAAAACTACACGGGAAGAGATATTAATGGAAATAAGATATAAAGTAATAGGAACACATAAAGTAGGAAAATTTGTTAAACTTTTATTACAACCAGAAGCAGCGGTTGAAATTAGAGAACCTTTAAATCCTCTTAATGTTGCAGAGTCGGGTGATTTTACAAAGCTTTTAGAAAAAGCACAAAATATGGCAGCAAAAGTATCAAATGATTCTATAACCATTCCATATGAAGAATGGGAAAGATATCAAATACAAATGAATGATATTGTTGTAATTGATGTTACAGCTGAAAAGTGGAGTAAATGAAAGAAATAATAATATTTGCAATTATTCATGGTATCATAGCAATTGCTATAGCGTTGCCAATGGGATTAATACATGAATATTTACATCAAAGGAAAGCTAGGCAACTTGGTTATAATGTTGTTAAAAGTAACTTAACTAAAAATGAAACTATAGTTGATGTTACTGATAAGACCCATATAAAGCAAATTGCACGGGCACCATATTATTATTTAATACCATTAAATCTAATTATATTAGTAATAGGAATCTATTTAATGCATGTGGGTATAATGTGTGGAAGCGGGGGAACTATATTGATGCACATTATATCTTATCCATTAGAAGGAAGAGAAGAAAAGAAGAGGACAGACTAGTTATCAATGATACATCACTGTATCTTTTCCTATCAGTTCCTCAACCAGCTAGTCCCTCAATTTCTTTTCTTAGGAGAATAGAATGAGATATATAAGTCAAAGTCAAATTAATTTATTTCGCAGCTGTCCTTATGCTTATGCTTTAAGATATTTACATAAGAAAGAAGGTATATGGTGGGACCCATCTATAATAGAGGTAGGGTCAAGAGTCCATGAAGCTATTGATATCTACTATAAAAAATATTACAAGACTGATATTTCAGAACAAGAAATACTAAATACAGTTTATACAATATTAAGAAATCAATGGGATACAATGTTATCAGCAGATTACTTAAAAAAGGCTTATGATTGTATCTGCCATTTTTCGTCATTTGCCTATAATAACATTTGTAGGGGGAATCTTGAAAAACCGCTGACAGAAGTTAGAATATATTCTGATGAAGTAATGGGAATAATTGATTACCTTGATTTAGTTAATAAAAAAGTTATAGACTTTAAGACTAATACTAGGGCTGGTATTAGTTATGAAAATAAAATGCAAGCTGTAATGTATAAAATATTAGTAAAAGATAAATTTAATATTGATATTCCTTATTTTACTTTTCAATTTCTATATCCAAACGAAACTAGGGTTGTTAAATATAATGAAAAAACAATGAAGGTTAAGGATGATATAGATATGTATATCAATAAAATAAAGGAAGCATGGAAAACTAAGACTTTTCCAAAAGAACCAAGAACACCAAAAGCATGTAACGGATGCCAATTCAGTTACTTTTGTGGTGGTATATAGGAGAGAGTGGGATGGAAGAAAAAAACGTAGAAGAAGATTTGGAAAGAATTTACAAAACAGCACAAGAATTAAAGAAGCTAGCGAAAGAGATGGAAGCTAAAATTATAATGTATGAAGCAATATTTGAAAAGGTTGGAAGAATATTGAAAGAACACAGGGATACAATTAATATTCATAGTGAAGGAATATTAGAAACAGCAGAAAGAGTAGATAGTATAGAAAAGAAACTTAAGCCTGTAGAGAATGATATGTACGGTTAAAACCATTAAGAAAATTTACCTTAAACTAATAACAACAGATTCTTAATGGTAGTATTAGAAAATATACAAATTAATTTAATGGTGATAAAAAATGGAAAAATTCATAGGTTATGTAAGAGTCTCAACACTTAAACAAATATCGGGTCATAGTTTAGATGTACAAAAAGAATCATTAAAGAAAACCTGTGAAATGAATAACATTAAATTAGTTAAGATATATGCTGATGAAGGTATATCTGGTGCAAAGTTTAGACCTAAATTTGAAAAAGCATTGTTGCATGTAATTGAAGATGATGAGATAGATGGGATAATATTTTATTCTGTTTTTAGATTTGGTAGAAGTACTGAAGATATAAAACTTAATCTAAATAAAATAAAAGATGCTAACAAAAAGTTTTTATCTGTAAAAGAAAACATTGATTTAACAACATCACAGGGAAGATTTATGTTTAACGTATTATCTGATGTTGCAGAGTTTGAAAGAGACTTAATTACAGAAAGAATGCAAGCAGGCAGAGAATATGCAAGAATACATGGAACTAAATCTGGTAAAGGTTTTGGTAGACCGAAAGCAGATATTGATTGGGATAAGGTTAAAGAATTAAGAAATGCAGGATTAAGTTGGACTAAAACTGCAAAATACATAGGAGTTTCAACACCAACGTTAATTGATAGAGCAAAAGAGAAAGGAATTAAATGAGAAATTTAGTAAAAACAATAATAGCAATAGCAATTATAAGTTTATTATCAATATCAGTATTAGTTATATCAACCCCAAAAGAATCAATGGGTCCAGTAATAGTTAAATTAAAAAAAGATAATAATGAAAAAGTTAATACAACAATAAATACAACAATTAATGAAACAGAAGAACCCAAAATAGAAATCAATGGTAATTGGACTGAATGGACACCAATCTGGAGATTTGTATATGAAAAAAGAAATGAATAAAGGTTTAAAACTTTGCAGCAAATGTAGACATTACTTTAATCCCATTGATTTAGTTAGGCATGGAAATTATAAATTTTGTAAAGAATGTGATGAAAAATATAAAGTGTATAAGGTGAGAAAAAGTGACTATATCGAAATATAAAAAAATACAGATAGTTTTAGTAATAATATTCTTTGTAGGAATAACATTTTTACTTATATCTGTGTATATGAAGCCAAGTCCAGAATTTGAAATTATAGAAGGAAAACAAGTTGTGTTAGAAGGCATGTCTGGTGAAACAGGACGTAATACTTCTGTTCTTTCTATAACAACACATGGTAATCCAATTGATGTTCTTAATGTTAGTGGAACTTTGTATATGGATAATGGTGAAACTTTGGTACCATTGCCAGATGAATATTATAAAAACTTATGTTTAAATATTGATTTTAATGAAACAGTAACTTTTTTTGTGGGGACTTTTAAAGATAAGTATACAATCATAAGCAAATTAAATAGTGATTTTTTGCCAACTACAGAAGATATCGAAATAAATTTATACTTTTCATATCTTTTCCCTGATGTAGATGGTTGTAAATGTAAAAGGTTTTATTCAACATATGTGTTTGTTCCAGAAGTTAGAATAGGATATATTCCGTGATAGTATGTGGCAAGATTTAGTAATATCTGGGGTTAGCTTTGCATTTGGGTTTATGATTATGCCTCAAGTGTTTGATTCTTTTAAAGGTAAATCATATTTAAATCTTGTAACAGCAATGCTTACAATTGTAGGATTACTTATACTTGGATTTACTTTTATTACAATAAATATGTGGAGTTCTGCTATTGCTAATTTCTTTACATGCATTATGTGGATAATGTTATTTGGATTAAGTTTTAAAAATTATTTGAGGAAGAGAAATGAAAGTACCATTATTAGTTGAGGCACATGAAGATAAAGAAAAAGAAAAGCTTTCTATTTGGTTTAACAAAAAAAATATAGTAATTGATTCTCCAATAAAACCTTATTTTTATTCTTTAGAAAAACTTAACATACCAGCAAAGATATCTAGGATAGAAGCTATAAGAATATCAGATTACCAAAAGAAAACTTTTTATAAATATGAATTTGAAACAAGAAAAGAATTAAAAAAGTATAGAATCAAGGGGAAAACATTTGAAGATAACATACCATTTGTTTTAAGAAATAGAATTGATAACTCAGACCTTTATACTAAATATGCACATACAAATAAACTTAAATTTAATTTTTTTGATATAGAACAATATTGCCCAAAAGAATTATTGTTTCCAACATATGAAGAAAGAATAACTTCCATTAGTTTTTCTGATGATGGGGAAAGAATTAAGACTATTTATCTAAAAGAGGAGAATTTAAGTGATAAGAAGTTATTAGAAGTATATAAATCAAATTATTCTTTTCCTGATGTAGAAGTTGTTTACAATAAGAATTATGATTTACCAACAATATTTGAAAGATGTAAAAGAAATGGGTTAGATATAAACTGGTTTTCTAAAAATTTAAAAGACCCGTATATTGGTGGTAAACATGGAGTTAGAATTGATGGAACAGTTATTTATGATGTTTTAGATTCAACAAGGAAAGACCAATCTCTTACTGGCAATGTTCCAAATAAAGGATTAAAGGTCGTTTCAGATTATTTTGGATTTAAAAGTACTGCAAAAGTTTTAGTTGGTGATGAAATATCAGCAGCAGTTGGTTCTAGAGAATTAATAGAATATAACAAAGAAGATGTAAGAAGATTATATCATTTGTTTAATATTTACTGGGAGGGAATTGAATATACAGCACAAGACCTTAAAATCCCTTTAAACTTAGCCGTAGACTTAAACATTACTGATTTGGGTATATTAGTATTAGGAGACTTGTATAGGGAACATGGTATTATTTGTGATGGTGATAACTCTACAAGGTATCCTGAAATATTTCAAAGAAAGAAAAAACCAGGGGAACCAAATTATCAAGGTGCATTAGTTTTTATAAAACAAAGAGGATTATTTACTCCTGTATTGAAAGCTGACTATTCTTCTATGTATCCAACTATTGCATCAGAATTTAATTTTAGTCCCGACACTTGTACAATCTTAAGATATGAACCTTATAAGAAAAAAGGTTTTAAGATAGAAGAAGATAAAGATTCATTTACATATTATATTCCTGACAATGCACTTAATAAAATTGTAGTAGTTCAGGCTTTAAAGAAAAAAGGATTTTTAAGTAAAGCAATAAGAAAGTTTTTAGATGAGCGTGACCAGTATAAAAAAGAATGGAAAGAAACAGGAAGTAAAATAGCCCGTGCCCGTTCAGATATAGCAAAAGTAAAGGCAAATGGTGGAATATATGGAAACATGGGTTCTCCAAGAAGTCCTTTTGGGTTTGCCCCAGTGGCTGTAGCAACAACAGGAATTGGTCGTCAATGTGCTAAACTTCTTATTGATATTTTAGAAACTTTATATCCTGAATCTGTAATTGAAGTAGATACAGATGGTGTATATTTTAGTGCAGAAAATTATAATGAAGAAAGAATCATTCACTATTTCAATGAAGCATTAAAAGAAAAGTTTAAGAAAGATTTAAATTTATCAATTGATGTAGATTTTTATGAACGGGGATATTTCCATAAAGCCAAAAATTATATTCTAAAGAAAGGTAATAATATCATATTACATGGTGCAGCTATGAAAGCATCAAGTAAGGATAACATAAGTAAAAATTTAATTAAAGAATTAGCAGATGCAAAAGTAAATGAAAAACCAACAGATGCTATAATACAGAAATACAAAGCGTTAGACTTTCCTTTAAGAGATTTTGCTATGCAGGTAACAATGGGAAGACATATCCATGAATATAAGAATCAAAATTGTATTTCTGTTAACATAGCCAAGCAGGCATTTCATCATT
>Ga0272443_10006790_pt1 | contig 11165 bp, 7 predicted proteins | sample SSMAcet12_FD_193581 | JGI IMG/M metagenome (GOLD analysis project Ga0272443, IMG submission 193581) | Marine sediment archaeal communities from Little Sippewissett salt marsh, Falmouth, MA, United States - SSM-Acet-12 | ecosystem: Environmental > Aquatic > Marine > Wetlands > Sediment ... | reverse complement strand
GCGGCCATCAAACGCATCGGGGCGACGATCCCCAGCCTGGTGATTCTAGCCCAGCCGCTGGTCGTCTTCAGCATTTCCAGTGTGGTTTTTCATGAGCGGCTCAGTGGCCTGCAACTGCTGTTCGGCGTCATCCTGCTCGGTGGAGCGGCTCTGTCCGTCTGGGCCCAGGAACACGTCAAGCCCCGCCGGTAGCAGGGGCCGCCCGTTTGCGGATGACGCGATTCTCCCATTGACTCGAACGTCCGAATAATGGTACACTGATCTTCAGACGAGGTCCTGGGGGTCGGTCGAGCCGATCCATCAGACTTCGCCCGCGTTATCGGCTTGGAGAGCGTGATATGAAGGATCTTCAGAACGTCAGAACCATCGCAAGGCATCCGTAGATACCTGCGCCGGCTCCTTCACATCGGGTCTGGGAGGAGGAGGCGGATCGCCGGGAATGCAACCGTCCTCTGATGATTCACGCGTGCATCGCTCTTGTGGTCGTTGATTTGGCGGGTTTTGGGTCCGAACACGCTCATGGCCCGCCTGCTGAGGACCGATGATGTTCTGATATGGCTGAGACGCAACAGGTATCTTGTGAAGGAGGATTCTTGGACATGGCGGCGCGGTTCGTCGTCGTCTCTGTGGCATGCCTCACTCGCTGCCGCCGGAGCGATGACAGACACGCGGCGTATCCATTCGATGGGGCGATATTTTTTCCCTCTTGCCGGCGATACCCCTGGCGTCTGATGGTTCAGGACGGTCTCCACGGAAGCAAAAGGAGTCTGGCGGCAAGAAAACCGAATTAGGTCGCAGAGCGGCTAATAGTAAGGAGGACGTATCATGAAAGTGCGAGGTATGTGGTTGTGGGCGGCGTTGACGATAGGGCTTATCGCCGTCGGCGCCGTACAGGCTCAGGACGTGGAGAACATCCTGGCCAACGGTGGCTTCGAAAGTGGCACGACCGATTCGTGGGGCACCTACACCGCCACGATGGAAGTGGCGGAAGGCCCGGTCGGGATCGCAGTACTGGAAGATCCGGTCGAAGGGCAGTACTGCCTCCATGTCACGGTCGACAGCCCTGGGGCGAATAACTGGGACAATGGTTTGCAGCATGCCGGCCACGTCTTCGAGCAGGACAAGAAGTATACGCTTTCGGCCTGGCTCAAGTGTGCCGAAGGGACGCTGGATATCCGTTTCAAGCCGGAACTGGCGCAGGATCCCTGGACCGGGTTCGGGGATCAGGTCTTCACCATGACGGAGGAGTGGCAGGAATTCAGCGTTACGACCCCGGTGATGACCGAGGATGTCAGCCCGGCGACGATCACGTTCCACATCGGCTTTGCCGCCGGTGAGTTCTGGGTCGACGGCGTGCGGTTCTACGAAGGTGACTACGTGGCTCCGGTCTTCCAGAAGCAGACGCTGGCGGTCGAACCGAGTCCGGCCAGCGGCGCCGTCGATGTGCCCCAGGACGTTGTCCTCGGTTGGGGGCCCGGTGAACTGGCGGGTACGCACAACGTCTTCTTCGGCACCACGTTCGCCGACGTCAACGACGCGACGCTGAGCAATCCTCTCGGTGTGGAGGTTAGTTCGGGGCAGAGCGGCACATCGTTCGATCCGGCCGGGCTGCTGGAGTTCGGGCAGACCTACTATTGGCGTGTCGATGAAGTCAATGCGACTCCGGACAGAGCCGTCTACAAGGGCAACGTCTGGAGCCTCACGGTCGAGCCGTATGTCTATCCGGTCGAGAACGTCATCGCGACGGCTTCGAGCGCCGAAGCAGGCGCCGGACCGGAGAACACGGTCAACGGTTCCGGACTGAACGCCGACGATCAGCATTCCATCGAGGCGACGGACATGTGGCTGACGGTGGTCGGGTCTGAGCCGTCGGCCTGGATTCAGTACGAGTTCGACGGCGTCTACAAGCTGCAACAGATGAACGTCTGGAACTACAACGTTCAGTTCGAACGCGTCTTGGGCTTCGGTGTCAAGAATGTGATGGTGGAGTATTCAACGGATGGCGCGGAGTGGATGACGCTGGGCGACTTTGAGTTAGCGCGGGGGACTTCCAGCAGCGACTATACTGCCAATACGACTGTTGATTTCGGTGGGACCGCGGCCAGGTACGTCCGATTGACGATTGGGAGCAACCACGGCGGCATGGTCATGCAGTATGGCCTCAGCGAGGTGCGCTTCATCTACAAGCCGGTTCTGCCGCGTGAGCCGATGCCGGTCAATGGGCAAGCCGGCGTCGATCTTGAGACGACGCTCGATTGGCGGGGCGGTCGCGAGGCGGCCGTGCACGAAGTGTACTTCAGCAGCGATCGCGCGGCTGTCGAAACGGAGACCATACCGGTCGAAACCGTCACCGAGAGTGCCTATGCCACCGGGTCGTTGGACCTGGGGGCGATCTACTACTGGAAGGTGCGCGAAGTCAACGAAGCGGCCGTTCCCAGCGTGTGGGAAGGGGACATCTGGAGCTTCTCGACGAAGGAGTTCTTCCTGATCGATGGTTTCGAGAGTTACGACGACGAGGATAATCGGATCTACGACACCTGGATCGACGGCTGGGTCAACGGCACCGGGGCAACTGTTGGGTATCTGGAAACGCCCTTTGCCGAGCGTTCGATCGTCAGCGGTGGACGGCAGTCCATGCCTCTGGAATACTACAACGTCGAGGCGCCGTTCTATTCAGAGGCTGAGTATGATCTTGGGAATGCGAATTGGACGCTCAGCGGCGCCGACACGTTGGTGATTCATTTCCGTGGCAATGCCGCGACCACTGACGACGCGCCGGGGAACGATCCGGCTTCGCTCTACGTGGCCGTCGAGGATCGCAACGGTAACGTCGCCGTGGTGACGTATCCCGATCCGGGGGCGACCACGATCACGACGTGGCAGACCTGGGCCATTCCCTTTGGCGATCTGGCGGGTGTGAACCTCAATAGCGTGGCTATGATCTACATCGGCGTCGGCGATCGGGACAATCCGACGGCCGGCGGCATGGGGCTGGTGTTCATTGATGACGTCCAGGTGGGCCATCTGGGTTCGGCCGATCCAGGCGTCAGCGGTCTGGTGGCCTACTATGCTCTGGAGGAGAACGTCGAAGACAGTTCGGGTAACGGCCATGATGGTGTGGCTGTGGGCGAGCCCGTCTACGTCGAAGGCCAGGTCGGCATGGGCCTGGAGTTCGACGGCACCGGCAGTCAGTACGTCGACCTTGGCACGCTCAATCCCTCGGTGGCGACCGGACAACTCTCGGTGTCGTTGTGGACCCGCTGGGACGGCCTCAGTGGTCTGTACCAGGGTCTGATCGGCAAGAGGGATTCCTGGGCGGCCGCCGATATGATGTGGCAGATCGAGGCCAACGTCGACACGGGCGTGATCTATCTGCAGCGTGAAGGCGTCAACATTGCCACCACGGCGCTACCGGAAGGCGAGTGGACCCATGTCGCGATCACGTGTGACGGCACCACGGGCCGCGTATACCGGGGCGACCAATTGGCGGCCGAAGCGGACTTCACCTTCGGCACCGATCCGAGCGCCGCGATGGTGTTCGGTGCGTCCGTCGCCAACGGGGGCAATCCGTTCAACGGTGCTCTGGATGAGATTCGGATCTATGATCGGATCTTATCGCCGTTTGAGATTCGTTATCTCGCGGGGCAGTAGATCTCCCGTGATGCGTTAGATGAAAGCCGGATCGGCGGCATGTTGTCGATCCGAGAAACGATGTTAGGAGGGGGCCCACGCCCGACCGGCGTGGGCCCCTTTTCCGTGATGTCGCCAGTGGTTGCAGGCGACGGCTATTGCGTTGTTCGCAAAGTGGCTAAAGAAAGACGCAATATGGTGTTGTTCGGGAGGGCCGTGCTTGGGATGATTTAAATAGCAAATCACTGCGCTGGCAGGCGTTTGCCTTTCGCCCGATCACGCGGGCGCCGGAGGTGAGTCGGGCTATTCCAGGCTCGACCGAGAGTTGAACGAGTGTCTGCATCAGTCGCGCAGGTGGTCGTGTGTGGGCCATCCTTTCGTGGTGGCGATTGGGTACTGAGCGGGCGAAGGAGCCAAGGGTGTGACCGGAAGCGCCGGAGTGCATGGTGTCCGAGCATAATCAGCGGTGTCTTGAAACCTCGGATGTTGCGCTCGCGGCGGGCGAGGCATTACCTGGGTACCCATTCCCGTAGAGTTCTGTCGACAAGGAAAAGAAGCGCTATCGTGTTTCTATGAAGCGATCATCACGTTAATGTCCTTTGAAGGAGGTCAGTCATGGGTAGGCAACTGGTGTACTTCATTTTGGCTCTGGTGGTGCTGGGGCTGGCTACGAGCGGGCCGGCGGCCGAGTTGACGCACCGTTGGAGTTTTAACGGTGATCTGGTGGATTCGGTCGGAGGGCAGGACGCTGTCATCGTGGATTTGGGGGCGAACAATGCGACCCTGTCCGGTACCGAGATCACATTGACCGGAGGGGCGAAGGGCAGTTCCGATTACATCGATTTGCCCGACAACATCCTGAGCAATCTCGGCAACAGTGCGACGATTGAAGTCTGGGCGACCCAGATTTCCGTGCAGAACTGGTCGCGCATCTTTGACTTTGGTACGAGCACGACCGAGAATTTCTTCATGAGTTGGACCAGCGCCACCGATCTCAATGCCGATCGCGTCGAGTGGCTGGGGCCCGCCGATGCCACGCAGAATAATACCAACGCCCCCTACGAGCTCGGGGTCGAGTACCACATCGTCTGCGTTTTCGAGCCGGGCTCGGTGACGTGGTACACCGCGCCGGCTGATGCTCCCGACCTGGGGGCCTCCAAAGGATCGCTGGAGATCAGCAACCAACTGGCCAATCTCAATGACAACAATTGCTGGCTGGGACGCTCGCAATGGGAAGACAACACGGCCAATGCCAGCTTCAACGAATTTCGTCTTTGGACGGGTACCCTTACGGCAGACGAGCGTGAGAAACTACACGATCAGGGCCCGGACGGATTGGAAGCGGGCCGTGCCTCCAATCCGTCGCCGGACGACGAGGCGACAGACGTCTTGCGTGATTTGACTCTGGGGTGGATGGCCGGTGAGCATGCCGCTACACATGACGTCTACCTGGGGACGTCTGCCGAGGACGTCAATGCGGCCAGCCGGGCTGATGGGCTTGGCGTGCTCGTTAGCCAGGGGCAGACCGGAACGACGTTCGATCCCGGGCGGCTCGAGTTCGGGCAGACCTACTACTGGCGCATCGACGAAGTCAATGCGGCGCCGGACAACACGATCTTCAGAGGCGAGATCTGGAGTTTCTCTGTCGAGCCGTTTGTCTACGCCATCGAGAATGTAGTTGTCACCAGCAATGGCGTCTCCGATCCGGGCATGATGTTTGAGTCGATTATCAACGGATCGGGTCTGGGAGACGATGGCCGGCATTCGACGGCGCCCGAAGATATGTGGGTCGGCACTGGGCCCGGTCCCGACGAGTCTCTCACGCTTCAGTTTGATTTCGATCGCGTCTACAAGCTACACGAGATGCGGGTCTGGAACTACAACGTGCTGTTCGAGCTGATGTTGGGCTTCGGACTCAAAGATGTCACGGTCGAATACACCGGCGACGGCGCCGAATGGACTGTGCTGGGCGATTTCGTGTTTGCCCAGGCGACGGCCCGCAGTGACTATATGGCCAACACCGTGGTGGATTTCGGCGGCATACCGGCCCAGGCGGTCAGGCTGACGGCCAACACCGTCTACGGCGCGATGGGCAAGGTTGGGCTCAGCGAAGTCCGTTTCATGCAGGTTCCGGTTCACGCCCGCGAGCCCCAGCCGGCGGAAGGCGCGGTTGATGTGGCTACCGATGCGACGTTGAGTTGGCGCGCCGGTCGCGAGGCAGACGTCCATGAGATTCATCTGGGCATCGATGAGCAGGCGGTGATCGACGATGCGGCTCTGGTCGCGTCGGCTTCCCAGAACAGTTACGATGCGACCCTCGATCTGAGCCAGGTGTACTACTGGAAGGTCGTGGAGGTCAACGACGCCCAGGCCATTGCCTCGTGGGATGGTGAAGTGTGGAGTTTCACCACCGCCGACTATGTCGTCGTGGACGACTTCGAGAGCTACACCGACGACGAAGGCGGCCGGATCTATGAGTTCTGGGCCGACGGTTGGGTCAACGATACCGGTGCAATCGTCGGGTATCTCGAAGAGCCGTTTGCCGAGCAGACCATCGTCCTGAGCGGCGAGCAGTCGATGCCTCTGACGTATGAGAACACCGGTGGCATATCCGTGGCGCAGGCCGACCTGGAATTCGCGACGCCGCAAGACTGGACCCGCGCGGGCATCACGAATCTGGTCGTGAACTACCGTGGGGATATTGAGAACAGTCCGGCCCAGATGTATGTCATGATTGGTGACACGAAGGTCTCACGGGGCGGGGCGCCGGAAGCGCTGGCGGGTCAGGTGTGGAAGCAGTGGAATATCGATCTGGCCTCTGTGGGCGCCAACCTCAGCCGTGTCGCATCCATCAGTGTGGGCGTCGAAGGCGCCGGCACCGGCATCGTCTACGTGGATGATATCCGGCTCTATCGGTTCGCGCCCGCAGTCGTCGAGGCGGTGGATCCCGGTACGGGTGATCTGGCGGCTCACTACGCCATGGAAGACAACCTGTCGGATGATACCGGCAATGGCTATGATGGAACGCCGGTGGGCGATCCGTTCTACGCCAATGCCATCGGCGACCTGGGACGGGCGTTGTCATTGGACGGCATCAACGATCATGCGGAGTTGCCGATCGGCTCGCTCATCGCCGGCCTCAGTGATATCACGGTGGCCATGTGGGTCGACTTCCCCGACAGTGGCGCGTCCTGGCAGCGCATCTTCGATTTCGGTACGAGCAGCACGGAAGGGTATATGTTCCTGTGCCCGTCCACCGGAACCAGTGGCCCGCTGCGGTTCGCCATCACGCCGGCAGCCGGGGCCGACGAATCCTTCGCTGAAGCCAGCTCTGCCTTGGCAACCGGATGGCATCACGTGGCCGTCACGATTGACAGCGCGAGCATGACCATCACCGTCTATGTCGACGGTGCCGTGGCCGCCGAAGGAGCGACGGAAACGCTGCCGGCCGATCTCGGCCAGACCACGCAAAACTGGCTGGGGCGTTCGCAATACGAGGCCGACGCGTACTTCACGGGCTTGCTGGCCGACTTCAGCATCTACAGTCGGGCGCTGTCCGAGGGCGAAGTGCGCTACTTGGCCGGCGACCGCTAGGTCGGCACTCTTGACATGAAGTACACGTACGGGTCCGGCGGTTTGGCCGCCGAACCGTGCGGTGAAACAGTCGAGCAGCAAGGGGCCTGTGCATCAAATGCACAGGCCCCCGTGCTTTTGATCGAAGCGCGGGCGAGAACCACCCTAATCGGTGCGGGCGTTGATCCTCCCGGCATCCAGGAACGGAACCTGCTCGGTCACATCCCTTCGGTGGCTCACTCGTATGGGCCCCAGATACAAGGCCCATCCTCTGCCCAGCCCTATGTCCTCGGTGTGACCGGCTTGGTGCGCAAATGCAAATTCCGGGGCGCAGAGGTCGCCACGCTGGTCCCATTGCTGATAGCCCAGGAGGCCAAATACGTTGAAGCTCGGATCAGGAAGCAGGTCCACGGCCAAGTCAATGAAGATACCGACCGCGGCGCACCCGTGTCCCGACTCATCCAGTCTCTCCTGGCCGACGACCACGGCTCGATCCTGAAATGTGCCGTCACGATAGACTCTCACCTTGATGACGGTTCCGGGGGGCATGGGGTCGATCGTCTTTCGGAAAGCGGCCAGAGAGGTCACGGGATCCTCGTCGATGGAGACGATGAGATCACCCTGCTGAATGCCGCTTTCAGCGACCGGCGTGTGCTCTTGAACGCGTGAAACGAAGATGGCACCGCGCTGGTCTCGTGTGACGTCCTGAGGCAGCGGTCGAATGGTTTGGAGGTGGGGTGGGCCCAGAAATGAGTGTCCGCCCGCTCGGGCCTGCCGGTAGGTCCCGCCTATCCATCCCCGTTCGACCGGTCCCGAGCAGCCAATCAGCAAACAGCCGCCCAGGATGACGGTTCCGACAGACAATGTGCGCGTACAATCTCCCATGGTGTTACCTCCCTTCTTATGCCGTGATTTGTCTAAACGCACCCTCGGCGCGCTTGGCCGTAGCGCTTGACCTGGATCATCGCACCAACGGCGACGATCATGCTTATCGTTCGGGCCCAGAGCAGATGAGACGAGATACCGAGAAAGACCATGCCCGTCCCCGGCCCTTCGACTGGAAACTGTATTCTGCCACAGAGAGAGCCGAAAAAGAGAGCCAGCAGGGCGGTCGAGCAGATCAACGCGCTGCTGCCAACGGCGCTGCGGTGAGCGAGCCAGGCGTACAGCATGACGATGCCCACGGGTACGATGTTGAACCCGATCCAGACCACAGCATTGAGGTATTGCGCGCAGGGGCCACTGTAGATATTGCACCCGCACGCGTGGGCGATCCAGGCGGGCAGTGAAAGGCTGCCAACAACAGCACACCAGAGCAGCAGTCCCAGGGGAATGGGCCCGAGGAGAAACGTGATGATGGGGTGCCGGCCGGCGAAGAAGCGGTGCCGATAGGTGCGGGCGAGCGTGGCCGCTACGTGCTGCGCATCACCAAGACGCTGGGTCAGGAGCGTCTCCTGATCCGTCGGGGACAGGTCACTGTGATTGTCATGGCACAGAATCTCCTCGGCGTGATCCTTCAACTCACGCATGGCACGCCGCCGATACCGGTTGGGCAGGTGTCGCGTGCGCAGGCCGTCTTCCAGAATTTCAAGCCACGATGGGCTCGCCATGATCTGTTCCCAGAATGGAGTTCACGGCGTGAACAACGTCCTTCCAACGACTGGCCGATTCGGCGAGTCGTCGTTTGCCTTTGGGCGTCACGCTATACACGAGTCGGACCCGTCCCCGCACTCGTTCCTCCCGGTTGACCAGGAGGCCCTTGGCTTCGAGCTGGTGCAGCATCGGGTAAACGCAGCCTTCGCCAAAAGTCAGCGTGCCGTCCGTCTTATCTCTGATTGCTTCCACGAGATCGTATCCGTGCATGGCCCGCTGGGAAAGCAGGGTCAGGATCAGCAACTCGGGCACGCCGTTGAGGAACTCCGGGTTGGACCGTCTCTTCGCCATAGTGATTGCCAGTATACCTTGAACCTTGAGGTATGCAAGCACGAGATAGATTTTTTTCTTGGGACGCGTGGTGGTCGTTGCGCTATGGGACTGAGGCTTGCACGGGGCGATCTCTTCGGATACGGTTGGCAGCGACCATGGACTTGAGCGACAAGAATATCGTTTTGATCGGGATGCCCGGCGTGGGCAAGAGCACCGTTGGGGTGTTGCTGGCCAAGGCGCTGGGCCGCTATTTCGTCGACACGGACGTGTATATGCAGGCCATTCAGGGCCGCTCGCTTCAGGAGATGATCGACCGTAACGGTCTGGCGTGGTTCCGGGAGGCCGAGGAGGACTACGTCCTATGCCTCGACGAAAAGAACGCGGTGATTGCCACCGGGGGCAGCGTGGTCTACAGCGAGACGGCCATGCGCTATCTGGCCAGCCGCGGGATCATCGTTCATTTGGATCTACCGGCTGCGCAGATCGAAGACCGCCTCCGCAATTTGCGCACCCGGGGCGTCGTCATGGAGCCGGGCCAGACGATTGGCTCGCTCTATGGCCAGCGCCAGCCGCTCTATGAGCGGTATGCCGAAATCACCGTTGACTGTGTCGGCAAGAACCACGATCTGCTCGTCACCGAGATTATGGACCTGTTGACTCGGTAGCCGTCGGTGACAAAAGCCTAAAAATGACTGGTGTTGGGTCCGGTTTCTGCCGAAAAACCGAAAAGGTGACTGCTGGAGGAAGGGATGCGACGGCGTCCCCCGAGGTAGGGTCAGGCCCAGGGCTCAAGACGCAAACGCCGTTGAATAAGTCACTTGCGGCTATCTCCGGCTCGTGAGCCATGGAGCCGGGCGGGCGTCGGAGAAGTCTCTTGTGAGCGGGCGGGCAATTTGGTAGAAAGAAGAGAGTCGGCTGCGAGGGTCATTCTCATCTAATTAGCCGCCGTCGTGGAACACGCGGATTCGATATGGTGCCGGCAGCGGTGCGAGCGGTGCTGCCGGTTGGAGTCGGAGGCCCTGATGCGAATGTGTGTGGTCAAACACATAGCAGATGGGGGGACGTCACGGCAGGTGTGTCACATTTCCAATTCTGTTCATGCCAGGGGTCCAGCTCTTGATCGAGCCACGGGGAAGGAGGTGAGCGCACAGGTTCTACCATCTCACTTGTGAGGGAAAGGTTCCAGAGTAGCCACACGTTGTAGCAAGGACACATTCGGACCCAGGGATGTGTAGCGGGAAGATGCGGTTCGGTATGTCACCGGAGCGCGGTTACGATGAGCTTTCAAGAAGGAGGACTGCAATGTGCAGAAGATGCGTTTGGCTGGTCATCTCGGTTCTGGCCGTGGCCTGTTTCGCAGGTCTGGCCCATGGACAAACCGTCTACGTCAACTTTCAGACCGCCGGTGCGGAAGTACCGGAGGGATATTTGCCCGATAGCGGCGCGGTTTTTGGGGACCAAGGCAACGGTTGGAGCTATGGTTGGGACCGCGATATTAGTGCCGATGCCCGCGAGAAGAATGCGGCGATCTCCCCCGACAAGCGGTGGGACACGTTGATGCACCTGCAAAAAGGGGCCGACGCGACTTGGGAGATTGCTCTAGAGAACGGTGTGTACAATCTATACATTGTGGCCGGAGACGCCGGTTATACTGACCAAACCAATTGTTTCGACATCGAGGGCGTCATTATTGAAGACCCCGACGGGCAGGCAGGCAATTGGGATGAATTGACGGCGACGGTGACCGTTGCCGACGGTCGCCTGACCCTCACGACCGCCGCATGTGCCAGCAATGCCAAGATCTGCTTCATCGATATCGTCCTGGCCCAGGCGCCGGAATCGGCCCGTTCGCCGGACCCGGAGGACGAGGCCGGCGACGTGCCCCGCGACCTGACCGTGGCATGGGAACAGGGCACGGACGTCATCGCGCACGATGTCTATCTGGGAACCAACGTCGACGACGTGAATACCGCCAGCCGCAGCAATCCCATGGACCTGCTGCTCAGCCAGGAGCAGAGCGACACGTCACTGGACGT
>Ga0272443_10006789_pt1 | contig 11165 bp, 10 predicted proteins | sample SSMAcet12_FD_193581 | JGI IMG/M metagenome (GOLD analysis project Ga0272443, IMG submission 193581) | Marine sediment archaeal communities from Little Sippewissett salt marsh, Falmouth, MA, United States - SSM-Acet-12 | ecosystem: Environmental > Aquatic > Marine > Wetlands > Sediment ... | reverse complement strand
GCGAGAAGCAGGTCGAGGGATGGTATTGTCAAGCTGTTAGCCGGTTTTTCAGGATCGATGAGGCGAAAATTATGGCTAAAGATAATTATTATCGGGAAAAGAATAGCGGAACGATTGACGGTAGAGACTGAAATGGACGGAAGGTCGATGAGAACCATCAAAATGCAGATCGAGTATGACGGCACCGACTACTCGGGGTGGCAGCGGCAGCCGGGTGACGTAGTGACCGTGCAGGGCGAGATCGAGCGCGTGCTCGGACGCATCACGCAGGAACCGGTGAGCATCGATGGCGCGGGCCGAACCGACAGGGGAGTGCACGCGCGCGGGCAGGTAGCGAGCTTTGCGGTCGCTTCGGAAATGCCACTTGGACGCATGATGCACTCGGCCAACTCGCTGTTGCCTTCGACGATTCGCATCACCTCCATGCGGCAGGCGCCGGAGTCGTTCCACGCGCGCTTCAGCGCTACCTCGCGGGAGTACCGCTACGTTCTGCTCGAACGTTCCTCGGCCATCGACTCCCGCTTCGCCGGGTGCTCGCACGGCAAGCCGGATGTGGTTTTGATGAACCGGCTGGCGGCGATGCTGGTCGGAACCCATGATTTCGCAGCCTTCTCGAAAGAGACCCCTGACCAGCAGGGAACGCTTTGCACGGTCACGGAGGCGCGCTGGTACCGCTCCGGACGATTCCACGTTTTCCGCATCGAGGCGAACCGCTTTCTCCGCAGCATGGTGCGCTTTCTTGTCGCCGGGATGATCGAGGTTGGGATGGGGCGGCTTAGCGAAGAGGAGTTCTCCCGGATGCTTGTCGATGGAGGGCGCCCCGCGTCGCTGGTTCCTGCCGATCCTGCCGGGCTTTTTCTCTGGAAGGTTCGGTATTGATTCCTGCACGAGCTGCGAGTGCTTTGGCAATTTCCCTCGCTTGTAATAATCGGGCCGTCTGGTTATGTTAAATTTTAGGTTGTTTGCGCCATGACTTGCTTCCGTTCTGATTTTATTCATCTGCTTAACTCGGCCAAACTTGTGAAGAACTTTCTGCAGTCAGGGTTTTTTCTTTTCTGCGTCATCGTGCAGATTGCATGCTTCCGCTCCGATGCGTTTGGGGAGCAATATTACAGCGTTCCGGAAATGCGGGCTTCGCGGGTGAATGCCATGCTCGACAGCCTGGTGCGCACCACCTATGTGCAGCCCGACCGTTTTTATTCTGAAAGAACTGCCACAGGGGATGATGTTTTTCCCGAGGAGTTTATTCCTCAGTTCACCGATTCTGTTTACGTTTCCAGGATTGCCGGGCTTGCCAGAAAAAGCAGGTTCAATCTGGTCTATAATCAGCACGTCAAAGGCTTTATCCGCGTCTATGCGGTGGATAAGCGGAAGGCCGTTTCAAAAGTACTTGGCCTGACCAGCATCTATTTCCCGTTGTTCGAGGAGAAGCTCCGCGAGTACAATATTCCTCCGGAGATGAAGTATCTGCCCATTGTTGAGTCTGCGCTGAATTCCACGGCTGTTTCCCGTGCCGGAGCGCGGGGGCTGTGGCAGTTCATGAGCGGCACGGGCAGGATGTATGGCCTGCAAACCTCGTCGTTCATCGAAGACCGCTACGATCCCACCAAGGCGACGGTTGCCGCGTGCGAACATCTCAACGATCTTTACGACATGTTTGGCGACTGGTTTCTGGTGCTTGCAGCGTACAACGCCGGTGCCGGTAATGTGAGGAAGGCTATCAGGAAGGCAGGTGGAGCCCGCGATTTCTGGGAGATATTCCCGTACCTTCCGCAGGAAACGCGGGGATACGTTCCGGCTTTCATTGCCGTGAATTATGTGATGAATTTCTACAGCGACCACAATATCAAGTCGGCAGAGCCCAGCTATCGCTATTCGGAGACCGAACGGGTACCGGTCAGGACGGCTCTTACCTTCGAGCAGCTTCACGAAACCATCGGCGTGCCGATGGAGGACTTGGCATTTCTGAATCCGCAGTACACGGTCGGCCTGATTCCTTCTCCGGGATCAGCGCTGAACATGATTCGCCTGAACAGGCGCCATGCACAGATGTTCCGGGATAAAGAACGGGACATTTACGCTTACCGTCCGGAACTGGTGGCTGAAAAGGAGCGTCAGTATGCGATGGCGCGCAGCACCGAACGCCAGAAGGAGGTGGTCAGTCAAAGCCGCCGCAGTGGCCGCAAAGTGCATGTGGTCAGGCAGGGAGGCTCACTTTCAAAGATTGCCCGCAGATATGGCTGTTCTGTCAGTCAGCTCATTTCCTGGAATAATCTGAAAAGTTCTACGCTGAAACCGGGTCAGAAGCTCGTGGTCTTTAAGTCTGTTTCGGGTGACAGGGGATGACGCGTTCCTTGAAGGAAGCAGCGGCACGGTTTGTAATAACCTCGCAACAAGCTGCCGTGGTGGATTCCGATAAAGCAGTTGGATGCTTACTTTATCCCTTCAGCCACAGTTCTGCGATGGGCAGCAGCATTTCTTGTTGCTAGTAGTACTGGCTTTTCCGGTACGGTTGTGAATGAGCGTGCCGAAGTGCTTTGGTGAGGGAGCTGATTGCCGAAGGAGTTAATTCCGTGGCACTTGTTCTTCTTGTCATTGCAAGTTTTTTCTTATCTTAGCTTTTCAAATTTTGCACGCATCGGATGCCCGGTTCTTTCCGGGATAAGGACAGTTTTTTTAACCACCAACAAAGGGTACTTAACACAGCGTATGCGTAATATCATTTTCACCGGCAAGGGTGGCGTCGGCAAAACTTCAGTTGCAGCAGCGACAGCCCTGAGAGCAGCAGATATGGGTTACAAAACCCTCATCATGTCTACCGACCCGGCCCATAGCCTCGGTGACTCTCTCGATGTAGAGCTTGGCCCCTCTCCCGTTAAAATCACGGAGAACCTCTGGGGTCAGGAGGTCAGCGTTTTCGGTGACCTTAACCTGAACTGGGATGTAGTCAGGGAGCATTTCGCCCACCTCATGGCTTCGCGTGGTATCGAGGGCGTTTATGCTGAAGAGATGGGTGTTCTTCCGGGTATGGAGGAGCTCTTCTCACTTTCGTATATCAAGCGCTACAACGAGGAGCAGAAGGATTTCGATCTTCTGGTGGTTGACTGCGCTCCGACCGGTGAGACCCTCAGGCTGCTTTCGCTGCCCGAGACCTTCGGCTGGTTCATCAAGTTCATCCGTAACGTCGAGAAGTACATGGTCAAGCCGATGATTCGACCGCTCTCCAAGAAGGTCAAGAAGCTCGATGATTTTGTCGCTCCCGAAGAGGTCTACGAGAAGGTTGACAACCTGTTCTCTTCGACCGAGGGCATCATCGACCTTTTGGCCGATGGCACCAAAACCACCATGCGCCTTGTGATGAACCCGGAGAAGATGGTCATCAAGGAGTCGATGCGTGCGCTGACCTACCTGAACCTCTACGGTATCACGGTCGACAGAATCACCATCAACCGAGTCATGCCCGACAAGAGCCCCGACCCGTACTTCCAGCAGTGGCGTGGCATCCAGCAGAAATATATCGACCAGATCAACGATGCCTTCGCACCGATTCCGGTTGCTGAAGTACCGCTGTTCAACAACGAGGTGGTCGGTTTGGAGATGCTCCGCAAGGTTGGCGAGAAGGTCTATGGAGACGACAACCCGCTGGATGTCTTCTTCAAGGAGAACCCGATCAACGTCATCAAGAACTCCGAAGGCCACTACACGGTTCGCGTCAAGCTGCCGTTCATGGAGAACATGGGCCTTGAGCCGAAAATCATGAAGCTCGGCGATGACCTGACCATCCGTATCGGTGACTATCAGAAGATTGTGGCGCTTCCGATCTTCCTGGCCGGCATGGAGTCTACCGGTGCTTCGTTCGAGGGCGGCTGGCTCAATATCGAGTTTACCAAGGAGTAAGAGCTCCTTTCTTTCATACCCCATTGGAGGAACAGGAGAACCTGCCAGCGCGGCAGGTTTTCCTGTTTAGGGACGTATGTTGCAGCCGCAAGGGAATTTACACGCGACGGCTCCCGTTATTCTGGTTGATTTATTATCTTCCTCACATATTGTATATAATTGACGATTTTTCTGAGTACTACGAATGCAGCAATTACAGGATTTACGAGTTTCAAGCATCATCACGCTCTCTGCGCCTCGGGAACTGAAGGAGAAGTTGCCCGTGACCGAGCATATCGCCGATACGGTTTTTCAGGCAAGGCGTGAAGTAGAGGATATTCTTACTGGCAAGGACTCGAGGATGCTGGTCATCGTCGGGCCCTGTTCCATCCATGACATCGATGCAGCCAAGGAGTATGCTACCCGGCTTCTTTCCTTGCGTGAAGAGCTCAAGGAGCAGTTCTGCATCGTGATGCGTGTCTATTTTGAAAAGCCGAGAACAACGGTTGGATGGAAAGGCTTTATCAACGATCCTCATCTGAACGATACCTATGATATCGAGCATGGGCTCTACCATGCGCGCAAGCTGCTGCTCGAGTTGAACGAGCTGGGTTTGCCGGCGGCAACCGAGTTTCTGGACCCCATTACGCCACAGTACGTGGCTGACCTGATCAGTTGGGCAGCTATCGGTGCCCGTACGATCGAGTCGCAGACCCACCGCCAGATGGCGAGCGGCCTTTCGATGCCGGTCGGTTTCAAGAATTCAACCGATGGACGGCTTCAGGTGGCCATCGACGCGATTCATTCGGCGATGCACCAGCACAGTTTCCTGGGGATCGATCAGAACGGCAGTAGCAGTGTTATTACCACCAAGGGAAATCCTTTTGGCCATCTCGTGCTGCGCGGCGGATCGAAAGGCCCTAATTACGATGCCGAGAATGTTACCAGAGCTGAAAAGCAGCTTCAGAAAGCCAAGCTTTCACCCTATTTGCTTGTCGATTGCAGTCATGCCAATTCCGGCAAGAAGTTCGGTAATCAGGTCAAGGTCTGGGAGGATATTCTTGCCCAGAAGGAGAGCGGCAACAAGAGCATTGCAGGTGTTATGATCGAAAGCAACATCTGTTCCGGGAACCAGCCGATTCCGGACAACCGTGAAGAGTTACAGTACGGCGTCTCCATTACCGACGAGTGCGTCTCCTGGGAGGAGACTGCCAAGATGCTTCGCGATGGTGCTGATTTTATGAAGCGCATCAGCGCGACGGTTTAACGAACATTTATTTAATCATTAAATTTTTAAGCGATGAATATCGATAGAGTTGTCTATGCCGTGGCCGGATTTTTTATTCTGGCCAGCGTTCTGCTTTCCATCTACCACAATCAGAACTGGCTCTGGTTCACCGGATTTGTGGGTCTGAACCTTTTCCAGGCAGCATTTACCGGCTTCTGCCCACTGGCAAAGATCCTCAAAGCGCTTGGTGTGGAGCCGGGGCAGGCGTTTACCTAACATCCTTTAGCACCCGGATAGCGAAAAGCTGGCCGGGTGTTGCCCTTTCAGCGGGGGCAGCCTTTTCCGCTGTCAACGTCATAACACGATCGGATCGATATGGGCATCGAAATCAGGCGCGTCAATACCAGGCATGAGCGGAAACAGTTCATCAAGTTTGCGTGGAAGATCTATCGCAAAGATCCGGAGCTGAACCGCAACTGGGTACCACCGGTCGTGTCGGATTACATGAAGACCCTCGATACGGAAAAGTATCCCCTTTACGAACACGCCGATCTGGCCATGTTTACCGCATGGAAGGATGGTATCATGGTCGGCACGATAGCTGCTATCCAGAATCGCCGTCACAACGAGATTCATCAGGACAAGGTTGGTTTCTGGGGATTTTTCGAGTGCATTGACGACCAGAAAGTGGCCGACGCTTTGTTCGAAGCGGCCGCCATGTGGCTCAAGAGCAAGGGACTCGATACAATGCGCGGCCCGGTGAGCCCGTCGATGAACGATCAGTGTGGCATGCTCACCAAAGGTTACAACAGCCCGCCGGTGTTCCTGATGCTTTACAATCCTCCCTATTACAACGAGCTTTGCCTGAACAGCGGCCACAAGATTGGCCAGGATTTGCTTGCCTGGTACATCGACCAGAAGATGATCGACATTACCCGCTTGAGCCGCATCGCCCAGCATGTGCTGAAGCGCGAAGGGCTGACCGTCCGCGATATGGACATGAACAATTTCGATAGCGAGGTCGAGAAGATCAGGGAGATTTACAACAAGGCCTGGGAGATGAACTGGGGGTTTGTGCCGATGACCGATAAGGAGTTCGATTTTATGGCCAAGAGCATGAAATCTGTCGCTGACCCCCATTTCATTTATTTCGTGGAAGACAAAGATGGCAAAACCATCGGCTTCTCGCTTTCGCTGCCCGACATCAATCAGGCGCTCAAGCATGTGAACGGCAATCCATTCACGCCGTGGGGGTTGGTCAAGTATCTCTGGTACAAGCGCAATATCTCCACATACCGGACCATCACGATGGGCGTGCTGCCCGAGTACCGCAACAAGGGGGTCGACAGCATCCTGAATGCGCGTATTTCAGAGTACGGGGGCAAATATGGCCTGTTCGCCAGTGAGATGAGCTGGGTGCTCAAGTCCAACGAAGCCATGAGCAAACTGGCCAAGGTCATTGGCGGCATTCCCTATAAAGAGTACGTTATCTATGAAAAGGCGATCTGAGGAAGGTCGGAATTCCGCTTTGGCTTGATGACCAAGTGGACAGCATGGAGGAGGAGAAATCGTTTTCGGCATAAAACAAAAAAGGAGCCTTTCGGCTCCTTTTTTGTTAACCTAACCAAAGAACGTTTCCACACTTAGAACGAGGCCATGAAGACCAGGTAAGAATTTTCGGTATCCGGATTGTAGATAGCCGATGCGGTGTAGCGGTCTTTCGACACGGCAATACCAGTGTTGACAAGGGCGACTTTTTTGCCTTCACCATCGCCATAGTAGCCTTCGTTACCAACGCCTGCGACAGCGGTTGCGGTGTAACCATCCTTATCGTAGAACTTGTAAGAGGCTTCGCAGTACCATGCGTTGTCGTAATCGTTACCGGCAACGAAAACACCTGCCATCAGGCCGATATTTTCGTAGCTGTAAGCAGCGCTAACTTCGATGGTGTTGTAGCCATCATCAGCGAAGTCAAACGTTTCACCAGCTTCAGGGTTGGCATTGTAGTCCGTCACAGCAAGGGTGATAGGACCGACCGGCATGCTGATGGTAAGGTCAACCTCTTTGTAGCGGTCACCATCATCAGCATTAAGGCCATAAGAACCCCATAAGCCGACGGACAACCCGTTCTCAAGAGTGTATGAGAGGCTCGGCTGGACGTTTACTGAATTATCGAGCGCACTACCCCTCCAGACATAGCTGCTGACGAGGTCTGCGCCGATTTCAAAACCTCCACTGGTTGCGCTGCTTTCAGCGGCCATTGCATTGCTTGAGCCGAAACCTGCGAACAGTACTGCGGCGAGGGCAATCAGTTTTGCTGTCTTTTTCATTGACAATAACTCCTTTCGTTTAACTGTGGTGTTATGGTTTGTGTGTACGTACCGGAAGCTTCCGCCACACGAAAGCTCCCGAAAATATCAGAATGCAAGATCAACCGATGGCGCTGCTGCCTGTTTCTTCGGTTCTGATCCGGATGCATTCCGGAAGATCAAAGATAAAAATTTTTCCGTCACCAATCTCACCTGTTTTTGCTCCTTTTATGATTGCTTTTACCGTAGTGTCAACAAATTCATCATTGACACCGATCTCAAGCTTGAGCTTTTTCAGGAGATTGACCTCACTCGGGACGCCGCGATAGACCTCGGTGTAACCACCCTGAGCGCCGCATCCGAGAGCGTTGGTAACGGTCATTTTTCGAACCCCGGCGTCGGCAAGGCTTTTTTTCACGTCCGACAGCTTGTGGGGCTGGATCATTGCTACAATGTATTTCATTGCTTAGGCTCCGTTTAAATGCGTTACTGGGTTGTGTAGATATCGAAGCCATAATAAGCTTCTTCTTCATGTTCTGAAATATCGAGGCCTTTCATTTCCTCTTCCTTGGTAACGCGCAGAATGCCCATTGCCTTGAGGATGAGGAACAAAACAAGCATGGTGCCGAAACCCCAGAGCGGAATGGCGATGGAGCCGATGATCTGTGCAACCATCGGATGGCCGCCGAAGATGCCGGTGGCCAGACCACCCCAGATACCGTTCAGGCCATGCACAGGCCATGCACCGACCGGGTCGTCGATTTTGAGCTTGTCGAGCAGAATGACACCGAATACGACCAGGATACCGGCAACCGAGCCGATGATGAGCGCTTCGTTGTAGGTGACCGAGTCGCAGTTTGCGGTGATACCGACCAGACCGCCGAGCATACCGTTCAGGGCCATGGTGAGGTCAGGTTTCTTGAAGAGCAACCAGGCGGTGATCATTGCGAGCACTGCACCGGCAGCTGCGGCGAGCATGGTGTTCGTGGCGATAACCATCACGATGCTGGTGTTGTCAGCACCTGCGATGGCGAGCTGGCTGCCGGGGTTGAAGCCGAACCAGCCGATCAGAAGAATGAAGACGCCGAGCGTGCTGAGTGCGAGGTTGTGGCCAGGCATCGCGTTCGGAGTACCGTCTTCATTGAAACGACCGATACGTGGGCCGAGGACGATAGCTGCTGCGAGACCTGCAAAACCGCCAAGAGCGTGCACAACGAGCGAACCGGCAAAGTCATAGAAGCCCATTTCGTTCAGCCAGCCGCCACCCCATTTCCACATACCGCTGATCGGATAGACAAACGCGGTGATGATGGCCGAGTAGATCAGGTAAGCCTTGAACTGCATACGGCCTGCAACAGCACCGGAGACGATGGTCGCGGCGGTTGCGGCAAAAGCTACCTGGAACAGGAAGTCAACGGCCGGGTGAAGAGCTCCGGCGGCAGCGGTTGGTGCTTCAGCTCCGATACCAAAACCGCCGAATCCGAACCAGCCACCGGTGAAGGCATCACCAGGGTACATCAGGCCGTAACCGATGATGAAGAACAGGATGGTTCCAACTGCCAGGTCCATCAGGTTCTTGAAGAGAATGTTGACTGCGTTCTTGGCCGAGTTCAGACCGGTTTCTACCAGCGCGAAGCCAGCCTGCATGAACAACACCAGCACGGCGCAGATAAACAGGAAGAAGTTGTCAATAGCGTAGGCATTGACAGCGTCCGGTGTCGGCGCGGCTGCGGCCGTTTCCGCCAAGAGCGGAGGGCTCAAGATTGCCGCTGCTACAAGCAGTCCGGCAGCAATTGCCCCGGATTTCGACAGAAATGATTTCATGATTGTTGAAAGGTTACGGTTGTGAAAAAAATAAAGCTGAGTGTGCTCTTTTGCGTTGAATTATTAGCTCATCACACAGGTGCAATATAAATTTTAAATAAAAAATTACAAATCGGTAAGAAAAATAAGTTTGATATTGTTGGTGGGCTAAAAAAATAAAGTCGTGGTTTTTCAGGGGTGGTTTGCCTGCATCATTAGTGCTCATTACCTTGTCTGACAAGTGTTTTCGGGCATCAATTCATGTTGCCATGAGCTACTACCGATTTTCTCTGCCATCTCAACTCAGCTTTGCAGATCAGCTCAGGCGGTGGGTTGCGACGCTGTCCAGCATTGAGGGATATGGTGAACAGTTTTCATCGGTGCTGTGGCTGAGCGTGCATGAGGCCTTCGTCAATGCGGTTTTACACGGCAATCAAAGCGATCCGGAGCAGCCTGTCGTTATGCTGTTCGAGTCGGGCTGGAAAGGTGGTGCCAGATTTCTTGAAGTTCAGATACGCGATTTCGGTAAGGGTTTCGATCTGGCCCCTCAGCTCGCCGCAACTCGCTTGGAGGCTGCCTGCTCGAGACCTTGCGGAAGAGGCTTATTGCTGATGAACCATTACGCTGCCAACCTGACCGTCGAACGGCTGCTGGATGGATGTGTCGTGCTCATGCGTTATATTCCTTACTGAGATTCATCGTCTCTACAATGTTTAAATCCCCCCAGATCATTATGCACCTCTCCCGCAGTGCCGAATGGAGTGCCCTTGAATCCCATTTTCAGGACACCGGCAATCTCGCTATGACTGAGCTTTTCATGGCCGATTCCGGTCGGGCCAAACGTTTTTCGCTCTCGCTGAACGGTATTCACCTCGACTACTCAAAGAACAGGATCACCGATCGCACCATGGAGCTGCTCATGGATCTGGTGAAGCGTTCAGGTCTTGAAACAAGGCGTCGTGAGATGTTCGACGGTGAGCGCATCAACTTTACCGAAAAGCGTGCCGTGCTGCATACCGCACTGCGCCGTCCTCCGGGCTACGAAATCAGCGTCGATGGCGAGGATGTTGCTTCTGAGGTCGCCGATGTGCTTGAGCAGATGAAGGTGTTCTGCGAGAAGGTGATTTCAGGGGAGTGGCTCGGTTACACCGGCAAGCGCATGAAGGATGTCGTCAACATTGGCATCGGCGGCTCGGATCTCGGGCCCTATATGGTCACCGAAGCGCTGAAACCGTTTGCTCACGGCAAGCTGAAGGTGCATTTCGTCTCGAATGTCGATGGCTCTCATCTTGCCGAAACCGTTCGAGAGCTGAATCCGGAAACGACGTTGTTTATCATCGCGTCCAAGACGTTCACCACGCAGGAGACCCTCGCCAACGCCATGAGTGCCAGGGCATGGTTTCTTGACAAGGCATCTGATCACGGTCACGTCGCAAAGCACTTTGTGGCGGTTTCCACCAACCAGGAGAAGGTCGAGGAGTTCGGTATCGACTCGGCCAACATGTTCCGCTTCTGGGATTGGGTCGGCGGGCGTTACTCCCTCTGGTCGGCGATCGGTCTGTCCATTGCGCTCTATCTCGGCTTCGACCGTTTCGGTGAACTGCTTGCAGGCGCAAACGCGATGGACGAACACTTCCGGAGCGCGCCGCCGGAGGAGAACATGCCGGTGATTCTCGCTATGCTCGGCATCTGGTACAACAACTTTTTCGGTGCGCACACGCAGGCGATCATTCCTTACGACCAGTATCTGCACCGATTCCCGGCCTTTCTCCAGCAGCTCGACATGGAGAGCAACGGCAAGCGGGTTGATCGCGCGGGAGTTGAAACTGAATACGCCACCGGGCCGGTGATCTGGGGCGAACCGGGCACCAACGCACAGCATGCCTTTTTCCAGCTGCTGCACCAGGGGCCGAATTTCATTCCGGTCGATTTTATCCTGCCGCTCAGGA
>Ga0272443_10006788_pt1 | contig 11166 bp, 4 predicted proteins | sample SSMAcet12_FD_193581 | JGI IMG/M metagenome (GOLD analysis project Ga0272443, IMG submission 193581) | Marine sediment archaeal communities from Little Sippewissett salt marsh, Falmouth, MA, United States - SSM-Acet-12 | ecosystem: Environmental > Aquatic > Marine > Wetlands > Sediment ... | reverse complement strand
AGCAAAAATTTCCATTGTTTCTTTGGCTATTTCAAGTTGTCTATTCTTCGGGAGATATGATAGTGTTCGCATGTTATGTAATCTATCTGCCAGCTTAACGAGGATTATTCTTACATCTTTGAATAAAGACAATAGCAATTTTCGATAACTCTCAATATGCTCAAAATTGGAGCTTTCAATTCTCTGTATTTTTGATATGTTATCTACCAGCTCTGCTACGGTATGCCCAAATTCTGACTCAATATCTTTAATTGTATATTTATCGCTTTTTGTAACGTCGTGCAATAGAGCAGTAACTACAGAAATGTTATCCAATGGTATCTTATTTACCACAATAATAGCCACATGAAGAGGGTGAGTATAGTATGGTTCGCCAGATTTTCTATGCTTGTTTTTATGGCCCTCAACGCACCAATGAAAAGCTCTGGTGATAAGATCGCGATCAAAATATTTGAGATTTGACTTACAGCTAGCTAACAAATGGCTTAAATCGCTCTCGACATTTTTGCCAAAGATTGGATGATTATTATTTTTCTCAATTGAGCTCTGCATATCAGATTTATTATTGATGAAGTAAAACAATATCAGGACTTATTGCTGTAAGCTCTTTTAATCCTTATTCATAAGTTATCGGCTAAGCATCTCTCAATTTTATAGAACGTCTTAGTAAATATAATATTACAAACAAGTAGCTATTTTAGTAATAGTTTATAGAGCATGACAGCATTAATGATTTTGAAATGTTTGTATGAATGGTCTTGATACATTATTATTCTTAATCATAAGAATCATAGTTTAGATTTTAGTGATATAGGAAGCAGTAATAAAAAAGCAAAAATTAAATAAATAAAATAGTAACACTTCTTTATTTTAAATGTAATTCTTAATATATTAGTGTAGTTAGATTTGATTTTTGAAAACAGGAAAAAAGATTCATAAGATCGAATAACTTGCAATTGATAAACCGTATCTGCCAGATAAGGCAAATCTTTCAATATTGTTATAAGCTATGAATCAGTTAGGGATGGTGCAGCAAGTATAACAAAACAATTTGTGGTAATACGATAATAATAATACCCACTGCTGCCACTCCCATAACGGTAGAAAGCTAATTAGTTTGTTGAAAATCAAGTATTATTAAACCAAGTGATTAGATTCATATTAGTCATAAAAAAAACTGCCCACACAATTAAATGTATGGGCAGTTAGAAAAATATGATAATTCAAATTACATTTCTTTATATGGATTAGGACCGACTTCTTCAATGACTTTAGCGAAGTTATTGAGAATTTCTGGTATCTTGTCATACTCGTCAATAGCAAGCTGATGAAGCTCCACTCTCTCTGGTTCGAGAACGAGCTGTTTCAGTTTCTCCTGTACGTTCTCCATTCTCTTGTTCGCTAATTCACTACCTTTGATATAATGACATTGGTAATCATCACCAAACTTACAGCCAATCAGAATTGCTCCATCAAATCCCTGCGATAGTGAGTCAGCAATCCAACTGGTACTAACCGATCCAAGGCAGCGAATAGGGATTATTCTGATATATTCCGAAATTTTAGTTCCTGCTCTTGCTGCAATATCCAAAGATGGGTAGGCATCGTTTTCGCACATGAAAGCAATGATACGTGGAGTTGCTTCGCCATCATCTTCTTCTGTTGGAACATAGATGGATTTAATTATTTGAGAGACAATATGTACAGAGTAATCCTGGAAGCTAATAATTCTTTCCGGGCATGCTCCCATACAGATTCCACAGCGGCGGCATCTGTTCGGATTATAAAGTGGGGTTCCTTTTTTGTCCTCATCAAGTGCTCCGAATGGACATTCCTCTGTGCATCGTTTGCATTGGGTACATCTTTGCAAGAAAAAATCTGCAAAAGCTTTTTCACCAGCTCTTGGATGAACTGCTAAACCATTACGAACACCTTCTATGCACTGAATTGCTTTTAGTGCTGCACCATAAGCATCTTCTTTGCAACCGACCAAGTCCATAGGTGATCGAACGGTACCTGCTGCATAAATACCTGTTCTCCTTGTTTCATAAGGGAAGCAGATATAATGGGAATCAGGGAAACCATATTTCAGTAATGGTAGATCTGGTCCCTGCCTGTATGTAAGATTTAATATTCTCGGAGCATTTTCTATTTGAGCTTCTATTTCTGCTTCTGCTTCCTCTGCGGCAGTATCTTCGGCTACAGGTGCGGCGGGCATAGTAGATTCTATTGCCTTGTCGGGGGTATCAGCTATTTTGTTTGATTCTTCAACGAGAGTTGATGGTACCATACCAGTTGCCAATACCACTAAGTCTGCTGTTATCTCAATATTTTCGCCAAGCAATGTATCGTCAATATCAAGAATGACGTTGCCATTCTCGTCTTCACGGATATCTTTGAGTTCTCCTTTGGTAAGGAAAATATTATCTTCGTTCTGAACTCTTTTATAAAACATCTCGTAATTGCCCGGTGTACGCATATCTCTGTAAATAATATAAATTTTAGTATCAGGATATTTTTCCCTGACATACATTGCCTGTTTCAAAGAAGTCATACAGCATACCGAAGAGCAATACATCTGGTCTTTAAGATCGCGAGAACCGGCACATTGGATAAAGACAACACTTTTAAGACCTTCGCCATCAAATTGTCGTTTAATATTACCATTTTTTGCAAGTTCTTCCATCTCGAAGTTAGTAACGATATTTTTGATCTTACCATATCCGAGATGCTCCAGTTTCTTTGTCTTTGTATGTCTGAAACCAGTTGCTTGAATAATAGCACCGACCTGAAATTCTTTTGTTCCCTCGCCTACTTTTGCTGTTACGTCAAAAAGTCCTGGTTGTCCATTGGTCTTTTCAATAGTACAGTTTTTAAGTACTTCTATTTTTGGATGAGATTCAATCTCAGCTACAAGCTCTTCGCAGGTGTTAGGTTCTGGATCCATGTAAGGGGCTTTAGTAGGTGTTATTTTATACATCTTGCGATAATAACCACCAAGTTGTTCTTCCTTTTCGGTAAGAACTACCGAGTACCCTGCCTTAGCTGCTGCAATAGCAGCGTTCATGCCTGTATAACCACCACCAACGACGAGAATTGTGTCATTAATATCCAGAGGAGCAGGTACTGGCAAAGTTCCAGCCAATGCCTTAGCCAAGCCCATTTTCATATAATCTAAAGCTAGCATCTGAGTGCTTTCGGTATTTGGCTCGTGTGTCCATGCCACACCTTCGCGAAGGTTAACTCTTTCGACCCAGGTGCCATTGAATTTGAATAGTTCAGTATGGTATCTCATTGATGATCCACCAATGATAACAGCGTCGAGTTCTTCGGTTTCAATGTCTTTTTTAACTTGATCGGCTCCTTTGCTGGTCATCAGTTCTGGGATGATCTTGCAAAAAGCTATATTTTCATCCTGCTGCATATCTTCGGCGAGCTTTTCGCAATCTATCACTTTACCGATATCGAAGCTGGAGCAAATATATACACCAATTTTCTTTGCGTTTGCCATATTATTTACTCTCCTTTATTGTGTGTATTGCTTTAATTGCTGCGCCTGTGGCATCACGAACTGCTGTGGCTACATCTTTTGGTCCAGTACAAACACCGCATCCATGAATACCTGTTTCAGGCATTTCCATGATAAAACCGTTACGATCTAATACTTGTTTATCAACTTGAGGAATATACGAAGTTGTTGGCATCATACCGGTAGCCAGAACCACAAGATCAACTTCTGCCTGTCTGAGTTTGCCAGTTATGGTGTCTTCTGCTTCTACGATATAAGTATCGGAACCATGCTCTTGGAATACTTTAGCGACTTTACCACGGTGCCAAAATATTTTCTCGTCTTTTTGTGTTTTCCAGTAAAACTCCTCGAAAACACCATGAGTTCTTACATCAATATAGAATATGTGAATATCTGCATCAGGGTATTGCTCTCTAATGTATTGGGCTTGTTTCATGGAAGCAAGGCAACAAATCGAGGAGCAGAATTCTAAATGCAATTCATCTCTGGAACCTGCACATTGGCAGAAAGCGACAGTTTTAATTTCCTTATCGCTACCAGGTACTTTGATCTTTCCATTGTCAGGACCACTTGGAGAAGCCAGTCGTTCCATCTCTACGTTACGAATAACGCCAGGATATTTTCCGAAGCCAAGAGTCTCAATTTTCTTTGCATCGTAAGGATCCCATCCAGTTGCCCATATAACAGTTTTTACGTTTAGGTCAATTATCTCTTCTTTCTGATATAAGTCTATCACATCGCTAAAATTAGAAGCAAGCATTTTTGCTTCTTCATCGCTACATGAACCTTTATCGAATACGTATTGCATAGGGAAAGCATTATTATATGGCAGATAAACTAACTTGGTGTTATCCATACCGAGATTATAGCCATTGGGTCTTTCCTGAGACATTGCTTCTGCAGCACGTTCGCATTGCTTATCGTCTGCATTTTCCTTGATGTAGCGGGGGGTAATTTTGATTTTCGTTTTGAAATCGCCGGATTTCCCTTTAATCTCTGTAACTTCAGACAGGGTAAAGAGTTTGATTTTATCGTTATCTTTGATCCTCTTGATGTTTATTTCCAACCCGCATGTAGGAGGGCACATCTTAGGAAAATAAAGATTAATCCTGGAGACCCTGCCTCCAATGAACGGCTCCTTCTCGACCAGTGCAACCGTATAGCCCGTTTCGGCAAGCTCTAAAGCTGCCGATATTCCTGCTATTCCGGCTCCAATGACCAAAGCGTCGTAGCTTATAGGTTTGTGTTCCATAAGATCAGTTTCCAATTATCATTTATAAAACTATACTAATTAATTCCTAATTGGTTTTCACAATTATACAAAATCAAAATATATAACGCATAAATACTTATTACAAACATAAGTTATATAATGTATTCGCAATGTTGCATTGTCTTGATATTTATAAAATAATATAATTAGCTACAATAGAAAATATTTCTATTGACAAATTCAAATGTTATCAATAATGTATCAGAAGGTTCTTTCATCTTTTTTCTTAATGAACATTATTATTAGTATCTGTTTTTTCAATAGTACTCTTTGACTTTAGTTTTCTAATGAACAATTTTTCGAGTGGGAAAAATAATCCTGCTATCAATAGGTTAAGTAATATTTTAAAAACAGGAACTCCTGCCGCAACACCTTCTATATATGGCTCGATTGTTACATTTACAAATTCAAAAATGACAAGTAATGTTAGTATTGTCATAAATGAAATCGCTAATGTATTCTTAGATTCTGATCTTCGGTTTACGAATATTGTTATTGATAGCAAACTTGCGAAAAATATTATAACAGCCATATAATACCACAGTGTTTCCCAAAATGGAGGAGTTATGACAATTGGTATGTTTATGCCTGCTTCGTTCCATTTACCAAAGCAGTTGCTTGCTTTAAGGTGTAGAATATAATTGCCCGGTTCAAGATTTGTATAATTAACATAGCGTCTTGTGGCAGAGTATATCCAGCTTGAATCAACTCCTTCCAGCCAATAGGCATACTGATTGAGCATTGGTTCTGTATAATCAACAGCTATGAATTCACATGAGATCGAATTTTCATCATATTCTAAGTTTATTTCCTTAGCATTTATCAATTCATATCTATCCGTTTTGTTGACTTGAAAGCGAGTCAAAAGTATTGGGGGAACATAATCACTATAACTTTCTGTATTGAATACAACAAATCCGTTTGTACCAGCTATATATAATTTGTCATCATCAGAAATAAACACTCGACCTTCATCTCCTGTACCTGGTGGAAGAAATTCATTATAATATTTCACTGTTTGTAAATTTTCATTATACAATGCTATTCCATGCATTATTTGTAGCCAGAGCCGTCCCTGACTGTCCTCATTAATTTCATAAACACTATTGTTGGGATGGATATTATCAAAGCGAGTGAATGTTGTTGATAATCCATTTTCAGATATAGTAATTTTATTCAGCCCATTATCTGTACCAATCCATAGATTGCTGTTATGATCTTCATGTATGGTATAAATCGTGCCTTCACATAGCGAGTTAGTATCGAATTCATTATGGATATGTTTTTTCCATGAATCATCCTTTGGGTTTAATCTCCATAAACCCCTACCATAAAATGTCGCAAACCAGTAATAACCGTATCTGTCCATTATCATTTTAGTAACGTAATAATCTTCAGGTAAAGTGTCATTATGGAAACTTTTATTTTTTTGATCGAATCTGGCAATTATTCTTTGTTTTGATATGGTCCATATCTCATTGTTCTTATCTTCATATATCTGAAATACTAAATTTGATGATTTATATTTACTACCATAATTATGGAACTTCTTTGTTCTTAGATCGAACCTTGTCAGGTCAACCCCCTCAGTTCCAATCCATAGTTGGTGTTTGCTATCATAAAGCAAACTATTAATATTATTGAGCAATACGGCGTTACCATTGCTGCTGTTCATGTAGCAATTGAATTCTTTCGTATTAGGATTAAATGAGTTAAGACCGCTGTCCGTTCCAATCCAAATCATTCCACTTGAGTCCTGAGTAAAAGATGTAATATAATTACTACTGACACTATTATTATTAGAATGCTTAAAATGATCAGATATTTTTTCAGTTAGTTTCAAAATGCCTTTCCTGGTTGCTAACCAGATTACACCACTTCTATCTTGTAATATATTTGCAAAAAGATCTGATTGCACTTCATTAACTCTGCTATTTTCCGATTTATGTTTATCGTAATATGAATATTCCAATGTAGAGGGATTAACTATAATCAATGTACCAAAACAACCAATCCATAAGTTATTCAAATTGTCCTGAGAGATGGAATATATTGAATAAGTCAATCTTTTTGGATTACCTTCTGAATCAGACAAATACTGTGATGAGGCATCTTGGGGATTAAATCGAATTAAATATCCATTATTAGTTCCTATCCATATAATTCCGGATTTGTCTATATAAGTATCATTAATCATGTCGGATGTATCAAGCAAAATTGAATAAGTAATCAATTTCTGGGTTCCTTTGTCGAATTTACAAAGTTTACTTATAGAACCACCTAACCAAATATTTCCATTCATATCTTCGGAAATACAGAAAACAGATTTCATCGAAATTTTATGTAAAGAATCCGAGTTTGAAAAGTTTATGAAATGATTCCTTTTTATGTCATACTTGCTAATACCATTATTTGTTGCAATCCATAATATGCTATTTTTGTCGCAGTGCAAATCCCAAACAGAGCTTCCATTTATCGAGTTTTCGTTAAAATCAGATTTTAAAAATCTTGTAAATTTATTGGTTTTTTTATCAAATCTATTTAAACCGTTGCTAATAGTACCTACCCAGATATTTCCAAAATTATCTTCGGTGATAGCTGTTATATCGTTACCCGAAATAGAGTTTGAATCAAGACGTTTCTTTAAGTAATTAGAGAAATCATAGCCATCATATTTGCTTAATCCCTTTTGAGTACCAAACCAAAGCAGTCCCTTGCTATCTTGAAAAATACAATTTGTTCGATTATCGCATAATCCGTCTTTTACTTGCAACAATGTTTTAGATAGATGATCCGGCTGGGAATAGCATTTGGAAAAGGTTAAAAGTAGGCAAAAAAGAATGCCAAACCAGATATGTGTACTTTTTAACATTAAGGACTCTATTCCTTAAATTATTGTTGATATTTCTAATTCTTTAACTTAGAAATATTGAGTAAGAAAAGCAAGAATTATAATAAAAGCACAATGAATTAGCATGTAGAAAATAAAATTCAATAATAAACCAATACTTTAGTAAGTAGCATTGTAAAGTGAAACATTATTAAAATTTTGAAAAAGACTTGACTAAAATATTAATTGAACTAAATAAGAAATAGGGCTTGAATAGTGCAAACAAAGCAACTAATATTTTTATTTTTAGTGAAAATGAGTTAATTTTCGGTTTAATTTATTTTCTTATAAATGAATATGTTTACGTTAAATTTGGAGTTTCAATGAAAATCAGGAAAGAAGATGCACTCGGCTATCACAGTGATGGGCGAAAAGGTAAGATCGAAGTTGTTACGACGAAACCATGTATTACCCAAAGAGACCTTTCTTTGGCTTATACTCCCGGTGTTGCCGAACCATGCAGAGAGATCCACAAGGACACAGACAAAGTTTATGAATACACAGCTAAGGGAAACTTAGTAGCTGTAATTAGCAATGGTACAGCCGTACTGGGGCTGGGCGATATTGGTCCCGAAGCTGGCAAACCCGTTATGGAAGGAAAAGGAGTCTTATTCAAAGTTTTTGCAGATGTTGATGTATTTGATATTGAACTCGATTCGAAGGACACAGACGAAATAATTCGTACTTGCGAAATACTTGAACCTACATTTGGTGGTATCAATCTTGAGGATATTAAAGGACCAGAATGTTTCTACATTGAAAAAGCACTGAAAGAGAAAATGAAAATCCCTGTTTTCCACGATGATCAGCATGGAACAGCTATTATTAGTGGAGCAGCTTTAGTAAATGCAGTGGAATTAGCCGGCAAGAAGTTAGATGAAGTTAAAGTGGTTTATAATGGTGCTGGTGCCTCAGGTATTGCTTGCGCAAAATTCCACATCAGCTTGGGCATCAATCCAGCTAATGTATTGATGTGCGACTCTCGCGGAGTTATCTATAAGGGCAGAGAAAAAGGTATGAATGAATTTAAAGAAGATTTTGCAGTAGAAACTGATAGAAGGTCATTAGCCGATGCATTAGTTGATGCTGATATTTTTGTTGGTTTGTCTCAGGGTAATGTTGTTACTAAGGATATGGTCAAGAAAATGGCTGGAGATCCTATCATCTTTGCAATGGCTAATCCAGATCCGGAAATTGCCTACGAGGACGCTGTGGAAGCTCGTAGCGATGTAATAATGGCAACAGGTCGTTCTGATTATCCTAATCAAGTGAATAATGTACTTGGATTCCCATTCATCTTCCGTGGTGCACTGGATGTTTATTCGACTTCTATTAACGAAGAGATGAAAAAAGCTGCTGCTTATGCACTGGCTAACTTAGCCAAAGAGGAAGTTCCTGAGAAAGTTAAACGCGCTTATGACGTAGAAGAAATGCATTTTGGCAGAGAGTATATTATTCCTAAGCCCTTCGACCCAAGAGTGCTTACATGGGTTGCTCCAGCAGTAGCTAAAGCAGCTATGGAAACAGGTGTTGCCCGTAGAAATATTGAAGATTTCGATGAGTATAAACGCCAGCTTGATATCCGAATGGGTAGAGCAGATAGGATAATGAACAAGATTTATGAAAAAGCTCAGAAGCAGCCCAAACGCATAGTTTTCCCTGAAGGCGAGGAAATGAAGATAATGAAAGCGGCTTCACTTTGTGTAGATGAAGGAATTGCTTATCCAGTCTTACTTGGAAATACAGAAAGGATTAAAGCATTATCTGAAGAGCATAATATTGACCTTGAAGGCATTGAGATCATCAATCCTAAAGAATCCGACAAATTAAATAGCTATATTGATGAGTATTACAAACTCCGCTGGAGAAAAGGTATCTCTAAGTATGATGCAAAACGTCATATTAGAGTGCGGAATAATTATTTTGGTGCAATGATGGTTCACATGGGGGATGCTGATGGTATGACATCGGGTATCTCTACATATTATCCTGATACTATACGCCCTTCATTGGAGATTATAGGAAATGATAGCCGATACAATAAAGTGGCTGGTATGTATATTGCAACTACTAAGAAGGGTATATTTTTGCTTGCCGATACAACAGTGAATATGAACCCAGATGCAGAGACATTGGCTGATATAACTTTGCAGGCATCAGATTTTGCAACGAATTTTGACATTACTCCACGTGCCGCTATGATTTCTTTCAGTAATTTTGGATCTGCTCCGAGCGAGACAACAACGAAAATCCAAAAAGCTCTAGAAATAATTCACAAACGCGAACCAAATCTAATGGTTGATGGCGAAATGCAGGCAGACACAGCAGTTGTAGCAGAAATTTTAGAAAGAGAATATCCATTCAGCAAACTAAAAGGTCAGGCAAATGTGCTGATATTCCCAAATCTAAATTCTGGTAATATTGCTTATAAACTGCTTAGCCGCATTGGAGAGGCGCACATGATAGGTCCAGTGCTTGGTGGATTGAAAAAAGCTGTGCACGTATTGCAACGCGGTTCTGAAATTAATGAAATTCTCGATATGGCTGCCATTACAGTAGTTGATGCCCAGCATAAAGAAGCTCAGGCAAACAAGAAATAACAATCATTATCTCCTTTTTCTCTCCACAATAGTGGAGGGAAGAAGGGGCACTATTTCTAATCAAACTTTATTTATTCTTTGCTTTGATTAATGCTTGGCATAGCCAATTTGCCACTGCTTGGCGGTTGTTAACTTTTGTGAATCGTACCCGATCTCTTTCGTTTTGTATATTTCCAAGTTCTACATATACAGCTACTGGCAATGTGTTTCTGAGCATATACAAGCTTCGAGAAGATACAGATCCCAGATATCCTCGACCTGGTTGATTTAGGTCATACTTGTTTTTGAATGTGTCATATATTTCATCTGCAGTAGCTTTGCCAGAACTGCTTCCTTCGTGGTGATAAAAAAACACATCTATCTTTTTATCAGGGAATCGCGAATCTACATGGAGCATTATGGCTTTCTGTGCTTTGGCTGTAGTTTTGTTTTCTTCGTATAGATTATTTACTATTTCTGTTCTTTGCTTTAATCTTATTACCTGATCAGCATCAATAGTATCTCCTCCAAAGTAGTATTCGTCTTTATCGCATTCGAGTATGCTATCGTCGCGGATTCCTTCGGTTGAATCGCGAACAATTATATAAACTTTTGCTGAATGTTCGAGAAGTTTCCTTGCCAATCTCAAAGCTACGTCATAAGCATACTCATCTTCGCATACAGTAGAGCCATTTATTGAGCTAACGGCACCAGGATCTGGTCCGCCGTGACCGCTAACTACATAAAATACATAGCCATCAAGTTGTTTGTCAATGATTTCCAAATCCTTATAATCGTTACCGAATATATCGAAGACTTCAGGTGTAAATGCTTGTTTTATATTCTCGTCAAAACTTGGTATATATTCGACTGGAACCCACAATTCTTTGCTATA
>Ga0272443_10006786_pt1 | contig 11167 bp, 13 predicted proteins | sample SSMAcet12_FD_193581 | JGI IMG/M metagenome (GOLD analysis project Ga0272443, IMG submission 193581) | Marine sediment archaeal communities from Little Sippewissett salt marsh, Falmouth, MA, United States - SSM-Acet-12 | ecosystem: Environmental > Aquatic > Marine > Wetlands > Sediment ... | reverse complement strand
ACAAAGCGGTCTTCCGCCGCAACATGAACAGGGGCGATAACCAGCACAAATAGTGAAAACGCGGTTGCCCAGACGCGCATTGCCCTCGGTGTATGCTCTCTTGCCATATGATCATCATTAGTTGCGATGTGCGACGGGTCGTTATAACATTTCCCCAATTGACGAGACATGTATCACATTACATGAGACGAGGCTATGAAGTCAGTTAAAAAAATAACGGTGTTGCTGTTCATGCTTGTTGTGTTCGTCCAGGCCAATATGGGCCAGGCAGCGGCTGATCCGGCAGATTCTCTGGCGGGAACCTCATGGCGTCTGGTGCGTATCATGTCGATGGACGACACCACCTATACGCCCGACGATCCCTCGCGCTATATCCTGGTTTTCTCAACGGACGGCAAGGTGCAAATACGCGCGGACTGCAACAGCGGCACCGGCGAATGGGTATCGCCTGAACCTAACTCACTGACCTTTAGGCAGATTGCCTCCACCAAAGCACTCTGTCCGCCGGGCTCGCTGCATGATCGCTTCATGGACCAGTTTGTCTGGGTGCGCAGCTATGTCATCCGTGACGGGAACCTCTTCCTGGCGACGATGGCCGACGGCTCGATCACCGAATTCGAATCGGCGCCGCTGGTCGCAACCGTCTATGGAACAGAGATCCGCACCGCTGACCCAGAGGAGATGCAGGCGAAGGTATTGAACCTGTTGTTTGATGAGTATGCCCGGCAACAAGGCATAGAGGCTACGGATGCTGAGATTGACGCATTCGTCGAGAACATGCGTCAGGAAAAACGCGCCGCCGGATTAACCGCTGAAGATAATCTGACCCCCGAGGAGGCTGCTCAGGCAGAAAAAATGGAGCGTGCCATGGGCCGATCGATAATCAGACAGTGGAAGCTCAATAAGGCGTTGTACCACCAGTATGGCGGTCGCATAATTTCCCAGCAATTCGGCCCTGAACCGCTGGATGCGTACCGTCATTTCCTCGAAGCGGCACAAACCGCCGGCGATTTTACGATATACGATACAACCATGGCCGAGAAATTCTGGCGCTATTTCACCGACGACTCCATCCATTCGTTTTTGCCACGCGGCAGTGAAGAAGAGCAACAGGTTTTTGTGAAACCGCCATGGGAACCATCCCCCCTTGATCGGGATTCAAACCCGCCGCGTGCGGGGGAAGAAGAGGCGCCTGCCTCAGCAGAGGATGGCGGGCCGATCAACTGGCAGGTCAGCGAGGTTACCGGCGGTCTCAACCTGCGGGCCGCGCCATCGACTTCCGCGAAAATTCTGGCACATTATCCCGCCGGGACACTGTTAGACAATTTTGGCTGCCAGCGGGTCGAGTACCGGGTGTGGTGCAATGTTCAGCAGTTCGGCGGGGGAGAGGTCGGCTATGTTGCAGCTAAATATCTGACGGGAGCTGTTTCACCCAATGGCACCGTGATACAAGGACCTGACGATTCAGCCCTGCGGGCCGGCCAGGGAGATTTCGATGCCACGGGACAAATTCCCTGTTCCCTGCTTAAGGGGCAGCCCATGACTATGTGCGAATTCGGCGTTGCCCGGAAGGGAGGAGGGTATGCAACGGTAGTGATCACCAAACCAGACGGGAGCAAGCGTGCACTTTTCTTCCGTTTGGGCCGGGCCGTGGGCGCCGACACCAGCCAGGCGGACGGTTATCCGGAGTTCGAGACAATAAAGCAACAAGACCGGTTCTTGATCCGGGTAGGCAATGAACGCTATGAAATACCCGAGGCTGTCATTTTAGGGGGGTGAACGCACAGCTCCCGCATGCCTTTTCTCTTCGACCAAACTGACTGAAGGAAGCCTTGAGAAATGAGAATTTTTATCCAAGACTAGGGCGCGAGAATAGTTTTACCACAGGCCGAGTTGATAGTGCCTGGATAACAGTGCTGTCCCATTTTCGGGATCCACTATATTGATCTTTTCCACAAACAATCAGCGCAATTCAAGGTGAAGCGTCCGCCCAACCGCTTGCGCGGCGCGGGAGAGTGCGGCCAAAGTTATATTCTCGTTTTCCGGGTCAAGCAGGCGGTCAAGCTGTGAGCGGCTTGTTTGCAGCCGTTTTGCCATCTCTACCTTGTTGATCCCCTTTTCTGTTCCTTCCACCATATCTCCAATCCTTTCATTCGTTTAACGGCCTACCTGCAAAAGCTGAGCGTCGGCCTCACCCTCTTACCCGAGCTGAGCAGTACCATCCACCAGTCTCTTGGGGTTACAGCGCAGCAATTACGACCATCAAATCTGTTTTTCGGCGAGGGCTTCCACGCTCTCGCGCAGCCTCCACACTACCTTGGCAAATTCAGGAAAATCTATATGTTCCACGGTATCGTCATTGCGATGGTACTGTGGAGAACGCAAATATGCCATGTCGGTAACGATAAACCCCGGATAGCCGAACTGCCAATAAGACCAGTCATCCGACCAGGCCCCATTTTTGAGCAGAACATTGAGAATACGGGGTGCGGAAAAGCAAAACGTGTCGATTTCACTTTCTCTGCTGAAATGGCCAGCAAAATTTCTCATAAATGTTTTTGAGGGCGCATCTGAGAGAAAGCCGACGAAATCTCCAGTTTCAGGCATTCTCAAAATCCATTTCATGAACAGGTCACGAAGGCTTTTTCCCGGATAGATGTAGCCGTCACCAGGATAGCAGCCCATGGTATCAAGGGTTATTACCCCGACAATATTTTCCTGTATCCCTGAGTTGTCTGAACCGGTGGCGCAATGCAGGGCATGGTGGTAGCTGCCCATCCCGCTGGCATGGTAACGCTGATGTCTCTTATCCGCTGCAAAGGTGTTGGCATAAAAGGGAAACTCCTCATTTACCCAGGCCACGAGACGGAGCGTCCGTTGGAACTTTCTTTTTTTGAACGCATGCGCCAGCGCCAGAAGCGCGGCGACACCGGAGCCGTTGTCATTTGCCCCCGGCGTGTTCCAGCGCGAATCTTGTTGAGGGTCGACACAGTTGTCGGGTATCCGCCCCCGCTGCTTTTCAAGATCATTATCCCCTTTCATGGCCGTCCGGGAATCGTAATGGGCGCCGACAATGATGATTTCTTCCGACAACGCGGAACCTGGAATCTCAACCATGAGATTGGTAACACGCTGCTCCTGTATCTGTTCGCCACGATATCCAAAGGAGGCTGAAACGGAACCGACCGCACCTCGTAGCCCAACTCGCTAAAGCTCTTGGTAATTTCTTCACGGACCTCACGCAAAGTATCGATATTCCATACATTACGGTACCTGTATCGGACTCCACCGGCGCCGTCGGGAGTTTGCGATAGTGTTGAAACAATTTCTTTGAGATAGGCTTCGAGTTTTTCTGTATCATCCCAGACGAGTTCGTCCATAACTGTCCCCCGAGCTAATGGGAGCCTTGCAAAATGGCCTTTTCGCCCAATCTCATCGTTGCTCAAAAAATTTTATCCTCGGAATATCAATCATATGCCTGCGGTAAAATTTTCCTCGCGCCTTGATCTTGAACGAAAATTCTCATGTTTCAAGGCTCCCTAATGAAAGAGATATTTTTGGGGGTTTTCATTGGCGATTGTCCAGAATACATCCTCGCCTAAAACGGTACGCAGGTATATGGAGAGCCTCTTTTCAGAAAAACTCTCACACTCCGCCATATAAAAATCAGATCCGAACAGTACCTTTTCACATATTTTTGTATTCTGTAACAAGGTGTTGAGATAGGGAACATTTTCAGAAACAGTAAAGATTGTATACGAGATATCGGTGTAGAGGTTTGGATAGCGTTCGTCTTTGAGCAGTTCCACAATTTTTGCCACCCAGGTCTGAGAATCCACATTGCGTGGTGCATCAAGCTGTTTTTCCCATTCGCCAGAACCGCCGAAATGAGCAAGGCATATCTTCAGGCGCGGAAAGCTCTCCATCACCTTGATATAGTTGCAGGGGTCGCTGAAGGCATGGGCCACCTTCTTGGTGTACTCTCTCGTGTAAACCGGCCCATGAGAACAATGAGACATCAGCGGTAAATTGTTTTCCACCATGTAGGGATATATCTCGTCCATCAATATCTCATGGGCGGGAGGATAGCCAAGGGCCGGATATATTTTCACCCCCTTGAACCCATCACGCTCAACCAGCGTTTTCAGCCGCGCCAATGAATCCGGGCGGCGCGGGTCGATGTGGGCAAAGGGGATCAGGACATCTCTGTATCTGCTGTCTCGGTAGAGGCGTGCCAATTCGGCATGCTGTTCATCAATATCTTCAAGAACTGTACCCCGCTGCATCAACGCCATATCCATCGGCAGGATGACAAACTTTGTCCCTTTCGGGTAGTAACCCATCACATTTTTCAGATTTCCCTCCTGTCTATCCCGGTATGCCGCTTCGATAAATGCGCCATAGCGTTGTTGTCTCTCCTTTGGAATAATTGGTAATGAATTTATACCCTTAATAATTTTTCTTAAAACCCACCGCATATATTTATTTCTCACCAGCGGTATGGAATAGGGAAACAGAAAATCATCAGGCACATTTTCATGATTGAAAATATGAACATGACAGTTGTAGATCACCTCTTCTCTCATGGGCTCTCTCCCGGCTGGTGGTGATGTACGTGATGCAGATGATTCTTTCTGCATTGCCATCTCTCAAGGAAGCCTTGAGAAATGAGAATTCCCATTCAAAATCAAAGCACGAATGAAATTTTACCACATACCGGGTTGATAGTGCCTGGATAAAATTTCTTGAACGACAAAAAGGTGTGGCGACAAAACCATTCTTCAAGGTTCCTATTAAGTTTGAAGAAACCGTAATCGTACATGGACAAAGAAGATAATGTGCAAATAAGGATTTGGCGCGGCTACGCGACAATATCATGCATTTAACCTGTTAGGCTCCGTAGTCCTTCTTCATCACGGTGAACCCCACCCGAATCGCTTCGAAGTCGTGGTTGTCTCGACCGATCGGACAATATCCGAGTCGCTCATAGAATGACACGGCCCGATGGTTACCCTCGTATACCATCAACCATGCTGAAATCGGAGCCAACGCGCGAACACTTTCCTCGCCCAATCGCATCAAGCTCGAACCGATACCCATGTTGGCGGCGTTCGGCAGAACGTATATTTTCTGCACTTGGAGTTGCCGAGAATCCCGAATCAGAAAGTGCCGACAAGATCGCTTCAGTTTCAGAAAGCCCACGATTCGGTCCTCCGCTTCCGAAACGAAGTAGACATTGTTTGGCTTGGAGATACTTAAAAGGATTTTTCCCGCCGAATACGTGGCATCGAGGTATCGAGTAAGGACATCGGCTGGAAACAATTGGCCGAATGCCCAGGTGAAACTCTCCCGTCCTATATGGGCGATCGCCTCTTCATCTCCACGTTTGGCACTTCTAACGCTCATTGATCTTCGGCCCTAACACCTTGCGTTTCAAGCAAAATAAAGATGCAGAGCGAAGCGGCGCAGCTTTATTTTGCCCGAACACATGCGTTTGTTATGCAATAGTTCCATGGATTGCCTCCGATATTATAGAAACAATCTCTTCAATATCAGCTAATGGATTCGCCGCAACTGACCTAAGCCACTTCTCATTATCAAGCATACAGGTTGAAAACATCCCCTCAGGTAAACACTGATAAAACTCTTCAGTGCTCATAGTGAGAGGGCGGAACACTGTTACACCTGTTTGTGGCATTGCCCAAAGAGAGATGTTGTCTTCTTTAATCAATTCGGTTGCAAGTATGGTGGCCATCGACATTGTATGATCGATACGATCAGCAATACCTTCTTTTCCCCATGCGATCATAGTGGCCAGCAATGGTATTGCGGATGCTCCGCGCGAACCCTGGACTCCAATATTAGGAACGGCCAAATAGCCCCCGCCCAAACTAATAGCTGAGTTTGCAAGGTCTACGTCTCGAAACATAATCAGTGCCGAATCTTTGGGCTGGAAAAACCATTTATGAGCAGAGACAGCGACAGAATCTGCTTTTTCAATGCCATCAAGTAGATGAGCGTGATTTGAACTCAGGCACAGTGGGCCCGCCCAAGCGGCATCAACATGAGTCCATTTTGCTTGACCTGTCAGCGTAAGAGGGTCAATTACACCTGTGGCTGTTGTGCCTGCCGTTAATACCAAACAAGCATTTGATAGATCACCGATTTTATTTGAGTCAATTTGGCCATCGGTGTTTGTGACAATCTGTTCATAAGGCAAGCCGAGTATTTTGGCTGCTTTTTCAATGCTTATATGCGCAGCCTTTGAAGCAATGATCTTATCTATTCCTGTCGTATCTCTTGCGGCCCATAGGGCGGTAAGAGATGCGATTGTCGAGCCGGAACACATATGGCCACCATTCATACCAAAGAAAGGGGTCAACCAATCCATAACCTTTTTTTCAGCTTCGATAGCAAATGGCGCCGTGGCAGGATGCAGTAGATTTTGATTTAGCCGGGCGTTCCAAAGAGCGGTAGCCCAGGTAATCCAAGGTGTTGGCGGATCCATGTGGGCCAATGCATTACTTTTATCTAAACGAGCTGAACGACCAAGAACATGAGGTGCAAGCAGATCCAGCGTCTCAACCTCTCCAATACCACGCTCTGGAAATCTATCAGGTAAATTTTCTTCTACCTTAGGCACTTGGCGAAGGAGGTTAACTGCATGTTCCAGACCTGCATCCGGAAGAAAACTTTTATCTTTTTCGCTCATTATCTGCCTTTCTCATGCATGACGCTCGGGTTCAGGCGCGGCGGCGCGTTAACGCCGCCGTCGCCTGGAACCCATTGCTGGGCTAACTTGGGGGCGCGCCTTGCCACCTGAAACAACCCAGCGAAGAATCCTTACCCAGACCGACCAGACTTTGACTGTTGGACTTAAGCCAAGCGATACCTGTGCCGTAGTAAGGGAGTCCTCGATCAAGGCGTCATGCATTGGCCGATACACCAGAGGCCACGACAATATCGCTGGCCCATGGGTATTCATCTTCAGCGTATGCCTCAGAACCATTGCTTGTTCGGAACTGGCCACGATTTCGTAGCCATGAAAGCCATCGAATCCTTTGGGGCCAGTGAAACGGAATTTGATCGATTCGCCCGGGGTGTACTTTTCCACGAAGTATCTTACCGGACCATGCCCGCCGTTGGCACCAACCCCAAGGGGTCGGTCAAACGACATACGCGGCCACATGAGTATTGGCCAAAGCCGATCTTGGTTGGATGCGAGGGAATCAAGAAGCGCACCAATTTGTTTCGGGTCCGCCTCAAGCTCGCGCTCATGAATGTTGTGGACTTCCATTAGATGTCTCCTGTTACACCCAATCGAGGTGCTCATTGGTTTGCGTGTTATAGCAAGATGTAATTTTAGCAACGGAAAAACTTAGAAACATCTTACAGCAAAAAACCGCAACCTCAGCAAATCCCCCTGGAGCCTCTGGTTGGAGAAATTATAATTTTTGGACAAACCACTCATAGTTACCTACCATTGTGACGACACCTTTTTCATCTACCACCTCCACTGGAACTTGGATTGTAGCTCTACCTTTTTTCTCAAATAGAAGTTTGAATTTTTCCGCAGTTTCACTATCGATATTTGCTTCAGCTTTTATTCCTGAAGATGCTGGCTTTTTAAATTTTGTTTCTACTTTTCTGAGTACAGGGACGGCTGAATCCGCGAATTCAGCGAATTGATTTTGTAGAGCTAAACCGCTACAAGCTTCAGCTAAGGCAAACTGCGCACTGGCGTGAAATGTACCTATGTGGTTTTTCATTTCTTGACTAAAAGCTAGCTCAAGAGAATTGTTGTTAATGTTTGATTTGACAATATTTATATACTTATTGAATGGGATTTTAGTAATGTCCATATGGTCATTTTTAATGGTTATGTTTCAGAGATTCTTATTTTGTATCTCTAGCAATTTACCGTATTTTTTTCGCATAACTCCAGAAAACAAAATTTATTGACAATCAAGATCGACCAGTTACCCCAATTTTTTGCTATATATCAGGACGAGCTTGTTACTTATCAAAGTTACAGGATAACATCCATCTTTATTCAAGGCTTTCCCGGGATCAGGGGAAGCTCTGTTATTGCTGGAACAGAGATTTTGATTTTCTGAAACTGGTGGGCGAGGCGGGATTCGGACGGGAGGGGGGGATGCAACGGTAGTGATCACCAAACCAGACGGGAGTAAGCATGCGGTTTTCTTCCTTTTAGGTCGTGCCGTGGGCGCCGATAACAGCCAGGCGGACGGTTATCCGGGGTTCGAGACAATAAAGCAACAAGACCGATTCTTAATCCGGGTAGGCAGTGAACGCTATGAAATACCCGAGGCTGTCATCTTAGGTGGGTGAACGCATGGCTCAGCCGCCGGCAAAAACGAAGTGCCTTGGAGCAAAGCGGAAAGGCGCGGAGCTTTTACAGTTCGGCTTTATTAAATTGCTAGGTTTTCTCCTTTTCATTTTCAATAATCTTTTTTGCTAAATCTGCTGCCAGGCCGGTAAACTCTCTACATCTACGGTGCAGCTTTTGGGCGGCAAACTTCGACTGACCTGAATCAGAACCTAAATCGCAACCGAGCAGTTCAGAGCAATTAGATGTTCCATACAATTCCTTGAATCCATGTGTCAATTACTGAACTGCCTCATAATTTCGTTCAACTGAGTCATTTCTTGACTTTCTTCCGAGTAATAGGCTTACAGCCAGTACAGCACCTGTTACCGCACCACAAGGGCCGCTCGTTCTTCCCATTCCACTACAAAGACCAGTTGCTATGCCGGGAATTAAATCTGATTGCATCTAGTAGTGCTCCACCACGACCGCCAAGACACTCTCAGCACAGAAAAGCCCGGAATCAAACGCCTTTCTCCCGTTTGCTTCACTTAATGACTTTTGCATCAGAATTGCTGATTGCGGGCACAGACTGCTGAACTGGTTTGATTGCTTTATTGGAATTGGTGCTATGTCTCTTTCTATGATTTCGTAGCCCAGCCTTTCAAAATATCTCTCTGCTGTCGTAGTTAACAAATAAAGCCGCAATATTCCTCTATTCCTGGCATCACCTTCAACAATTTCATAGAGCTTCTTCCCGATCCCCTTCCTTTGCGCCTGTTTATCTACAGCAAGAGAGCGCACCAAGCCGACGTGGTTACTGTAATCAATACCACAGACACCGATTACTTGGTTCTTATCTTCTGCAACCCAGAAATATTCAAGACTTGAAGTATGAAGATCTTCCATCGGCAAATCATAACCAGAAAGTATTTTGGCTCCTCGTCGTTTCGTGTGGATTTGGGGAATTTCGGTGAAATAGGCGAGGTTCTTATAATAAAGCAAACAATTTCAATATGTTATTGAGTAAACGTTTGTGATCTCATCATGTTACTGGTACAAATATCAATTCTATTCGGTAAGCTCACATGGTTCTCGCCGGGATTGCTTTTAGGTAGTTAACACTTTGTAACCATTCATGTTTCTGTCTACAAATCAACTCCTTCATGCCAGATATCGGGGAGTTGATTTGGAGACAGAAACATTTAGAAATCCACACGAAACGACGAAGAACCAGTATTTTGCATACTTGTGGGAAGTCTGCCTGACTGAGTTTCTTTATGTTCATGACGTTTTCCAGCCCTAACGCAGGTGGTCAGGATAGCCGACGAAAAAGGTGTATCTCTTTACCACCATGCTATACTGTCATCTTTTCCAAAAACAACAAAGTCAATTTGCTTGATACAACTTGACTTCTGAAACGCTGGTATCCACGTTTTTCATAAATGTGCAGATTCTTCTGGCTTTTTTCGCCTGTAAACAACTCGTAACGATTTGCATTTGGAAACTGCCTTTCGGCGGCATCTAAAAGCTTAGTACCGATACCGTGATTTTGCCAATTTGGATGTACGATCAATCTGCCTATGTAGCAGGTACCCCTTCCCAAGTAGCATCGTACTGATCCAATGATTTTGTCCTCAATGGCAACCTTTAGAAAGACTTGTTGGTTAAATTCACTTTGGATTTCGTAGATTGTCTGGTGTAATGGCGGAATAGTGAAGTCATTAATGCTTTCAGCCTCGCTTGCGTAAGCAAGCTTCTGAAGTTCAAGGATCTCTTCCGCATCCTCGATTGATGCCAACTCAATGGTACATTCTTCTAATGGAGGCATACGATTCTTTTGTGCACAACGTACGCATCACCTTCGCCATCGCAGGAGCGGATCGATGAGAAGGCATCTGTTGAATACGCCATGTTATGCAGTCATGCTAGAAAACGCGCGTGCCTACCGCGCGGTCGATTTCAACTCGGTTTCAAGCTCTTCGTAGTCACCGATGTGAGCTTTCATCAGGCTCTTCCACAAGCGGCCGTGATTTGGGACGTGGGCATGAAGCAGTTCATGGACTATCACATAGTCTTGGAGTGCCTCACGCACATCCAGGAGGGTAATATCAAAGGTCAATCGACCGGTTGTTGAGTATGAAGCCCACTTGTTCTTCATCGCTCTGATCGAGACCGATGTTACATCGGCGTCGAGACGACCAGCCCATCTTCGCACGCGGTCCTTAAACAATTTCTTCTTTGCGGCAGTTGCGTTGTTGACCACGGATCACACCTGTAGTTTGGAGAGCAGGTCATCAACGATCCGCGTGACGTGGTCAAGATCATCCATTTCGGCAACCACCGCGAAGGTTATCGTTTTCCGGAGTTCGCGCTGGTCGGCCTCGCTTATCGTCCAATTCGGGTGATCAAGGAAGGCCTCCTTGATCTTCTTGCTGACACTTTCGGCAGCCGTAACACCGGCGTCGGTCAGCGTCTCGTAGACGTAGAACGTCACGCTGTCGAACCCCTTTTCGGCCTGCTGACGCTTACGCTCCTCATTCTTTTCGATGGCCGCCAGGAGATCGTTCAGTGCATCACGTGTGCTGGTCTGCCGGTTCTCATAGCTTTCCTGCACGGCGCGTGCTCGAGCAGCCATCTCAACGAGAAACGGATCGTCACTCTTCTCATCCGCGGTTTTCTCGATACTCTTGATCAGGTTTATAACCTTGGTGCTGTCCCCACCCCGCGCCTGTTTGATCAACTCAATCGTGCGCACGCTTATCTCGACACGATCACCGACCTGTTCGACTCCGTAGGTATCCACATGTTCCCGGACCAGCGCATTGGTCTTTTGTT
>Ga0272443_10006785_pt1 | contig 11168 bp, 10 predicted proteins | sample SSMAcet12_FD_193581 | JGI IMG/M metagenome (GOLD analysis project Ga0272443, IMG submission 193581) | Marine sediment archaeal communities from Little Sippewissett salt marsh, Falmouth, MA, United States - SSM-Acet-12 | ecosystem: Environmental > Aquatic > Marine > Wetlands > Sediment ... | reverse complement strand
GAGTGTGATTTTGTAACCGCGATTGTTATTCATCGGGTTGGAGCTGGCGCACGGTATTTTTGGCAGCGGGAAAAAGTTGTCAAGCCGTTTGAGTTGCGGGATAAAATTTATGCTGAGACAATGCGTTCGCTAAATACGGCCGAGGCTTTAGTTCCTGCGCTGCGTGATGTAATGGAACCAAGTAAATACGAGCTTGAAATTCATATTGATGTTGGAGCCTATGGTCCAACGCGAACCATGATTAAAGAAGTTGTAGGTATGGTAACTGGTAATGGTTATGTTGCCAAAACCAAACCTCAGTCGTGGGCTGCCTCATCGGTGGCGGACAGATACACTTAAGCTTTTTTGGAGTTTTCTTTTTTCCATTTTTCGATCTCGGCATGATTGCCGGAAAGAAGAACTTCTGGAACGCTCCAACCTTTGTAATCCGCCGGACGGGTGTAGTGAGGGTATTCGATATAGCCGGGTTCGTTATGTGTTTCTTCCAAAAGCGATTCTTCTTTGCCAACAACACCAGGAATAAGTCGGATAGTGGCATCTACGATTGCCATTGCTGGGATTTCTCCCCCTGTAAGGACAAAGTTTCCAAGGGAGATTTCTTCGTCAATTAGGTGTTCGCGAATACGCTGATCATAGCCTTCGTAGTGTCCGGCGATAATAATTAAGTGTTTTTTCAGGCTAAAATCTGTGGCTTTCCCTTGGTCAAATACTTTGCCCTGAGGAGTGGTAAGCAGAATATGAGAATATTTGGTTTTTAGATCTTCAAGAGCTTTATCAACAGGTTCTACCATAAGCACCATGCCAGGGCCGCCGCCGTAGGGCCTGTCGTCAACTGTATTATGATTATCAACTGTCCAATCCCGAAGATTGTGGATGTTAATTTCAATTAGGTCTTTTGAACGCGCGCGCTTGATCATAGATTGATTAAGCACCCCCTCAAACATTTGAGGAAAAAGCGTTAGAATATCTATCTTCATACCCCTATTGTACTAGTTTTAGTGTTTTACTAGAAATAATTATAAAAAATAGTGTAATATTGTTTTTAGATATGGTTAAAAGCAAACCAAAAGTTGTCATTATTATGCCGACTTATAAAGAGGCAGACAATATCAAAAAAATGATTCCTGCGCTTTTTTCTGAGTATTTCCCTCAAATAAAAAAAGCAGATATGCATCTTCTAGTTGTAAATGACCTTGATAACGAAGGTAGGGATGATGGTACTGGTGAGATTGTTAAAAAAGCTGCTAAAAAATACAAAAATTTACATATTATTGAAGAGAAGAAACAAGGTCTTGGCTGGGCTTATATCCGAGGAATGAAATATGCTCAAGATAAACTTAAAGCAGATGCGGTTATGGAAATGGATGCTGATTTTCAACATCCTCCACGGTTTGTTAAACCTATGGTCGAGGCGTATCTGAATGGGGCAGAATATGTGATTGGCAGTCGCTATATAAAGGGCGGATCGGTTCCCAGCGAGTGGGCGGCCCACAGAAAAGCAATTTCTTTTTTTGGCAATTTATTTATCCGACTTGTCCTTCTTAAACCAAAGTTGCATGATCTAACAACCGGATTTCGACTCACTAGGGTAAAGGGGGTTTTAGATAAGATTGATCTTGATAATTTGATGGAGCCAGAACGTTTCGCCTACAAAGTCGATCTTTTGTATCAGTCAATTAAAAATTCCAAAAAAACAGTTGAAGTTCCATTGGAGTTTGCTTCAAGAACCGAGGAGGCATCAAAGTTTAGTATGACTGAGATGATTTCTACTTTCAAGGTGGCGATTATTTTAGGTATTAAAGACAAGCAGAAATTTATTAAGTTTGCTACGGTTGGCTTTATCGGATTTATCGTAAACTTCGTTTTTTTGCGTATTTTTCGTAATATGGGTCTTTCTGAAATTATTGTCTGGGCCCTAGCCACAGAGATGGCGATTATTAGCAATTACTTGCTTAATAATTTCTGGACATTCAAATCAAGCAAGATATCAGGTATTGGCAAATCTTTATATAAGTTTTTACAGTTTAATGTAACATCTGCTGGTGCACTTATCATCCAATCTATTTTTGGACCTATTGGAGTTGGTATTGTAGGTCAGCAATATGACTTTATAGTTTTAGCTTTAGTCGTTGGCTTCATGGTTCTTCCTTATAATTATTTTATGTACAACGTTGTCATTTGGGGTGACTGGAAATTAAAAAAATAATCTTTGTTATCTTTTGAGTGTGATAATGCAGTACAATATATATCCATGACCCTGGAAACAGAAAAATACTTTGAGGCACGGGAGCATGAAATTGAACAGCAGGTTATTTATTTGTATTTAAAATACGGCTCAGTTGATGCTGTTTTAGCTCATACCAAACATAATTTGCCATATTCAACCATGAGTATTTATCGGCTTCTGGATAAGTATGAAGTTGTTAAATCTGCCAGTCGTAATACCCGGATTGATGAAGCTTTGGCTTTTATGTCGTATCTAGCCGAAGAGAAAATCCCTCTGGAGACTCTTTATAGTAAGTTCCCCCCAAGTTTTCAGACTTCAGTGCAAACTATGCATCGCATTCTCTCTCACGTTAAAAAAGGTGTTACAAGGCGTGCGGCTACGGCACTTGTTGTTTCACCAGAGGTCGATCCTCAAAGTATTCTAATCGCCAAAGATAACTCTAGTAGTAATTTAAGATTTGGAAAAATTTCTGGCAGTTTTACCCTTCCGATGACTTTTAGCAAAAAGAACGAACCTCCCAGCCAAAGTATTTTACGTGTTTTGCAGCAAGAGGTTTTTTCACAATCTGTTTTGGACAGGTGTTTTCCATATGAAATTATTTCTGACAATCTCAAGCCCTTTTGGCGGGTTGAAATTTTAGATATAAAACTTAGTGTTTATGGTTTGCAAGTTAGTGAACAGCAGCTTAAAGGGCTTAGCAGTTTTCGCCTTTCTGACTTCCGGTTTGTGGATAAAGCTGGCTTGAAAAATTTTGAGGGTAATCTAAGACCAGGCATATTAGATATATCTGAAATTTATGAAAAAGCTGTTTTGGGTGAAGAGTATGAATATGTATCTGTGTCGGATCTTAATCTTGCTTTAGCGAGCAGCTTTGCTTAGGCAAACAGTGTCTTTATCTAACTCTTCCGGTTCGAAGACATACCCTTCTTTTTTCGGTTGATATGTTGATAGTGAGCTGCTGGCAATGACCACTTTTCCTGTTTCAGGGCATTCGGTGGCTAGTATTTGATTTCTTGCAGTCTTCAATCTCCAATGTCTGGTAATGTCAGAGCCTCCGCGTTCTGCTGTCATGGGTTAATTATATTGCTTTTTCTCTCTCAATTAGTATCAGGTTATAAAAGGGAGGACCAGTTGGAGATAGGCATAATGTTGCGGCTGATAAAGGCTAAAGAAAACAAATAAATCGGAACAATGATCAAAGCAAAAGCCCACTTAAACTCTGTTTTGGAAAGAAGGTCGCGGTATGCCACATATAAAAAAGGAATAATAGGGAGGCTGTAGCGCAGAATATCACGGTGCGAAACAAAAAGCAGGGAAACAAAAAACACTCCGACAAACCAGGCCATTACTTGTTTTTTGTCTAAAACAAGTTTGACAAGTCCATAAAAGCTGATCAGATAAATAAAGATGATCTCCTCAAGCCAATGCGTATTTACCCAGCTGGCCTGATAGTTAAAGATTTGAAATGGAGGAAACAGAAGATGGATATTGTCGCCTGAATGAAAATAAGCCAAAAAATCATTCATTGTGTATTTATACAAAACAAAAACACTCAGAAGTGATAGTGGAATCAATAAAACAGGGTAGGGTTTGAATTTGATGCTTTTCACCCAAGAGTTAAAACGTGTATTTTCTAGGCGGTTAAATTCTACGGATGCGATGTATCCCCCATAGGCTATAAAAAGCAAAACGCCAGGAGACTTTGTAAGTTGTGCTATTACCCCCCAAAAAGCTGCCAACCAAAAACGAGATTTTTGAAAATAAAAAATGCTGGCGATTATAGCAGCAACAAATAGTGGTTCGGGAGATCCCACCGAGCGTACAATAAGCCAGCGTGCGGGAAAAACGGAAAACATGCTTGTCAGCCAAACAGCCTGCTGCGGTTCAACATATTCACTGATAAGTTTGTAAAAATACCAGAGAGCTAAAATAGAGCTTAGCAGGGTGATAGCTAGCATGGCATAGGGGTGTGTTGTCACAAATCCGCCCAATCGGATTAAAAGTGGAAATAAGGGGAAATGAGCTGCATAGTATTCGGTTGGTAAATCAAACGAAAACATTGTTTTAATAATTTCCGGATTATATAAAGATTTTGCCACCACAATATATAGTGGGCCGTCGTAATTTGATACGATTGTAGTTAAGCCTTCCTGGGGGAGGGGGATTCCCCAGACATATTCCATTCGCAAAAAAAGGGGTAACCAAATAAGAAAAGTTGGGATAAGGGCCAGGCCAATTGCTAACGCTAATCCACGAAAACGATTCATAGTTTAATTATTATACTATTAAAACCTCTTTGTGCTAAAATTTTGCTATGACAAGCAAAGCGATTTCAGAACTTTCGGTCTTTTTTCCAGCATACAATGAAGAAGAAAACCTAGAGAGTACTGTTAAAAAAGCCCAAAAGGTATTGCAAAAAATCGCTAAAAAATGGGAGATAATCATAATAAATGATGGTTCAAAAGATAATACTGCTCAGGTAGCAGACAAGCTTGCCAAACACAAAAATGTATCTGTTATTCATCATTCCCCCAACAGGGGATATGGTGGTGCTTTCAAAAGTGGACTTTACGGGTCTCGGTATAATTGGATTGCTTTTACTGATTCGGATGGTCAGTTTGATTTTTCTGAGATTGTAAATTTTATTAAGAAGCGTGATGAATCTAACGCTGACGTTGTTGTAGGTTATTACAAAAAGCGTCAAGTAAAAAAAAGCATTATTTTAACTTCTAAAATGTGGGAATGGCTTGTATATTTTTTATTTGGATTGCATGTACGCGATATTGATTGTGGATTCAAGCTCATTTCAAAAGAAGTGGTAGATAGTATCCCTCGCCTGCAAAGCGAGCGCGGTGCCTTTATCAGTAGTGAATTTTTAATTAAAGCCAAAAAGCAGGGTTTCAAAATTGTTGAAATTCCAGTCACACACTATCCTCGTGTCGGCGGGGCTCCTACGGGTCGAAATCTAGACGTTATTGTTCAAAGTTTCTTAGACCTTTTTAAACTTAGATTAAAAATATAAATGCAAAAAATTAGAAATTTTTACACATATCATAAGTTTGAATTTATATTCCTGCTTTTAATTTTAGCCGTTGGGGCTTTTTTGCGATTTTATCGCATTGGTGAGTATATGACTTTTTTGGGGGATGAGGGTCGGGACGCTATAATTGTTCGAAGGCTTCTTGTTGATTTTGATCTTATTTTAATTGGGCCTGGAACCTCAATCGGCAATATGTACCTAGGACCGCTTTATTATTATTTAATTGCTCCCTCGCTGTTTATATTCAATTTTTCACCTGTAGGCCCTTCGATCTTTGTTGCTGCTTTGGGTGTTTTAACGATTTGGTTTATCTGGTTTGTTGCTAAGGATTTTTTTGCTGAGGGAAGGTATGACGGTGGTTTAGCGGGGCTTGTTGCTTCCGGGCTTTATGCCATATCACCCACAGTAATTATATATTCTCGCTCGTCTTGGAATCCTAACGTTATGCCATTTTTTTCGCTTCTTGCGGTTTGGAGTATTTGGCGAGTTTGGAAACGTAGGCAACCTAAATTTCTTGCTTTGACTGCTGTTGCTATGGCGTTTGTCTTGCAGTCACATTACTTGGGATTGCTTTTAGTTCCAACTCTTGGAATATTTTGGGCCTTGGCTTTTGCCGAGGCTCGCTATTTAAAAGAAACCTCACGCTACCTTCAACATACTATATACGCAGCTGTACTTTTGGCGTTTTTGATGTCTCCGCTTTTTATTTTTGACCTGAGGCACGGTTGGATTAACTTTGAGGCAATGAAAACGTTTTTTACGGTTCGTCAAACCACAGTGTCTGCCCGTCCTTGGACAGCTTTACCAGATCTCTGGCCAATGTGGCAGCAGATTGTGACCCGACTTTTGGCTGGTAGAGTTGAAATTGTTGGCGCTTATTTTGCTTTAGTATCTTTAACCGTACTAGTTTGGTTGGCAGGTTTAACCAAGCGCATTAAACTTAACCCCAAAGAAAAAAGTGCGTTTTTGATTCTTGTTTCTTGGATAGGATTTGGACTTGTTGGTTTTGGAATTTATAAGCAACACATTTACGACCATTATTTTGGATTCTTGTTTGCCGCTCCATTTTTACTTTTAGGTGGTATTTTTGAACATGCTGTTGAAGAGTACAGGCTACGTGGCAGCTGGCTTGTTGTAACGGCGTTAATATTTTTAAGCTACTTTAATCTAATAAACAACCCTCTTCAGTGGGGACCAAACCGTCAATTGCAACGTACTGAAGCAGTGGCAGAAATAATTGCACAGTCAGCAGATAATAAATTTAATTTAGCAGTAATAGCAGAGCGTAATTACGAAGATGCTTACCAATATTTTCTGGAGAAATGGGAAACGGGTGTTGTTGATATAGATCCGCTTAACAGTGAAGAGACGATTGCGGATGAGTTATATGTTGTTTGTGAATTGCCGGAAAACGAGTGTGATCCTACTCAAAACGCTAAAACAGAAGTGGCCAATTTTGGTTGGAGTAAAATCGAAAATACCTGGCAAATTGAAGGTGTGACTATTTTTAAACTGGTGCATTCAGAAGGTGAGATTGAGAAATGAATTACTCAGAAAGCACACGAATACTTCAAACAATTAAACAGGCAGAAAAAATACTAGTTAACTGTCATTCTCGACCAGATGCAGATAGCGTAGGATCAGCTTTGGCTATGAGCAAGTTTTTAGAAAAACAAAACAAAGAAGTCTTGGTAGTTTGTCCGGATGATTTACCTCCAAGTTTACAGTTTCTAATTAATAAATACGAATTAAATTTTAAAAAAATAAACTATGCCAATTTTGATTTTGCTGATTGGGATTTATTTGTATGTTTGGACAGTGCTGATTGGAAGAGGGTAACAGCAAACCCAAAAGTTCAAAAGCCGAATGTAGATATTGTAGTTATCGATCATCATAAGACTAATACGAAATATGGAAAAATTAATCTAATAGATTCTGACATTGCTGCTACCGGACAACTTCTGTATAAGTTATTTTCTGATTTTAAATTTGTTGATTACAACAAAAATATTGCCACCGGGATGCTAACGGCAATATTTGGCGATACAGGAGCGCTTCGTTTTCCTGAATCGAATGAAGAGACGTTAAAAGTGGTACTTCATTTAATAAAACTAGCAGACAAAAACGAAATTATATTTAATTTATATCAGAACTATGAGATCCAATCGGTTGGGCTCTGGGGGGAAATTATGAAAGCCATGCAGATAAATACTGAATGCAAGTATGTCTGGTCGGCAATAGGTGAACATACTTTCAAAAAATATGGTTCTCCACCAGGAAGTAAATCGGAGATTGCAGATATTTTTTTCCAAAGCATCAAGAGCACTGATTTTGGGATGGTAATTATTGAAGAGTCTAAAGGCTATGTTTCGGTTAGTTTGCGATCAAGAACAGGTTTTGACGTATCCAACATCGCTGAACTGTTTGATGGCGGAGGACACCGTTGGGCAGCGGCCGGACGTGTCCGTGACAAATCTTTTTCTGAAGCTGTACAATACATTCATGAAGTCGTTCAAAAAGAAGTTAAAAATTCTTCGCAAAGAGTTGGCTAAGCATAAAATGTCTTGGGCAATTTTATTTTTTGTTTTTGCAGGAGGTATTTTAATGCGCACGATTGGTGTGCATAAGATCTTAGGCTTTTATTTTGATCAGGGTAGAGACGCTATGGTGATTTGGCGTTTTTTACATGAAGGTAAGTTTTTTTTGGTCGGTCCCACTACTGGAATCGCTGGTATCTTCAGAGGTCCGTATTATTATTTTTTGATTATGCCTTTTTATTGGATTGGAGGAGGGAGTCCTGTAGTTCCAGCTATATTTTTAGGAATTTTATCTATGACAGCGATTGCTTTAATGGGGTATTTGGCTTACAAAGTGGCTGGTTATCCGGCCGCGATTATAAGCATTTTTGTTGCCAGCTTTGGGCATTACCTGGTGTTGGCTAGCCGTTGGCTAAGCAATCCTACTCCAATGCTTATTTTATCGATGCTTTTAGTTTGGTTTATGTATTTGATTACACTTGGAAAACGTCAGGCTTGGGTTGGGATTGGGCTTGTCTTAGGCCTTTCTCTTTTTAATTTTGGAAGCAGTGGAGAGCTTTTCTATTTTCCGGCAGTTATTATTTTTGCTGTTTGGCAACGCAAAAATTTGCCAACCGTGAGACAAGTGTTGTTGGCTGGATTTTTGTTTTTCCTTACTTTTGCGCCTTTAATCCTGTTTGATATACGGCATGGTGGAATATTGCGAAAAAATATTGCCGAATTTTTGTTTGGGCGTGAAAGTTTCAAACTTAGTTTTTGGGAGGTTTTTAAGATTCGAACTAATTTTTATTACGACGTTTTTACTACTAAAATTTTTCATTGGCGCCAGAATTTGGAAATATTTATTTTATCAGTCGTCAGTATTTATTTTGTTGTTAGGCTCAAAAGGTTTTGGCAGCATGATTTAGTTAAAATTTTACTAGTTTTGTTAATATCTCCCATGGTTGGACTTTTGTTTTTCCAGGGAAATTACGGCAATATCTATGATTATTATATGACAGGATATTATTTAATCTTTATTTTGTTGTTCAGTATAGTTTTAGGAAAATTTTACAAAAATATTTTGGGAAAATTGTTTGTAGCTCTGTTTGTTTTTGTTTTTTGGCAAAACAACGTTCCAGTTACTTGGTCACGTATAAATGACAATTTAACTGGTGAGCATAGTATTGGACTAAAGAATGAGCTTTTAGCGGTTGATTGGGTGTATAAGGATGCAGCTGGTGAATCTTTTAACGTTGATGTTTATGTTCCACCAGTTATCCCACATGCTTACGAATATCTTTTTACCTGGAGAGGCAAAACAAAATATAATACTAATCCAACAGAACAACACCTTGATCTTTTGTATACTCTCTTTGAGGTGGATCCTCCCCACCCAGAACGACTTGAGGCTTGGCTTGACCGCCAGGCAGGAATAGGAGAGGTAAAGGAAGAAGTTCGTTTTGGGGGGATAACAGTTCAAAGGCGCTTGCGTTTGAAAAATGAATAATAAAAGTCTTATTTGGCTAACTACTCCGCTTAATCTTGAACGAGAAAAACAAAGGTTTTTCGCTTCGAGAAAATATAATCCAATTTTTGAATACATTTGGCAGCAGAAAGCAATTGAACCAAAAGACTTAAAAAAGAAGGCAAATCTAATCTCTGCAATTCAAACACAAGATTTATCAAAAATTACTTCAGAAGGTAAAAAATATTTTAATTTGTATTCGGACCCGAATACAAGCATAAAAGCGCGTGAGATTTTAAAAAAAGATGTGATAGCCAAAACAGAGGGTGTTGACAAATTAGTCAGTGAATTCAAAAAGGCCTTACAAAAATTTGATCTTGAATACGAGATAAAACTTTCAGATACAAATGCTTTTGCGGTCCGACCGCAATATAGTAAGGGGAGAATTTTGATTAACAAAAAAATGCGTTTGGAGCTTGGTTCTGTTGAAGGTTTAGTCAAACACGAAATGGTTCATCTGGTGCGCTATGAAAACACTTTATCCAACAAGTTTGGCTTTAAAAATAATTTTCTTCTTGCTGAAGAAGGTCTGGCATCTTATATCCAAGATTTTAAAAGTCCAAATGGAGAAATGTCGCTTTATAAGCACGCCGCAGAATATTTGGCAAGCGGTATCGCTGCAAAGTCTAGCTTGAGATCTGTTTTTGAATTTTTGAGAGAATGTGGTTTTTCCAAAGATCATGCTTGGCAAAGATCAATCAGGCACAAGTTTGGAATTGTTGAAACAAGCAAACCTGGCAGCTTTCTTAAGCCAGCAATTTATTTTGAAAATGAGATGAAGGTCATAAAACTTCAGGAAGTTGAGATTTTGAAACTTTTTTCAGGTAAAATATCTTTAGATTATTTATCTAAAATAGAAAAATATCAAGGCAAATACAGTGAACAAAAAATTAAAGAATATTTCCTCAGAGCATAAATTATTTATTCTTATTCTAGCTTTTGGCTTTTTTATGCGAGTTTACAAGCCTCTCGGGCTTTTTTATTATGCACACGATCAGGACCTTGGAGCGTGGTTTTATTTGGATGTTTTTCGGAATAATCATTTAAGACTTGTCGGTCAGGAAACTTCTGTTCAGGGTGTATTCATCGGTCCTCTGTTCTATTATCTATTGAGTATTTTTTATTTTTTATTTAAAGGCTTTCCTGTTGGCGGGTTATTTTTAGTTACCTTTATAAGCTTATTTACGATTTGGAGTGTTTATTATGTTTTTAGAAATGTTTTTGATAAAACTTCTGGTCTGATTGCTGCAGCCATCTATGCGATGAGTTTTTCTGTAGTTTTTGCTGACCGTGAAGTTGTCCCAACACAGCCAGTTCTTTTGTGGAGTGTTTGGTATTTTTATGCCACCTGGCTTATTTTAAAAGGTCAACGGTTAGGTTTCATTTTAACAGGCGCCTTGTGGGGTCTTATCTGGCATTTAAATTTAGGCCTTGCGATTTTAATCCCGGCCCCTTTTCTAGCTTGGTTTTTGAGTAGGAGTAAAACAATTAAATTTAAAACTTTATTGTTTTCATTCTTTGGTTTTTTAGTTTTTGTGTCGCCACTGTTATTGTTTGAACTCAAACATAATTTTCAACAGTTTAGAGCAGTAATGGCAAATACATCTGCTACTGTTGGAATAGAAACAAGTTATTATGAGAAATTCGACCGGGTGTTACAGCTTCTTAATACCAACGCTCAGAATCTGCTTTGGGGATATGTTTTGCCAATACCATCCATGTACGCACACGCGTTTATAATTTTTGCATTTGTGTTTTTGGTCTACAAGAAGGCTATCTCCAAAAAACTTGGTTATATTTTTGGTTTTTGGGAGATAATTTATATAGCCTTTTTTAGTTTTAATAAAATTAACGTCT
>Ga0272443_10006783_pt1 | contig 11169 bp, 9 predicted proteins | sample SSMAcet12_FD_193581 | JGI IMG/M metagenome (GOLD analysis project Ga0272443, IMG submission 193581) | Marine sediment archaeal communities from Little Sippewissett salt marsh, Falmouth, MA, United States - SSM-Acet-12 | ecosystem: Environmental > Aquatic > Marine > Wetlands > Sediment ... | reverse complement strand
GGGTGGAAAAATGAAAGGCGACTGCCTCACATTTGATGGTTTACACAAGATCTCATCTGGATAGGGAATAGCCGCTTCCCTAAACAGCCATCCTGAACTTTTCGTATCGTCGTTCCAGGAGATTGGGATCGGGCCATGCGTTCGGCTGACGTGGGAGGATGATTTTCTTCAGATGCATCCCCTGAAGGCCGTGGAGGAGCATGGGGCCGTCCGTCTCTTTCAGGATATTGTCTCGGACCTCGATGACATAGTCGGGCCGTATGCCGATCATGAAACGGTCAAAGGCCGCATGGTGCAGTTTGCAGAGGGCAACACCGTTATTCACAATGGGATCACCGTCGGGTTCTCCATCCGGGATGATATGAGCCGCGTCCAGAAGTTCAAGATGTTTCAGGCGGCAGAACGCGCACTGCTCTCGATATGCGTGCAGCACCCGCTCGCGGAATCCGCGCTGGTGTAATCTTTGTTTGACTGAGGTTGTGATATATAATCTTCGGATGTCTGAATCCGCTTCCGCGATTGCCGGCGTGCTGTCCTGGGAGTCAATGTATCGATGTACTGCTTTATGATCATCAACAGCAACCGTGAAGGTTAAACTCTTCGGCTCGTCTCCTACAATATATACGGGCCATACGGCCAGATATTTGCCCGGCACAACACTGTGGAAGTAGATAAGCGGAATATTGTGAAACATAGCGCTTCGAAGTCCGACATTTTCCCGATGATATGGATCTGTACCTCGATATTTATATAAAAGGAGTCCTTCCGGCGTGAAGCCATCGTCATAGTGTCCCGATGTAGTTGTCGTAATCGACAGGGGGTATTCAGGAAGTATCTTAGGCTTGAAAATGCCTTGTGGAGAAACGAGGGGAATTCTCTGATCATCAAAGATGAATCCCTGCGCAAGGGTTGTTCTCGGGAGCACATCACCGTGAATATTGACCTGTTCGGACAGCCACGCGAATGCCGCAATGCGCAAGCGCCTATCCAGGTCTTTTGCGGGATTGGTATGCATATCAATCCATCGAAAGTTGTGATCTGAATTTATAAAAAAGCTGCCCCTCGTATTTGCCCGCGCGGATGTTGCCAGTATCATTAACAACAGATCATTTCGTCTCCTTTAATACGGATTCTCAGATCTTACAACATTATTTTGTGTATCAGGCGGGCTGTATGGATTGAATTTCTGATTAAGGATCGTTGAGGTGGGTGAATTATGGGATTCCTAGTCAATGGACAACGACCGCTTGCTTCCTATAAATGTGTGTATAAAAAGGACCGTCCATATTTACCCTATTTACCCACAATTTTCTTCATGCGACCCACTCTGTGAATCGCTTCCTGAATCTTGTGAAGAAGATTGATCAGTTGTGTCAGGCTGTATATTCCCAGAAGGTGATAAAGACGTTGCAGTTAAATCTATTTGTACATCTAAATCTCCACTTAATCCTTTTTTTAAATTGCGTCCTGAAAATGACTCATCAAGACGTGCTCGCTTTTCAGTCATTATTGTCTCCTTTCTTAGATTTGGATTTTAATATAGTTTCATTATAAGCTTTTATCTCATTAATATCATCAAATTTTATTACCATGCTATCAATCAATTTTAATTCTTCTTTCTCATATCCAGAATCAGTCTTATATATTAAATGAGGCTGACGCAGTATTATATATTTGTCATCTTTTGTGTCGGGAGCGCTAAAAAGAATTCCAACATATTTTAAATCACCAATTGTCACTTCTACCACTTTATCCAAATTATCTTTAAAAAATCTAAAAGCAATAGAAGGATACCAGTCCCGACCTGTAACGTATTTAATTATCCCATCAATGAAGTTTGATTTTCTAACGATCCCCCAAATGTTTGCAATTATAAAAGAGGATAGACATACGGAAAGAAAAAAAGTGGCAGATGATTTCCCTTGGCTAAACACAACAATAAGCCATGAATTATTGTTATTTTCTGTCAAGAACGTTTCCACCCCTTTAATAAGGCTTGCTCGAGCTACCATTCCAAAAGGTATATATGGTGAGGCTATTGCAACCAACCAAATAACTGCACTCCATAGGATAATTTCAAGTGTTTTTTCAAATTGTGGTTTCTTCTCCCTCAACAAATGATAATCTTTCGTTTGAACAAAGATAAACCCCGGTATAAATAATAAAATATAGATTCCGATATTAAGTGGCTCAAGCAATGTTTTATTCCTCTATAATTAACGGCACGAGAAAAATAAGAATAATTATGGACACTTCCCTATATCTTTTTGGGTCATCCTATCTTTCCCATGAAAACATAGAAGTCCATAATTTCTACTAATTTCTAATTTATCAGGACGGTTTTTCAATAAGGACCTGATTCACATCCGAACCCACTACGACCAATTCTGCTTGTGCAGTATTTTTTAAGTAACTGGCCGTGCTTCCTATTACCCTCAGCATATCTGATGTAACTTCATTTTTTTTCAGTCCAGGTTGGACTATAGATACATGAAGTTTTATGGGAGCGGTTCGAGCGCGGCGCCTGATGTTCGCGAGATCGGAGATTGAACCCTTCAAAAAGCGTGAGTCACCACTTTTTTTCCAGCTCTCTTCACGACCTTTTATATGCCCATAGAGTTTTCCAATCCCAGCATGCTTCCAGCGGATTGACTTTTGAGCCTGTCCGCAAACTTCATAGAGATCCTTTATTCTTGCACCGGGTTTTTTTGATTCGGAGTATTTACAGTGTATTAGCCCCAGATGTATTTCATCATCGGCTATCTTTAGTCCTACCAAATCAGCAGCTTCACCACGACCATCATCATTTACGATAACATCGTATTGCTCTTCGACTTGCTCAAACGACCGCCATTGAACCGTACCGGTCTCACGAGTTTTACCCATAGATTCCTTTTTAATGTCGATACCATGCCAGTCCCAACAATCGATCTGTTCTGCCTCAAATTCTCCAGCCGTAGGAGGCAATTTAATAAGAAAACAGTTATAGGAAAAGGAACCATCAACATACTGTATGATCCAAGGGTCGCTCTGTAGATACTCCTCGATAGGTTTTGCTGTGCCACCACCTCGCCTTATCAAAACCTGATCTCCCTCAAGAATTTGATAGGCAAAGCCTCCATGCAAGCTTTCATCAATCGTGAATTCGTAAACAGACTCAAAGATATCGCTGGAAATTGCAATGTGATAAGACTGCCCGACGCCCTGGCTAACGATTTGAATGTCAACCAGATATAATGGAACTTCTGCATTTCCAAACAAAACCATAACTCTATCTTCAGGTTCAGCTTGAATGTGCTCACCCCATTGAATTGCTATGGCGTATTCCGTGTATGGCTCAGCTATTCTTTCCGGTCTCAAGAAATCGCGAGTGATGTTTGCCTCATCCACATCACCGTTTGTAACTTTATCCCATGCTGTCTTGGCCCATGCACTCCAATCAGAGATAGGGCCACTGTTGACAGACCAAATCTTACCTTTTTTTTGGGCACAGCCCCAAATAACTTTTTCACCATTGTCGTAACCGAGACCCGCTAGATTGCTGAGGTTTGACTTGGCTGACTCAATTCGATTCAACCCTTCCGTTACATTTGAACCGAAGTACTGAGTGAAACTGATTGCCCCTATTTGTGACGCTCCCAGGTTTCTAACTAATGGATATTGAAGGCCATTGAACACATTAAACACCTTAGGTCCGGACAGGATTTCACACTGTTCATTGCAGATCAGATCTGCCATCTTCTCAACGCGAAACCACTTATAATCGTTGGAAAACACGAATAGGCCAGACCGATCCTCATCCCAATGAACAATTAGCAACTTATACAAGCTGTCGCTTAGTTCTTTAAAATTTCCCCATTTGACCGGTGCTTGGTAAATCGCCAAAACAACCAATAGATTTTCCTTTTCGCTAATAGCAAACCAATGATCAGTGTTGTTCGGAATCATTTCTTCAAAGCGTTCGGGGCTCCACGAATTGCAGGTTGTTTTGAACAATACTGCCGAGAAAGATGGGCGCAAATTCCATAGAGACAACTGCTTATGCAAATCCCCTTTTTCTTTAAGGCGCTCAACGACCTCTTGTAGACGTATTTCACGTTGAATTCTGCCTTCGGACAGACGCCTCAGCACACTGTCCCAATCAGCACCTTGGGCATATAGCCTCTGTAGTCCACTCTCTACTTCAGGCTCCGCAATATTAACAACAACCGAAGCATCACCGATAGACTGTCGCGTAAAGCGACCAATGAATTGTAGGGTAATGGCCAGACTTTTGTGAATATCATGAATTGCGGCCACTTTTAGGTTGGGTAAGTCAAAACCTTCGCCAAGCATGTTAACGCAAATTACAATTCTTGATTCACGATTGAACAATGCTGATATTGCTCTGTCGACTTCATTCTTGCTCATGCCAGAATGCACAACTATTGGGTTAAGATCAGGGGCAATACTTTCGTATATTGGCAATATTTCATTGGCTCGGTGCTTCTTTTCAACTCGCGCCATCAATAGATGGTCATGACCGTGCTTAAGGTCTTCTCTGAGTATATTAACAGATGTTTGAGCAATGGTTCGATTTTCTTCCTCAAGGTAGTATTCTTCAACGGTAATTAGATTAATGTGACGGAAGTAATTGGCTTCTTGCGCCTCGCCCATAGTGTAATTGTAGACAATACGCCCTCCCAGTGCACTTCCATCATTTCGGAATGGGGTGGCGGTAAATTGAACTACCCGCTTTCCAATAAATCTATCCCTAACTTTTACCCATGTAGATGCGCTTATATGGTGCGCTTCGTCAATAAACAGATCAGTGATACCCTCACAGAGGTGGTCGATGGCTTTTTGATCACTGCTGTTCAATACACTGGCCGTGGCGACGAATACGTTGGCATGGCTAAGAAGCTCATTCGCCTCGGCGATTGATCTGATGCCAACCTTGATGGTAGCTACAGCAGGCAGGGCGGTATCAATTGGTACTACACCGAGTCTAGCCAAATATCCCAAACCATAAAATTTTTCAGAGATCTGATTGCGTAACGAATTAGAGGGAACTAAGATTAATAACTTGGGAAGTTGTCGATAGACCATAACCGCCAACATGGTCTCGGTTTTTCCTGTCCCAGTAGGCAGAACCACTGTTGCTGGTTCCATATTTTTCTTTAACGAAAAATAGGCGGATATTGCATGAAGGGCTCCCAATTGAGGCTTTCTTAAACCTGCTTGATTAAGATCAGGGCGATCCTCACGAAAGGTAAAATGACGGGCCCAACTTGAGACAATATCACTAGAATTTTTTGTATCATTCATTGCGGGATGTTGAACCCAGTGTAGCCTTTTTGCCTCATCAACATCTTCGATGTTGTAAGCTTGAGATAGTCTCAAGCACAACTTCTGATCTGAGAGACTTCCACGTTTTTGGGGTTTGCGGAGATAAAGTGTGTCGTAGGGGGGTGGCAGTTCTGTCCTTAACTCGTACCACCCCTCGTGATTGGACAGGTAGGTGATTACTTTAAGTTGCTGCATTCTTACAGCAAAGCGCAATACCTTATTCCCCCCCACCTTGATGTCTTTTAACTTCAGCTCAGGGAGAGTTATTTTAGAGTTAGACAATGGTATCAGTGTCATAGTTTTCCTCGTTATGTATTTGAGAAATAGACGGCACCCTTTTTACACCTCATCAAACAAAAAACCCCGCTCTCTTTTCCAAGAAACGGGGTTGTGTCTTCGATTACTCCACGGCTCCCTCCTTGGTCGGCTGTGGATGAAACGTTATGTTTTTAAGAGTCGTGAAAACTCCTTGAACTAATTGAAAGAAATACACCCTGAGACGAAAATGTCAAGGAATTTCGGGCCGGAGTGCGGTGGGGTTCGTTGATTGTACTTGTTGACGTGAGGACTGGGCTTTGGGGAGTAAGGACCAAAGCGGAAATTTTTTTTGAAAAAAGTGGAAAGGTATGTATAAGAGTATAACGTATTGAAATCAAAAGACGGGATCGTGTCTATGAACAGCTTCCGTGAAACCATCCAGTTTTATCTTGTCGACTCAAAGACGCCGCTGGGTAAGCTGATCGATATATCTATCATCTTTCTCAACTTTGTCATCTGTGCCATCCTTGTCGTTGAGACGTACGATGTATCCGATGCGGTACGCGGCCTGCTTTGGAATGCGGAAGTGGTCATTGTGGTGTTCTTCATCATCGAGTACGCGGCGAGGCTCTATGGATCGAAGGACCGGCTGAAACAGCTGATCGATATCTACAGTGTGATAGACCTCATAGCGATCCTGCCGACGGTGGCGCTCCTGGTGTGTCCTCTCTTCGGCATCGCGATCAATGTGGGGTTCCTCCGTCTGATCAGGGCCTTTCGTGTCTTCAGGATCTTCAGGTTTTTGCGGTATACCAGAGGCCCCGGCTTCTTTTTCAAGAAAATCACGGTCCATGTCTTGAAGGGTGTACAGCTTCTGATCACCATATTTATGATATTTTTCATCTCTTCAGGTCTCTTCTATGCCGTTGAAAGCGCGGCCAACCCCGCAGTCAAGAATTTCGGCGACGCCTTTTATTTCACGGTGGTCACCCTCACAACGGTCGGTTTCGGTGATATTATTCCGCTTTCGGACGCGGGGCGCATAGTAACGGTACTGATGATCATATCAGGGATTATTCTGATCCCCTGGCAGGTGAGCCGTCTTATACGGGAGTGGATATTCATCGCAACGAAGCAGGATGTTACCTGCTCGAAGTGCGGCCTTCGGTATCATGACAGGGACGCGTCGCACTGTAAGAGCTGTGGAAATGTAATCTATCAGGAACACGAAGACGATTAGTTCTGGTGGCGATACAGCCATGAAAAGAAAATGGCAGGGTTGACGTTTTTGTAAAAGACCGGCAAATTTGGGGTCAGGTCTCAATAATCAACATTTATATTGATTCAAGTTGTCAAATGTTGAGATCTGGCCCTTCCCTTTTGCTTCCCTTCTTTTATTTCATCTCTTTTTTAAGCTTTTCCCAAGCTTTCAAGAATTCTATTTGTGCTTTAACTATTTCATTAACTTCTGTCTCGTCGGATACATTTCGAACAGCTGCAAGATTAGCTACTATTTCATAACCAACTGGGTTTCTACCTTCATGAACTCTGTATGTGTTACTTATTGTTTCCATTGTTTTGACACTTGCCGTTTTAAGTAATGAACCTACATCTGAAAATCCCCTGCTAGCAAGAAGCTTTAAAAGGCCACCTATTTCTCTTTGGGAACATGAGATGCCCAATTTCTGTAATACGGTCGGTAAATTTTCGGCATTTAGTGGATACGAATCTTTTATATCAACCTCCTCCTGAAATCTCGTAAGTTCTTCAAAAAGAAAGTTAAAATGTTCGTCGATAGTTTGAAGTTGAAAACTAATGATTTGAAATTGTTTCTTCACAGCCAACGAAGTGTATGTACCTGGTTTATATCCTAAAATATGTTCTATCTCTCCCCATATGTTTTCAGCTAGTGTTCTGATCTGCAATTCTAAACGAGGATTGTCATTCTCAGGAATATCACTGTCTTTTAATTTTACCGTGTAGTGTATTGACGCATACCCGCTATCTTTATCACTTTGTTTTATATGTCCTAAACCGAGTTTTTTTAAGGTCGAAGATCCAAGATATGCAATTGGTTGATCATCTTCGCAAATTTCGATCAGTGGATGGTTTCTAATTTCTCTATCTAGAATCGGCAAACCAGAAAGAAAATAAACGACAACACGACCCCCAAGAGCGTCCCCCATTTTTCTAACAGAATCCATGCAAAGACCATCAGGAAATGAATCTGGTTTACGCATTATTTTATCTATTAAGCTTTCAGGCCTTTTAACTCTAGTCCTAGTATGTTGTACGGGGGATGGTATTGGGTGGCGAATGTTCTCTTGATATTTCTTCCAATAGTTTTGATCCTTCCACGATTCAAAAATTTGCTTTAATTGATTTTTCTTTGGATTAAGAATGTTTAAAACATAATCCTCGTAAGCAGATAAGAAATTCATCATATTTTCAGAACGTTTCATAAGCACAACTCCTCATTATCCAACAATTTAATATTGTCAATTTTTCGATCAGACCAATAACTTTTATATAATCCTTGATAAATGTGAATTTCAGAGTAGCGGGGCAAAGGCCCAGAGGGTTCACAAAAAACAAAAGCCTTATTTCTCGTTTTGAGAAACAGGGCTTTAGATGATCAGACCATAATCCCCCCCGGTTACAGCTGTTCAAAAGCACATATGATATATGACACATTCAAGATCAAATAAATACGTTAAACCACTAACTCCATTATTATATCTTGTCAAGAAATATTACGGTGAAACTTTCTAGACAAATAGAAACGGCACCCGCTTTTGTCCCTGATAAAACAAGAAACCCCACTTCCCTACTACGGTAGTGATGAATGATGCATCAGGCGTGGGAACGTGCTATGGAGCATTCGACAGGTTTCAGTAATCGGATCATAAGGAGAAGATAATGAACATAGCCGACATGCACTTTCCCCGTCAGTTGGAGGCGGACGGCTCTGCCGAGATTATTCGCGGGGAGTTGATGGCGCGCACCGCAAAGCTCTGGGCCGGAGGCAACATCGATGTGCCGGTTATTTCCCTGAGCGAACCGATGAAGACAGCGCTGAAGCAGGCGAGGCTTCAGGGACGGATTCGCTTTGGCTTCGAGCCGATCCTGCAACAGCTCGCCGGTGAAAAAAAGGGGATTGCGAATGTCAGGGAGCAGACAGATGCCCCCTATGGAGACCGGATCTCGCGGCTTCTTTTATTTTCCAATGACGGCGCGGAACGGTTCTATCGCCATATCGAACCGGTCCTGGAGGCGCACGCCCCCCGATTGCTCGGCTGCCTTCTGGATATCGACGGCGCCGCCCTGGGGGAGCTGTTCACGGGTAAAGGATCAGTCATAAAGATCGTTATGGCCGAGCATAAGGATGTTGTCTCCGACGTCCTGCGCGCGCTTGTTTCGGGTCATGATGACATGTCAAAATAACGGTGTGCCCTCCGTTGCCTCTCTGTGTAAAGAAAACCAGCTTATTAACCGATAGTATTATAAACAACAGTACTTCCTGTTCCGTGAATGACTGTACAGACGATTTACGGAGAAAGGAGGGGAAGATAAAGACCCATTCAAAAATAATACTCATTCTCTTGGTCCTTCTCTTATCTCTTCCGGTTTTGGCCGTCGCGGCGCACTATAAGGTTATTCGTGTTGTCGATGGAGATACGATTGTCATCGACTATAACGGTAGCCCCGAGAAGGTTCGTCTTCTGTGTGTAAACACTCCGGAATCTGTCCATCCGGACAAAAAGCAGAATGTTCCGATGGGTACGGTTGCCTCACAATACGCGAAAAAACGACTTTCGGGAAAATACGTGGATCTTGCATTTGAGGGAAACAGGATACGGGGGAGGTATGGAAGACTTCTCACGTATGTCTTTGTTGATGGAGCGAACTTTAATCTTGAGCTGGTACGGGAGGGCTTATCGCCCTATTACACAAAATACGGGCTCAGTGAAAATTACGACAAGGACTTCAGGGAGGCGGAGAGATTCGCGAGGAAACATCATTTACATATATGGGGGGATACGGCGTTAACCTCACAGTACTTGAGGCTCAAATCAAAGTGGGGACAGAAAGAAAGCGCGGCCAAGAGCACACTACAGAGCGATCAGCCTATGGCGAAATCGGATGGCGGACTGTATGTGGGGAGCAGCAGGTCGCACACGTTCCACAGACCATCATGTGGATATGTCAGGAGGATACAGGCTGCAAATCTCATCTCATTCGAGTCGCGGGAGGAAGCAAAAAAATACGGCTACATTCCCTGTAAAATCTGTTGTGGGGAATAGGGGGGGAGCATACCTGCTTCCCGGAGAAAAGAGGGAACAATAGATACGGTCCCTATTTTGCCTGATCCTTTTGCTGCCAGGTGACGATATATTCGGTCAGCTCGTCAGGTTTCTCGATACCCGGTTCGGCGTGTACCCACTGTCCGGTCATACCCATCTCCCGAACGGTGAGTTCGAAGTGACACATCGCAATGCCCATGTCGATCCGCTGCATGTCGGCAAGGTTGAAGAGGGCCGTGTTTCGCCTGCCGTAGCCGCTCGTGCGCTGTACATAGAAATGCCACTGTGCGCCGTCCCTGATTACGCGCCACGGTTGGTTGTTTGACGCGGATGGTCCCAGGCGCACCATCTCGAGCGGTGTGGCAAAAGGACCGGCTGTCTCGGACGGCAAGACGGTGCGGAAGGTCCCGTCAAAAAAGAGCTCATCCCATGAAAGCCGGCTGTCCGATCCCGCCCTCCGGCGCATGAAGGAATCGAACCAGCGGCGTTTGTCCGCGGCATATCCCACGGAAACCGCTGCCGGGAGTATCTCACCTTCTTTGAGGGAGATCTTTTCGGAAAAACGGCTCTTCCTGAAGGTGCCGCCCAGCCAGCAGGTGCCAAGGCCGATATCCGTCGCGAAGAGAACGGCCTGTTCCATCAGGTAGCCATAATCCTCCATACTGTTCTCGCCCCGGTCAACCGCGCCGATGATAAAGCCGCTGGCCCCCTTGATGACACCGTATGTTCCCAGTCCCTTCAACGCGGCCGAGTCATCTTCCCCGGCGGATATCAGCTCAAACCGCACCCGTGTGCCGAGGGGGCCTGTCGATGACGCGGCCAGCACTCTCGACAGTTGATCCCTGAGCCCCGCCTCGATCGGTTTCGGGACATAGCTGCGGCATGAAAAACGCCGTCCGATAATCTCGGTTATCGCCTGATTGTATGCTGTCACTGGATCACCAGGATAAAGATACGATTTCGTTCCCCCGCAATGAAAAACGGCTCGCCGGATGAAATATGTGGAGTTCACTATTGACGACCGGCCCCGCATTGTCAATTGTAAAAAAAGACAAAAACGTTTAAAAGGTTTCACTTGGAATTAAACGGACACTACTGAACAGGTAAACAAGGATTGTATGCTTGACTTGAACGTATTGAGCTGGGTGATCATCGCGTTGGGCTCGATCATGGTCGGGGTGGCCAAGACCGGGATCCCCGGCGTGGGGGTCCTTATCGTTCCATTAATGGCAATGGTCCTGCCGACGGGCGCCTCCATCGGCTTTGTCCTGGGGATTCT
>Ga0272443_10006780_pt1 | contig 11175 bp, 8 predicted proteins | sample SSMAcet12_FD_193581 | JGI IMG/M metagenome (GOLD analysis project Ga0272443, IMG submission 193581) | Marine sediment archaeal communities from Little Sippewissett salt marsh, Falmouth, MA, United States - SSM-Acet-12 | ecosystem: Environmental > Aquatic > Marine > Wetlands > Sediment ... | reverse complement strand
TTCGACCGCCCGGTCGCCACGACGATCACCCGCGGCGGGCCGTTCTGGCTGGCCGAGGACTACCACCAGGACTACGCCCGGCTGAACCCCGTCCGCTACGGCTACTACGCCGCCGCGTCCGGCCGCATCCAGTTCATCGAGCGCGTGTGGGACGGCGACGACACCGTCTACGCGCTCGCCGAAGGCGCCGCCACGGCGCGACCGGGTTGGTGGCGGCCGATCCCCAGCGATGCGGAGCTGCGCGCCACCCTCGACCCGCTCGCCTACCGCGTCGTCCGCGAGAACGCCACCGAGCGCGCCTTCAGCCACCCCTACGACACGCTCTATGACGACGGCATCTACGTCGACGTCATCAGCGGCGAGCCGCTCTTCTCGTCGCTCGACAAGTTCGACTCGGGCAGCGGCTGGCCCTCGTTCACGCGGCCGATCGACCCCGAGTTCGTCGTCACCCGCCCCGACCGCACGCTGTGGATCGTGCGCACCGAGGCCCGCAGCCGCTACGGCGACGCCCACCTGGGCCACGTCTTCGACGACGGCCCCGCGCCCACCGGCCAGCGCTGGTGCATCAACGGCGTTGCGCTGCGCTTCGTGCCCGTCGCCGACATGGCGGACGAGGGCTACGGCGACTGGCTGCACCTGTTCGAGGACCCGGCAGAGTAACGCCTCGCCCCGGCCCCAGGCTCAGACCTCCAGCAGCATCCGCGCCGGCTGTTCGACGCCCTCCTTGATGCGCCGCAGGAAGGTCACGGCCTCGCGGCCGTCGACGATGCGGTGGTCGTAGGTGAGCGCGACGTACATCATCGGGCGGACCACGACCTCGCCCTTGACGGCGATCGGCCGCTGCTGGATGGCGTGCATGCCGAGCACGCCGCTCTGCGGCGGGTTGACGATCGGGGTCGACATCAGCGAGCCGAACACGCCGCCGTTGGTGATCGTGAAGGTGCCGCCCTGCAGCTCCTCGGGCGCGATCTTGTTGCTCCCGGCGCGCTTGCCGAAATCGCCGATGGCGGCCTCGATCTCGGCGAACGACAGCCGCTGCGCGTCGCGCAGCACGGGCACCATCAGGCCCTTGGGGGTCGAGACGGCGACGCCGATGTCGTAGTAGTTCTTGTAGACGATCGACTGCTCCCGGATCTCGGCGTTGAGCTGCGGGAACTCGCGCAGCGCCTCGATCGTCGCCTTGACGAAGAAGCTCATGAAGCCCAGGCGCACGCCGTGGCGCTTCTCGAAGGCGTCCTTGTGCTCGGAGCGCAACGCCATCACGGCGCTCATGTCGATCTCGTTGAAGGTCGTCAGCAGCGCCGCGGTCTGCTGCGCCTGCACCAGCCGCTCGGCCACCTTGCGGCGCAGCGGCGACATCGGCACGACCTCCTCTTCTCGGTCGCCGCCGGTGGCGGGCGCGGCCGCGGGCTTGGCGGCGCCCGCCGGCGCCGCCGCCGGCGCGGCGGCCTTGGCCGGCGCGGCGGCCTTCGCCTCGACCGCGCGCGCGACGTCCTCCTTGAGCACGCGACCGCCCGGACCGGTCGGCGCGACGTCGCCCGCCTTCAGCCCAGCCTCGTCGAGCGCGCGCTGGGCGGCCGGCATGACCTTGGCGTCGCCGGCGCCCGCCGACGCGCCCGCCGCGGGCTCGGGCGCCGCGGCCTCGCTCGCGGGCGCGGGGGCGGCCCCCTCGCTCGCGGCCGCGTCACCCACGGACGCCCCGGCATCGGCCGCATCGACGCGCGCGATCACGTCGCCGACCTGGGCCGAATCGCCGACGCCGAAGAGCTGCTCCGCGAGCACGCCGTCCACCGGCGACGGCACCTCGACGGTGGCCTTGTCGGTCTCGAGCTCGACCAGCGGGTCGTCGCGCTTCACGGGGTCGCCCGGCTTCTTCAGCCAGGCGCCGACGAACACCTCGGTGATCGACTCACCGACGCTAGGCACGGTCACGTCAACGGGCATGGTCACGCTCCTCGAGGCCGGTGCGCACCACCGGCGGGGGTTCGCTGCTGCGGGTCATGCGCCACGCTCCGTGAGCGCGCGCGGACGGGCGCGGCCGGCCGGCGCCTCGCCGAGCGCCTCGCGGATCAGTTCGGCCTGCTCGATGCGGTGGCTGCTCCCCGAGCCGGTGGCGGGGCTGGCCGAGGCGGGCCGGGTGACGCCCGAGAACGGCCGGCCGGCGACCTCGGTCCCCCACGCGACGCGCAGGTAGCGCCAGGCGCCCATGTTCTCCGGCTCCTCCTGGACCCACACGACCGGCGTGCCCGTCGCGTAGGGCGCCAGAGCGGCGTCCACGTCGTGCTGCCGCAGCGGGTAGAGCTGCTCGAGGCGCACGATCGCCACGTCCTCGCGTCCCTGCTCCTCGCGCGCGGCCAGGAGGTCGTAGTAGACCTTGCCGCTGCACAGGAGGACGCGCGAGGCCGCGGCCGGGTCGACGGCGTCGTCGGCGATGACGTGCCGGAAGGCGGTGCCCTCCGCGAAGTCCTCCAGGGCCGAGACCGCCTGCGGATGGCGCAGCAGGCTCTTGGGCGTCATGACGACGAGCGGCTTGCGCCACGGGCGCAGCACCTGGCGGCGCAGCAGGTGGAACATCTGCGCGGGCGTGCTGGGGTACACGACCTGCATGTTGTCCTCGGCGCAGAGCGTGAGGAAGCGCTCGAGGCGGGCGCTGGAGTGCTCGGGACCCGCGCCCTCGAAGCCGTGCGGCAGCAGCAGCACGAGGCCGGAGAGGCGGCGCCACTTGTCCTCGCCCGAGGCGATGAACTGGTCGATGACCACCTGCGCGGTGTTGACGAAGTCGCCGAACTGCGCCTCCCACATGACGAGCCCCTCGGGCCAGTCGAGCGAGTAGCCGTACTCGAAGCCGAGCACGCCGTTCTCGGAGAGCGGGCTGTTGTGCACGTCGAAGACGCCACCGTCGGCGGCCAGCGCGTCGAACACGCGGTGCTTGGCGCCGGTCTCGAAGTCGTGCATGACCGTGTGCCGCTGGCTGAAGGTGCCGCGCTCGCTGTCCTGGCCGGTCAGCCGCACGCGGACGCCCTGCGCGATCAGCGAGCCGATCCCGAGCGCCTCGCCGGCGGCCCAATCGAGCGGGCGCTCGGCCTCGGCCATCTCCGCGCGGCCGCGCAGGAAGCGCATGAGCTTGGGGTTGGGCGTGAAGCCCTCGGGCACGGTGGCCAACGTCCGCAGCACGCGCGTGGCCTCGCCGCGGTCGATGCCCGTGACGACGTCGGGGACGTCGCCGTCGTCGCCGCCCACGAACGTCTGCCACAGCCCCTCGAAGGCGCTGTAGACCGGCTTGAACTCGTCGGTGCGGGCGACGGAGAGCTCCTGCTCGAGGTGCTGCCGACGCGACTCGGCGATGCGGTCGGCCTCCTCCCGCGTGACGCCGCCGAGCGCCAGCAGGCGCTCGAGGTAGGCCTCGCGAACGTTCGGTCGCCGCCGGATCTCGGCGTACATCATGGGCTGCGTGAACGCCGGCTCGTCGCCCTCGTTGTGCCCGAAGCGGCGGTAGGCGTACATGTCGATCACCACGTCGCGCTGGAAGGCGCGGCGGAAGTCCATCGCCACCTCCATGACCTGCGCGACGGCCTCGGGGTCCTCGCCGTTGACGTGGAAGATCGGGCTCTGCAGCATCTTGGCGACGTCGCTGGCGTAGGTCGCCGATCGCCCCTGCTCGGCCGTGGTGGTGAAGCCGACCTGGTTGTTGATGATCACGTGCAGCACGCCGCCGATGCGGTAGCCCTCGAGGCGCGACATGTTGAGCGTCTCCTGCACGATGCCCTCGCCGATGAACGCGGCGTCGCCATGGATGACGATCCCCAGCCCCTGGGTGCGCTCGTGGTCGCCGAAGCGGTCCTGTTTCGCGCGCACGCGTCCCATCGCGACGGCGTTGACGAACTCGAGGTGCGACGGGTTGAAGGCGAGCGAGAGGTGGATCTTCTGCCCCGCGTGCGTCTCCCAGTCGCTGGAGTACCCGAGGTGGTACTTGACGTCGCCGCGGCCCCGGTTCATCTCCGGGTCCTTGTCCTCGAACTCGCGGAAGATCGTGCGCGGGCTCTTGCCCATGATGTTGGCGAGCACGTTCAGGCGGCCGCGGTGGGCCATGCCGAGGACGACCTCGCGCACGCCCTGCGCGCCGGCCTTCTCGAGCGCCAGGTCGAGCAGGGGCACCAGGCTCTCGCTCCCCTCGAGCGAGAAGCTCTTCGCCCCGACGAACTTCTTCTGCACGAACTCCTCGAAGATCACCGCGTCGGTGAGCTTCGTCAGGATGCGCAGCTGGGTGTCACGCGACAGCTCGAGCCGATTGCGCGTGCGCTCCATGCGGTGCTGCAGCCACATGCGCACCTTGAGGTCGTCGATGTGCATGAACTGGGCGCCGATCGAGCGCGTGTAGGTGGCGCGCAGCCCGTCGATGACCTCGCCGACGGTCCTGGCGCCGTGGAAGGTGGTCGGCAGCACGGGCCGGTCCAGGTCGGCCTCGGTGAAGCCGTAGAAGGCCGGGTCGATCTCGGCGACCTCGAAGGGCTCGCGCCCGAGCGGGTTGAGGTCGGCCACGCGGTGGCCGCGGACGCGGAAGTTGCGGATGAGTCGATCGAGGCGCTGGTGCAGCTCGGCCTCGGAGGGGCCGCCGGCGGGCATGCCCTCGGGCGAGACCCTGACGCCCTGCTCCGCCGCGCGCGGCGCAACGCCCCCTGGCGGGTCGAAGAGCGAGCCACGCCGGAACGACGGACCCGGCCGAGCCCGCTGCGCGCCCAACTCGCCGTCCCAGCCGGCGAAGTACGCGCGCCACTCGGGCGGCACGGACGCGGGATCCTCTTGGTACGCGAGGTGCAGTTCCTCGACGAAGGCGAGGCTGGCGGCGTTCGGCAGTTGGGGGACGTCGTCCATGGGTTCCTCGCGCCGGGGCCCGCGCCGCCTTCGCGGCGGGGACCCCGGGGGTCGCGGCTGGGGTGTCGGGGCCCGGCGCGGATCCGGACCGCGGTTCGTCGCTGTTGTACCACGGTCCAGGCGTCGTTCCGAGCGCTGGGACACCCTCCGGCCGCCGTCCCCACCGCTCCCCGCGGCGGGACCCGGCACCCACCTCGGCGCGCCCGGTCTCGCGGCGGCCGGGGAGGCCGGGGACCGCCCCGGCGTGGTAGACCGGGCCATGCCGCACCCGACCGCCGACGACTTCCAGGCCGCCGCCGCCCGCGTCGCCCCGTTCGTGTTCCGCACGCCCCTCGTGCGGCTCCCGCTGGTCGGCGGCGACCCCGTGTACGCCAAGGCGGAGAACCTGCAGCGCACGGGTTCGTTCAAGCTGCGGGGCGCGACGAACTTCCTCGCGCGCCTCGACCCCGAGGTCCGCGCCCGCGGCGTCGTCACGCACTCCAGCGGCAACCACGCCCAGGGCCTCGCCTGCGCCGCCGCCGACCACGGCGTGCCCGCCGCCATCGTCATCCCCCACGGCGCCCCCGAGGTCAAGGTCGCCCGCACCCTCGCCTGGGGCGCGCGCGTCGAGCGCTGCGACAACGCCAAGGCCGCCCGCGAGGAGACCGCCGCGCGCCTCGCCGAGGAGCTCGGCGGCACCATCGTGCCGCCCTACGACCACCCGTGGATCCTCGAGGGGCAGGGCACCGTGGGGCTCGAGATCCTCGCGGACCTGCCCGACGTCGCCAACGTGCTGGTGTGCGTCGGCGGCGGCGGCCTCCTCGCCGGGATCGCGGGGGCGCTGCGCGCCTCCGGCTGCGAAGCGCTGATCGTCGGGGTGGAGCCGGAACTCGCGGCCGACGCCCGCGCGTCGTTCGTGCGCGGCGAGATCGTCACCTGGCCCGCCGAGGACGTCGTGCGCACGGTGGCCGACGGCGTGCGCACCCAGGCGCTCGGGGTGCACACCTTCGCGGTCATCCGCGACACCGTCGACGCCTTCGTCGCCGTGAGCGAGGACGCCATCCTCGACGCCGCCGCCTGGTACCTGCGCGAGGCGCACCTGACCGTGGAGCCGACGGGGGCGCTGGCGCTGGCCGCCTTTCACGCGCTGCGACGGGGCGAGGGGCCGGTGCGGCTACGCCCCGGTCCGACCGTCGTGCTCGTCAGCGGCGGCAACGCCGACCCGGAGGTGCTGGTCGGGTTGGCGCGCCGGCCGCTGGGTTGACGCCCGCACCGCTGGATCGTCGCCCCACCGCGGTCCCCTCCCCCTCACCGCCGCCGCGGCGTCGCCCGCAGCAGCGGGTACGATGCGTCGATGTCGCCGCTCACCGCCCTCACCCTCACCGCCTTCGGCGGCATCGTGGTGCTGGCGTTGTTGATCTGGTCGTTGCTCATGCCGCGGCGCCGGCCGTCGGATCCGCTCGCGGGACCGGCAGCCGGTCGCGGCCCGCGGCGGGCGCCCAACGTCTCGAACGACGAGGTGCGCGGGGCGCGCGTGCGGCCCCCGAACCGCGTGCGGTCCCCGGACCACCCGGCCTCGGACGACCCCTTCGAGGAGTTCCTACGCGCCGAGCGCGACGACCGCTGAACGTCGCCGTTCAGGCGCCGACGGCCGTGGCGATCTCCTTCAGGCGCCCGTAGGCCGCCTCCGCGCGGGCGCGCAGCGCCTCGTCGGGCCCCTTGCCCGCCATCATCATGTGCATCGTCATGTGGCGGTCGACGTCCCCGAAGATCGAGCCGAGCACCTCGACCTCCTCGCGCGAACGCAGCGAGGCATCGTCGCGGAACATGGTCGTGTACACGTACTCGAACTGCCGCTCCGAGATGACCCCCGCCAGGAACTGGTCGAGCACGTCGAGGTAGGGCTGCAGGTTGCTGCCGGACGCCGCGCCCGCGGCCGCGACGGCCTCGCCGGCGGGAAGCTGCGTGAAGCCGGCGGTCAGCGCGTCGGGGGTGATCGCCCAGTTGTCGACGTCGAAGACCGCGTTCCCGTCGCGGAAGAGGATGACCTGCGGCGAGTGGTGGACGATCCCCGTCCGCTCCGCGACCAGGTTCGACGCCGCCCGGGACTCGACCACGCGGATGAGACCGACCATGAGGTCCTCGCGCGCCTCGAGTTGCTCCTGCAGGAAGCCGAAGCCCTGCATCGTCTTGTGGCAGGTGCCGGCCTTGAAGATGACGCTCGTGGGGTGGTCGGCGAGGAACGCCTCGACGTCGGCGGTGTCGGTCAGGTTCACGATGCGATCGCGCAGCATGGGGGCCTCCAGGGGTGGGTTCGAAACCTGAGCACCATGATAGGGATAGCGCGCGGATCCACCGTGCCGTGGCCGACCAAGCCGTCCTGGCCTCCCCCGCGCCTCTCACGGGACCGCCGCCGTGCTAGACTGCCGACCGCCAGACGCCTGGAGAGGTGTCCGAGTGGTTGAAGGAGCTCGCCTGGAAAGCGGGTAAACGGGTCAAACCGTTTCATGGGTTCGAATCCCATCCTCTCCGCCAACGATGCCGTCGCCGCCCCCCGGTCGCCACGCCGGGGGGCGGCCGGCATCACTCGTAGCGCAGCGCCTCGATCGGCGACAGCGCCGCCGCCCGCCGCGCCGGCCACACGCCGAACGCCACGCCGGTGGCGACGGAGACGAACAGCGCCAGCGCGATGATCCACGGGTCGAGCACGAAGACGTCGAGGAAGGGCACCAGCGCGACCACCGTCCACAGCACCGCGATCGAGAGCAGCACGCCCAGGAACCCGCCGATGACGGTGAGCACGACCGCCTCGATGAGGAACTGCTGCAGGATCGTGCGCGGCTGCGCCCCCAGGGCCTTGCGCAGGCCGATCTCGCGGGTGCGCTCGGTGACGCTGACCAGCATGATGTTCAGGATGCCGATGCCGCCGACCACGAGGCTGATGGCACCGATGCCCCCGAGCAGGGCCTGCAGGATCACGGTGATCGTGTTGAACAGGGACAGGGCCCCCTCGATCGACTGGACCTGGTAGCTCTCCGGATCGCGACGGCGGTCGAGGATCGCCCGGACCTGCTGCTCGATGGCCGCGGCGTCGCGGTCGAGGGCGATGGTGATGGGCAGGAAGTCGTAGCGATCGCGCGCCACGCCGGGCGCGTCGCGGTAGAGGCTCTCGAGCGGTACGTCGCCGCTGACGTCGTTGGCGAAGGCGCCGAGCGCGCCGCCCACGCGCTTCTTGACGCCAATCACGGTGTAGAAGCTGCGGTTGCCGCCGCTGGTCTCGAGCATGAGCTCGCGCCCGAGCGCCGGCCCCGAGCCGAAGAACTCCTCGGCGGCGTCGGCCGAGAGCACGATGACCTGGGCGGCGGCCTGCTCGTCGCGTTCGTCGAAGAAGCGGCCGCGGTCGAGCTCGATCGAGCGGTCGATGCGCGGCGCGGCGGCGGTGGTGCCGACCACGTTGAGGCGCACCCGCTCGTCGCCGGCGGTGGCCCACACGCGCGTGCTGCGCTGGCGCAGGATCTCGATCGGCAGGCGGCCGAGCGACTCGACGTCGGCGTCGGTGAAGGGGACGCCCTCGGGGTGGTCGCTCACGGGGATGACGAACAGCGACTGGGCGCCGAACGCCTGGATCTCGCCGGTGATGCCCGCGGTGGCGATCTGGCCGAGGCTGACGGTGGTGGTCACCGCGAACACCCCGATGACCACGCCCAGGAGCGTCAGCAGCGTGCGCAGGCGGTTGCCGTACAGCGCCTCGAGCGCGGTCTTGAGGTTCTCGATCAGCACCCCGCCACCCCCCCGTCCGGGCGACGGCGCGTCTCGACCACCTCGGACGTGGCCACCCGACCGTCGAAGATGCGGATGATGCGCTCGCAGTGCTCGGCGACGTCCTGCTCGTGGGTGACGATGAGGATGGTGCGGCCCTCGCGGTGCAGCGTGTCGAACAGCGCCAGGATCTCCTGCCCGGTGGTGCTGTCGAGGTTGCCGGTGGGCTCGTCGGCGAGCAGGATGTCGGGCTCGGTCGTGAGCGCCCGCGCGATCGCCACCCGTTGGCGCTGGCCGCCGGAGAGCTCGTTGGGGCGGTGGTGCACGCGATCGCCCAGGCCGACGCGCTCGAGCGCGTCCAGCGCCCTGGTGCGCCGCTCGCGCGGCGGCACCCCGCGGTAGAGCAGCGGCAGCGCGACGTTGTCGAGGGCGGTGGCCCGCGGCAGCAGGTTGTACGACTGGAACACGAAGCCGATACGGCGGTTGCGGATGACCGCGAGCGCGGCCTCGTCGAGGTCGGCGACCTCGTCGCCCGCGAGATGGTAGGACCCGTCGGTCGGCACGTCGAGGCACCCGAGGATCTGCAACAGCGTGCTCTTGCCGGAGCCGGACGGCCCCATGATCGCGGCGTACTCGCCGCGCCGGACCTCGAGGTCGAGGCCGCGCAACGCGTGCACCTCGACGCCGCCGCCGAGCACGTACACCTTGCGCAGCCCGCGTGCGACGATGACGGCTTCAGTCGCCAAGCTCGGGCCCCCCGCGTTCCGGCGGCGCGAACGTGACGCGCGCACCGTCCGCGATCGCGTCGACGTCGACGACGGCGACCAGGTCGCCCGCACGCAGCTCGCCGGGCGCCGCGCCCTCGGGGACCGGCCCCGCCCGCACGGCGGCGACGGTCGGGTTGCGCTCCAGCACCTCGACCGGAACGTGCTCGGCCGTCCCGCTGCCGTCGTCCGCGAGGATGCGCACGACGTACCCCGCCCCGTCGCGTTCGCTGATCGCCTCGAGGGGCACCAGGAGCGCATCGGCGATCTCGCGCACGCGCACCCGGACGGTGACCGTGTACCCCGGCCGCACGGTGGCCCCGGGCGGCTCGTCGAAGGTGAGCACCGCGCTCACCTGGGCGCCCGCCCCCTCCCGCTGCGCGACCGGGCTGATGCGCGCCAGGCTCGCGGCCAGCCGTACGCTCGCGTCCGCGTCGGGGACGATGTCGGCCCCCTGGCCCACGAACAGCTCGACGGCGCGGTTCTCGTCGAAGCGCCCCCGCACCTGCAGCTCGTCGGTGTCGACCACGGTGACGACGGGCTGGGTCGCCACCTGATCGCCCGACCGGACGCTCACGCTGGTGACCACCCCCGCGAACGGCGCGACGAGGACGGCGTCCTGCAGCCGCGCCTCGAGGTTGCGCAGGTTGATCTCGAGCTGCGCCAGCTGCGCGTCGCTGGCGGCGATCTGGGCGGCGGCGAGCTGATCGAGGTTCACCAACCTCGAACGGGCCGACGACGCGCTGAGCCGCGCCTGTTCCAACGAGCGCTCGGCCGCGTCGAGGGCCTCCTCGCTCGCGCGCAGGGCGACGCTGGAGGTCGCGCCGACGTCGAACAGCCGCCGGGCCAGCTCCGCCTCGCGGGAGGCATCGTCGCGAGCGCGCTCGGACCGCACCAGGGCGTCCTCCGCCTGGCGGACGGAGGACTCGAGCTCGAGGCGGTCGACGCGCTGCTGGGCCTCGAGGCGATCGCGGTCGGCCCGCGCCGACGCGAGCGACGCGCGGACCGCCTCCGCGTCGCGCTCGAGGGCGCCCACGTCGAGGCGCGCCAGGACCTCGTCGGCCTCGACCGTCGCGCCTTCCACGGCGCGCACCTCGGCGACGGTGCCGCCGAACGAGAAGGCGAGCGCGCGCTCGCGCTCCGCCTCCACCACGCCGGTGCCGGTGACCTCGCGCACGAAGGCGCTGCGCTCGAGCGGCTCCACGACGGTCGCGATGGCCGGTTCGGGGCGGCGGGCCTGCCACGCGACGGCAGCGGCGACCGCCACGATGCCGAGCGCGAGGGCGACGAGCCAGAGACGGCGACGGCGGGTCATGCGCGGGGCCGATGGGCCCATGGGCAGAGGGAGATGGGTGTGGGCTTCATGCTGGTCGCAGCGTAACGCCGGACGCCGGCCGCCCGCGTCGCCAACGCCCACCTCCGGTCCTTCGCCGCGGCCCGTGGCGACCCGCGTCGGCGCGCCCTCGCCGGCGTCGGGCCGAAACGCGTGAAGAAACCGCTTGAAGCGGCGCGAGGCGCCCGCTATTGTCCTTGTGAAATCCGGCGCGAGGCACGGCGGAGGGAACGCGATCGAGGGGCGCGCGCCGGCGGCAGAGGACCGATCACCGTTGGGAGAGAACGGGGTGGCGCTCACGGCATCCGCCGTTCCACATGCTCGGCCGTGACCCGCGTCACGACGCGAGGCCGCGGACCGCCCTTCGCCCAGCCACCCGGCGGCTCGACGCCGTCACGGCGATCGACGCCCACGCGTCCCATCGAAGGTGAACCCATGCCCCACGCGTACCGCATCTTGCTCGTCTCG
>Ga0272443_10006778_pt1 | contig 11178 bp, 11 predicted proteins | sample SSMAcet12_FD_193581 | JGI IMG/M metagenome (GOLD analysis project Ga0272443, IMG submission 193581) | Marine sediment archaeal communities from Little Sippewissett salt marsh, Falmouth, MA, United States - SSM-Acet-12 | ecosystem: Environmental > Aquatic > Marine > Wetlands > Sediment ... | reverse complement strand
ATAAATGGCTGTTTTTTCAATGGGCTGGTTCCCTTTCCAAGATTGGTGGTAACTTTTCTCCGTGAAGGTGGTTTCATTTTTCCGTGCACGTGGCCTTTTTTGTTCGAAATATTCACTTGTTATCTATTAATGTCGGATAAAATCAATATTCACTTGACATAAGCAATTAAAATATCCAAGAATATTTGTGCTTCATTTTATGGCGTAAATCAAGTGCTTTTTTAAACTTTCAGTATGATTTATTTTCTCTGTATTTGTGTCCAAATTTATGGGTTTTGTTATATTGTTAACACTTTCAAACTTTAAATTAAACTTAAAATATATTGGCCATATTCAGTTTTCTCATATTCTTTTCCACGAACAAGTAATTCTTCTTTTCCTATCCATCCGTTTTTATAGGCGATTTCTTCAATGCAGGCGATATAAAGCCCGGTTCTTTTCTGAATCGTTCTCACAAACTCAGAAGCATTGGCAAGACCATCATAAGTGCCAGTATCCAACCAAGCAAATCCTCTTCCCAACAATTCCACTTTCAATTTTCCTTCTTTGAGATATTCTCTATTCAAATCAGTTATTTCAAGTTCACCACGGACTGAAGGTTTTAGACTTTTAGCTCTTTGAACAACATCATTTCCATAATAATACAATCCGGGAATAGCATAGTTTGATTTAGGTTTTTCCGGTTTTTCCTCCAATGACAAAACATTCCTAACAGAATCAAATTCAACGATTCCAAATTCAGAAGGGTTGTTAACATAATAACCATAAATCACTGCCCCTTCTTCTATCTTTGAAGCCCTTTTTAAGTAATTACTGAAGGCTTGACCAAAGAAAATGTTATCTCCAAGGATAAGACAAACAGAGTCATTTCCTATGAAATCCTCACCAACAATGAAGGCGTCGGCCAGTCCTCTTGGTTTCTTTTGAACTCTATATTCAATGCTCATACCCAATTGCTTTCCATCGTTTAAAAGATTCTTATAAATATCGATATACTCTGCATTTGAAATAATCAGAATTTCTTTGATTCCTGAAAGCATAAGAACTGAAAGTGGATAATAGATCATGGGTTTATCGTATATAGGTAACAATTGTTTGCTGATACCTTTTGTTATTGGATAAAGTCTTGTTCCATTTCCTCCAGCGAGTATTAATCCCTTCACTTTGATACCTCCAGAAGACAATTAAGAAAAGTATTTAAGTTTTTTTCTTAAAGTATTTATATGCGGTCTTTCATAAATTTTATCTTTGTAAACAAGCACTCCTTTACCTTTTTGTTTTAAAGCTTCATATTTCTTTATAATCATCTTGTATTCGATAACTTCATTTTCAGAGAGATAAAAAGAAGAATTAAAAAGCTCAACCTGTCTTGGATGGATTAATAACTTTCCGTTAAAACCAAAGCTTTTAATATTATCAATTTCCTTAAGGAAACCTTGATCATCTTTAAAAAAAGGATAAACTGTGTCAAAACAGAACTTATTATAAAGCTTTGAAGCAAAAGATATTTCTCTTCTGTAAAAGATGAGATTTTCTTTAGTTCTTTCATAATCTAAGTCTTCATTTAAATCTTCTGCGCCTATCGAAATTCCAAAAATTTTTGAATGGTATTTTTCTAAAGAGGGTTTCAAATTATTTAACCCTTTTGCAGTTTCAATAATAATTAGTATTTTTATTTTTGAGTTTATTTTTAAAAAAATATTATAAATATTATCGTACTTTTCAAATTTTGGAATGAATAAACCTTCAATCTGTAATTTGGTTTCCTTTTTGATTTGTTCTAGAAAATCAAAATCCCTTTCAATTTCAACTTTATTTGTGTTATTTATCCTCACAAATAAAGGTTTTTCAGAAAGAAGATCAACATTTCTTTTAATTATTGAAAAAACATCTAAATAGCCTTTATTTGGGAGAGAATCTTCCAAATCAATAATTAAAGCATCAACATTCATCTCTGGTATTTTTTTGTAATATTTTTCAATATTTGCTGGTATAAAAATGAAGCTATTGAGTCTTTTCAATTTTTTCTTCCTTTTCCTTAATAAGCTTAGCTTTTTTAAGTATTTTTCTTGCAGCAATAACCATAGGCGGGCCAATAAATTTCCCATTTAAGACCGCAACGCCTTTATTCATTAATTGTGCTTCATTAAATAATTTCAGCATTTCTTCTGCATCTTTAATTTCCTGATCGCTAGGTGTATAATACTTGTGAGCAATTTCCAATTCTTTAGGATGAAGAATCAAAGAACCTTCAAAACCAAGCTTTCTTGCTAAGATAACATTCTTTTCAAAATCTTCAAGATCATGTACGTTAATATGTACCGTATCTACAGGAACGACTCCTGCAGCTCTTGCACTCATTGCAATTATTGCTCTTGGAGTAAACAAACTTTGACCTTCATGATCATGAATGCCTTCCAAATCAGAAATAAAATCTTCACAACCAAAAGCGATAGCTATTACTCTCTCTGAAGCTTTACAAATGTTTTCTGCGTTTAAAACGGCTGAAGCTGTTTCGATTAAAGGAATTATTTTAAAATGGCCTTTTTCATAACCTTTTTCCGCCTCTATCGTTTCAAGTAATTTGTCAAAGAAATAAATATCTTCTCCCAATTTTGCTTTTGGATACATAAACCCATCTATTCCGTCAATGGTTAAAGCGTATAAATCTTTTAGAAGATGACCACTTTCTCTATCATTAATTCTTGGAAAAACATGGTGATTCTTGAAATAACCCTCATTAACATAATTGTTTATCATATCTCTTGCTTTTTGCTTATTAATTTCGGGTAAAACTGAATCTTCAACATCTAAAAGCAAAGCATCCGCTTTACTTCTCGATGCACTTTTTAAAAGTTTCTCATTATGTCCAGGTACAAACATGAGACTTCTTAAAAGAAAACTCTCTTTCATCTTCATTCCCCCTTTACAGGAATCAAAACATGACGCCTAAAAGTCATTACTAAGCTTTCATTTTGATTATAGGCTTTTGTTTCAACATAAACAATGCCTCTGTCAGGTTTACTCTTGGAAAGCCGCTTTGATAAAATCTCTGTTTCTGCATGGATGGTGTCACCGATGAAAACTGGACCATCATGTTTAACAGATTCATAATCAAGGTTGGCTATTGCCTTTCCGCTTATATCGACAACAGTTAGACCGACTACCAAACTAAAAACAAGTGTCCCCACAACTAGTATTTTTCCATGCTGAGAATTTTTGTTGTTTCTGCTGTATTCATAATCCAAATGAACTGGATGATGGTTCATTGTTAAAAGGCAAAATAAATTGTTATCGCTTTCGAGAATGGTCTTTGTTTTTCTATGTTCGATTAACTCGCCAGATTTAAATTCTTCAAAGTATCTTCCAAAGTCACTCATGTTCCCCCCTTTTTCTTATAATGGTTTTATTTTTTTAGTAAATGGTTTCGCCGGATTTCCATATAATTTATTATTAGAATCAAATCCTTTGATAACATTCGACCCCATCCCTACAAAGTTAAAATCTCCAATCGTTAAATAATTATTAAAAGTACTATTTAAACCAAAAAAATTCGCATCGCCTATTTTAGTTGAACTTCCTAAAACATTATGTGCTGCAATAAAATTATAATTTCCTATAGAAGTGTCATGGCCAATAAGCGAATTTGAATGTATTGTACAATGATTACCAATAATAGAATTTGGATTTAAAACCACATTTGCCATTATGGCACAACCATAGCCAATTTTAGCGCTTTTGGAAATAATTGCTGAAGGATGAATAAATAATCCAAATTTTGCTTTTGGAATATTATAACTATTTAAGAGTTCAATTCTCTCTTTCATTAAATCTGGCCTATACAGTTGAAAAATGAATTTAATTTCATCGTATTGTCCGTAATTCTTCATAACATCAGTTGTTTTACATAGTATAGGGAATCCGTTGATCTCTTTTCCAAAAGAAACATCATCAAAAGCAAACCCTAAAAACTCTACATTATTGTATCTTTTTTGAGCATCATAAATTTGTTCGGCAACTACTAAAGCCGATCCTTTTCCTCCAATTATAATAATTTTTTGCATACCTTAATCACCTTCAATTAATATTTTCTTTTATTTTTTGTTTTTTTAGACTAGTTTTAAGATTTTCAGTATTCGTTTCATATCATTTATTGAATACCTATGGTCTATTGGCAAAGGAATCAAATTTTTTGACAAGTATCTTTCCCAATCATGAGAATTAGTTCTTTTTAAAACTTCTTGCCAATATTGAGCAATATAGATATGATTTGAAATTAAAGATTCTCTCAATCCTTTTTTATTGATTAGTAAAGGATAAATCATTGGAGTATTAAAATTACTCTCTTCTATTAAAAAAGATAATTCGTTGATATCTTTCAGTTTCATGTGTAAAAACCAAAAATTCTCAATTCGTTTCTTTTTAACAGCATCATAATCAATAGAACGTAGTATTTGTAAAGTTAAATCAGACATAATTTTTATTGGTTGATCATTTAACCTTTCTTCATTTTTTAAGAAATCACTATAACCCTCTTCAGGTGAAAGATCAATCCTTTTAGTTAAAAAATCAAAAAAATTCCAAGAAATGCTTTTTCCTATCTTTTCTTCTAAAAAAACATTTGTAAATAGATATGCTCCGTCAGGAACACCAAAAAATTTCCTGACTGAATAGAAGGTGTCAATATTTTCAAACGGATGCGAAAAAAAAGCCTGACTATTATCTATTATAATGTTTCTAAACAACGTTGTTATTTGAGAAATTTTCTCATCTAGTAAACCAAAATAATTTATTACCAATAGACAAGTCTCTTCATCAATAGTGCTATTAGTTAATTCAGGAGTTAGTTTTTCATTTATTGTGTAAAAATCAAATTTTATTTTGTTTTTTTTCAAAGGTTGGATAATACTATCACAAGAATATTTCGGCAACAAAAGCTTTTTATAATTTCTAGCTTTAATTATATATTCTAAGGCATTTCTCGCTGTATTCAGTCTTAGAAAATTTGTATAATATTCTTTGTTTTGCGTTAACTCTAAATGAAAATAACCACCAATCGCTTCATTCATAACAATGTATATTCCTCAAGCAGCTTTTTTACTTTTTCTTCTGAATTAAACATTAATATATCAATTATTGATAAATTTGGAACAAATTCGTTTGAAAACTGTTTATAATTAATCGATTTTGTATCAAGAAAGAATAAAGAGATGTTTTTATAAGAAAATTCTTGTTTTTTATATAGTTCCTTACCACCAATTGGATTTATATATATTTTCTCATTTAATATTTGGCAGATTTCCAGAATTTTATTTTGCTTTCTTAAACTGTTGTCTTTTTTTAAATCAGACGACATTATAATTTTTGTGTTTATTGTTAGATAGTCACAAATTTTTTCAATGTGATTTTTTAAATAATTAGATAAACTATTATTTTCATAGTAAATGATTTTCTTTATTATAGCATAAGACTCATTAAAATAAGGAGCATTGCAATAGCATGAATGCAGCCTTTTTAGCATCTTCTTTTTCGTTTTACTATCATCAATTATTGCTATTTCATTTATTAATTTATTTGAACTAGCTTTTTTTAGTAGTAAGTTGAAATATTTGGCTACACCATTTTCTAAAATTTTATTCCTATTAATCCATCCTTGTTTTATGTAATTTACGTCATCATAGATAACAAAAGTATCAACGGCATTTATCAACTGCCAATAACCAATATAAGGGAAAAAATATGGCTGCATGATTGCTAAACTCAAAAAATCACCCTTTTTGTGAATTCAAAATAATTTGAATTATTTTGTTAACACTATCCTCTTCTAAATCACCATAAAACGGCAAAGATAAAACTTGTTTTATTTTTTTATTTGCTATCGACAAATTCGTTTTTCTTGCCGATTCATTATCCTTATACCATTTAAAATTACTGCAGAGCGGATAGAAATACTTCCTTGCAAAAACATTATACTTTCTTAATTCTTCATATACAAAATCTCTTGATCTACCAAATTTTTCTTTATTTATTTCAATAACAAAGTATTGATAACTACTTGATTCATCATCCAGTGTTGTGATTACTCTTATTCCTTCTACATCTTTAAAGCAATGCTCATAAATATGCTTGATCTTCTTCCTCTTTTGTCTTTCTTCTTCAACCAATTTTAATACTTCCAGCCCCATGGCTGCTTGTAATTCATTCATTTTAGCGTTAATTCCGGAAAGAACGACTTCTTCCGGATTTTTTATGCCAAAGTTTTTTAGCAAATCCAACTTTTCTTTTAAAGAATCATTGTTAAAAGTCAATGCTCCACCCTCTAGGGTATTAAACAGCTTCGTTGCATGAAAACTAAACATGGTCATGTCCCCAAAAGTTCCAACAGGCTTGCCATTCAACCTGCTTCCAAAAACATGTGCACCATCATAGATTACTTTTAAATTTTGCTTTTTTGCAATTTCATCTATCCGATCGACATCACTAGGATTTCCAAAAACATGAACCGCTAATATGGCAGAGGTTTTTTCCGTAATCAATGATTCTATTTTATTAGGGTTGATGTTTAATGTGATTGGGTCAATATCACAAAAAACCGGTGTGATTGAGTTCCAATCAAGGGCTTCAACTGTTGCGGGAAAGGTGAAAGGAGTCGTAATGACTTCTCCTTTTAATTCCAACCCCTTGATACCCAAAAGTAAAGCCAGAGTTCCGTTACTAAAAAGCGAAATGTTCTTAACTCCCAGATATTTTATTAATTCTTTTTCTAACAGTTTATGTTGAAAGCCGTTATTTGTTAAATATTGGCTTTCCCAGATTTCGTCTATTTTTTTTTGAAAGTTTTCTTTTTTAGGTAACAGGGGGCGTGTTACAAAAATCTTTTTTTTGTTTTTTTTCATATACGAAATCACCTTTTTGATTTATTCGAGTGAATTTGGTAGTTTTTTTCGACTTTAATATTTAAAAATTCACCTAATTTGACCCATTTTTGATTATCTGTTAATTCAGATATAAATATTCTTTTATTATTATGCTTTCTAAAAAAATCCAATACACCACGATTATATTCTTCATATACTTTGATATAATGCTCTCGTTTTCCATCCAGTGTCATTAAATTATCTATTTTATGTTCTTTTGGTTTAAAAAAAGGATCATTATCCAGTTTATTATAAAATTCGCTCATTCTACGATAAAGGTAACAATGTTGTTCTGTACTTCCTAGTGTTTTGCCGTTAGAATGACTTAACATAGAATCAAACCATTTCTCAGGGTCTCGATAAAACAAAATAAATTTACTATTGGGAAAACGATGATAAAGCACTTTATAAAAGTCAGGATGCCACCAAGGAGAATCTTCATAAGCTTGATTTGCTTTAAATGTGTTAGTGTTAAATATTTTCTCATAATTTCCAATATACCAGAAATAAGACCAATTGTTTGAATATGAATCTCCCCATCTTGCGACTTTTATACCATGTTCTTCTAAAAAATCGCCTACTGATGTTGTTCCATTTCTTTGAAAGGAGATGCAAAAGATTTTGTTTTTATTTGTAACTTTTACTATTTTGAAGAAATTATAAACAAAAGATTTTTTTATGAGTTTTTTGGTTTTTGTCTTGAGTTTCATTAAATATGCTACCTCTTTGCTTTAAATTTTTCTATTATTATATCAGATATCTGGTACCCTTGAATTTTAAATTTTTTTGAAAGTAAAAAATAAATAGACATTCCCAGTGATATTTGAAGAATTAACCTCGGAAAAGTTGAAACGGGAATTTTCCCTATTAAATAAACAATTATCCCCATAATCACCGTAAGAAAAAAACAGGGTAAGATATCTTTTATCTGCTCAAAAAAAGAATAATTGATCAGTATCTTGGAATTATAGCTGTTAATATAATAGGAAAGAACTGAAATAAATACATTAAACCATAATAGCAGGATGATGTTGCGCTTAAACATCAAAACTAGAATTATTCCTGTAATCGAAATCGTGTTTTTGATTATAGCGATTTTGAGTACTAAATCTGACCTGCCCTTTACTTTTAAAATATTCAAATTTATAGCATGGACTGGAAATAACATGCTAGAAAAACAAAGAATCTGAAAATAGGAAACAGAGGATACCCATTTTTCTCCAAATAAAAAAGGTATCAAATTTTCTGCAGAAGCTGCTAAAATTGTTGAAACAAAAAAACTGATATAAACAGTATGAGTGAGTATCTTTTTATAGCCCTTAAGCACCTGATCTTTATTGTCCTTGATAGAACTAAGCACCGGGTAACTTACTTTTTGAACAGATGATGTTATCATTGATGAAGCTATTTCACTTAGTTTTTTTGCGTTAGAATAATAACCAAGATCCACAGTTGAAAAGAATTTCCCGATAATCAAGAGATAAATGTTTTTATACAATGTATTGATTAGCCCTGACACAAGTAATTTCCAACCAAACCCAAATAATCGTTTAAATGAATCTGGGTTGAAAACAAACAAAGGTTTCCATCTGTTGTAAAAACACAGAAGAAAAGATTGTAGAAACTGCATAATAATGTTTCTAAAAACAAGACTCCAAACACCGAATCCGAAATAAGCAAGGCCAATTGCAACTATACCTGAAATAACTGAAGAAAGCAAAACGATCTTTGTTTGTGTTTTAAAATCTATGTTTTTAGTTAAGATCGTTCTTTGAATCAACCCAAAAGAATTGATTATTAATACTATGGAGAGAACTCTAAGGATACTTGTTAATTTTGGTTGAGAAAAAAAGGAACTGATGGTATTTGCAGAAAAAAACAAAACGATGTACAAAATTATTGCTGTAATAAGATTAAAAAAGAAGACTGTTGAGTAATCTTCCTCAGTATTTTTCTTTTCTCGTATAAGGGCATTTCCGAATCCACTGTCGATTATCGATTGAGAAATTGCAATAAATATTGTTATCATTCCAATTATTCCGAAATCTTCTGGTAGTAATAATCTTGCAAGTAATATTTGGATGATGAAGTTTATTCCATATCTGGAAAGAAGCTCAGAGAAACTCCAGAAAAAACCTTTTAAGGTTTTTGTTTTTAGTGTTTCATTTTTCATTTTGAAGGCTCGATTTTTTTTAAACAAATAGGATTATTTATCAGAAGTTTGATTTTTTTTAATAAATTAAAGATAAACGAGAAATAACATTGGAAATATAATTTTATTCTTTTTCCGATTTTTAGTTTTTTCCTCTCCTCTCTCCGATTAATTTTTAATAAGTCAATCTCTTTATGTAACATTTGTATATTTATGATTTTATTTTTTCTTTTTTTTACCTCCGCTTTGATAGATTCACTATATCGATAATTTGTGTATCTATCAAAATCTGATAAAAATTTAATCATACTTAAATTATGCTCCGCATATTTTTTAGGTTTTTTTGCAATACGCGAAGTCCAAGAACCGTTGACATTTTCTCTATATACTGACATTAAATCATTCATATAGTAACCATATCCGTTCGTTAATAAAAATAGTTTAATAGGGAAATCCCCTACAGGACAATCATAATAAAAATAAGGTAACTCAGAAAAGAATCTTTTTCTGTAGAATATTGAGGATGTTGAAAAATTAAGTTTTTGTCTTAAAAATAAATCTTCTAAATTAAATTTACAATTCTGTCTACTGATTTGCTTTTTTCCGATACACTTTTTGTTTTCTTTTATTATGTAAGTCGCATGACAACACAAAGAACAATCATTGTTATTTTCCATATAATCAAACTGTTTTTGGAGTTTATAAGGACTAGTCCAAAAATCATCCCCCTCACATAATGCAATATACTTTCCATCAGAACGTAAGAAATTGTATTTATAATCGATTTTTTTAACTCCTAATTTTTGCTGATTAGTTTTCTGATAAATTGGCTTAACAATTTGAGGATATTTTTTTTCATATTCTTCAATTATTTTTTGTGTTCCATCTGTAGAAGCATCGTCGTGTATTAATATTTCGAAATTAAAAGTTGTCTTTTGACTTAAAAAGCTTTCAATTGCATCCGAGATATAATGTATATGATTATATGACAAACAATTAATACTTACCATGATATCTTTTTTCATAAAAAAACCTTCTTATATAATAATAATATTTTCCAAAAAATTTTTACAATATAATCAAATAACTTGTTGATATTTAAAAGAACATCATTGCATTTTATAGCAATAATTATAATGATTTCTAATCACTTTTATTTTTAGAATAAATCAAACTTTACTTTTAATAACCACAAAGTTAAATCTTTTTCGAATATTAGCATTATTGTATTTGATCCAATGATTTTTTTATTAAGTGCGTTATCTGAGTATTAAATGATCTTATGTCAGTTTCAAGGACTTTCATTTCTAGAAACTCTTTGATTTTACTAATCATATTTTCGCTACTAAATTTTTCAAAATTAAGTTTTAAAAAGACTGAAGGGATCTTTTTTGAGAACTCGCTCCAAAATCCCACATGTTCTGTTAATATAACTTTCAACCCTGCATCAAGATAATCCCATATTTTAAATGGTGATGCTACTTTATTTATTATATGTGAATCTCTTAAAATTATTCCAGCATTAATTTCCCCTAAAGCTTTTTTCAATTCACTTTCTTTCAAAGAAAATACTTCAGTATTCATATCAAACAGTTTTTTGGCTGATAAAAAGTATTTTTTAGGTATATATGCAAAAGTAGAAATTTTATTTCTATTCAACACTTTAAAAAGTGAAGTAATCTCGGGTATTTTTTGCCATTTCGAAAGTCCTCCCGAATAACAAATGGATGAAATATTTCTTTTTTGAAAAAAATTCTCCATATCAATTTCTCCTGATACATTTGGAATGAAAAAGCATTTTTCTTCAGGAATTTTGTAAAAAACCTTATAATACTCTAGCATTTCTTTGGACACAAAACAGATGTAATCAAAAAAACTTAAATCGTTTTTTTCTTTTCTCCACATATAAGGATAATATAAATGACCAAGTAAAGGATGTCTGATTTTCATCTCTTCAGCAGACAATCCTCTTTTTCGGAAGATTAGCTTTTTATAAGTGATTTTTTTTTCGTTTATATTGTTAATTTCCAAACAATCTGTTATCAAATAATTTGTAGTATATTTATTTTTTATTATATTTTCATATTTTACTATTATACTGGAATAACC
>Ga0272443_10006777_pt1 | contig 11180 bp, 3 predicted proteins | sample SSMAcet12_FD_193581 | JGI IMG/M metagenome (GOLD analysis project Ga0272443, IMG submission 193581) | Marine sediment archaeal communities from Little Sippewissett salt marsh, Falmouth, MA, United States - SSM-Acet-12 | ecosystem: Environmental > Aquatic > Marine > Wetlands > Sediment ... | reverse complement strand
CCCGACGGCACATTTTGCATCGCATTCACCCCGGGAGAATTCACTCTGATTTTCTCCAGAACCAACGAAGACTGGTCAGCCTTCCATACCCCCCCCAACGTGGTATGGGAACGCTACAACAACGTGAAAACGTACGCAGACGCCGAGCACTTGATGCTGACCGCCGGCCAGAACCAGAACCTGGGCGATATCGAGCTGCAGACCGGGGCCATCGTCTCCGGCAATGTCACCGACCTGTCCGCCAACCCGCTGGCCGGGGCCAAAATATGGATGATGGACTCTGCCGGCAGATTTGATCCTAAGGACAGTGAATATGCCAGAGCGGACGCAAACGGCGATTACAGCATCAACGGCGTGCCCCCGGATGGGGCGATCATCGCTTTTACATATCCCATGTACGGAACGGAGTATTACAATGACCACCCCTCCCCGGGCCTGGCCGACATCCTGCCCACCGTGGCGGGCGAAACCATCACCGGCATCAACGCCCAATTGGGGCCCGCCGGGTATATCAGCGGCAGCGTGACCGACGGGTCGGGCAACCCGATCGGCGGCGTTCAAGTCAGGATTTTTTCCGAACTTGATGAATCTTCACCAGTCGTCACGATCTATTCCAATAATGGTGGATTTTATACTCCTGCCCGTATACCCGGCGATTACAAGATATACGTCTATACCCCGCAAAACGTGGATTTCCAATCCGAATGGTACGAAAACGCAGGCTCCTTCGCCACGGCCACCCCGGTGACCGTGGTTGCCGGGGAACATACAGGGGGCATCACTATCCAGCTGGACCCCAGGTACACCATCTCCGGCACGGTCACCAGCGGGGGTGATCCGCTCGCAGGGGTGGTCATGAGCGGCCTGCCGGGCGACCCGGCAACCGACGCCGCGGGCAGCTACAGCGGCGCCGTGGATCCCGGCTGGTCGGGCACGGTCACCCCCACCATGGCGGGCTTCACCTTCGACCCGGTCACCCGGGATTATTCATCCGTCGGCGCGAGTCAGAGCAATCAAGACTACACCGCCGCGGAGACCGCGGGGGAACCCAACGACGATCCCGCCTCTGCCACGGAGATCCCCCTGGGCGTCACGGAGGACTTGATCTTCGAACAGGGTGAAAAAGACTTCTACAAGTTCTACGTGCCCCCGGAACAGGCCGGCCTGGACCTGAAGGTGAACGTCAAGGTCACATCACCTTATCCCGACCCCATCCCACCGGGCTGGCGCAGCGACATCGATTTCGAACTCCTGGACGCTTCCTTAGCGGTTAAGGGTGGCGTAATCAGTGGTTCGGACGATGAAACCGTCTACCTGCACGCCGCCGCATCCGGCTGGTACTACATCTACATCTGTTATTGTGAAACCGAATACGCCGATTCCTCGGGCTATGCCCGCTACGCCATCAACCTGGAGACGGGCACGGCCGCGGACTTCGGCATCGGCTACATCAGCGGGCGACTGGTTGATGAGGGCGGCGGAGGCATAGCCAATGTCTATGCCAGCATGGTGCCCCTGCCCCATGATCCCGATAAAAGTTGGCCGTTTATCACATCGGGCGCCGGCGGGGACTTTGTGGTCGCCTATCCACCGGGCACTTACGCCCTGCTGCTGACGGGGCAAAATATACGTGTCCCCAGCCATAGCTATTACACCCCGGTCAATGTGGTCCGGGAATACTACAACAATCAGAAAACCTTCGGAGATGCAGGCCAGATCAATGTAACCAGCAATCAAACGGTGAATGTGGGCGATATTGAATTGACTCAGGGTGCGATCGTTACGGGCCAAGTCACCGACTTGTCATTAACTCCCCTGGCTGATGCCCATGTCTATATGTACGATTCCCAAGACAACTACCAAGACAATGTTTATGGATTCTTTGCCATAACGGACGCAAGCGGAAACTACACGCTTCAAGGGGTTCCTGTCGACGGCGCCAAGTTGTATTTCTACAAAAGGGGATATGAAAGAGAGTATTACGAAGACAAACGTACCTTTGGGGCCGCCGACCTATTGCCCACCGTTGCGGGCGGGACGCTGACCGGTATCGATGCCCAACTCTGCCAAGGCGGATACATCAGCGGTACCGTAACCGACGAAAACGGGAACGGGATCAACCATATCCTGGTCAAAATCTACTCCGTTCTCGACGAAACCAACCTCTATACGTATGCGTGGACCGGAAGCAATGGAAATTACAACCTATGGACCGGTACAATCAGCCCGGGTGATTATAGGTTGCTTTTCCAGGACGTCAATGGAAACTACTCCTCGGAATGGTACGACAATGCTTCCTCTTTCGCCGACGCCACCCCGGTCACTATTGTGGCCGGTGAATACACCGAAAACATCGATGCGCAATTGGCGGCAACACTCACCATTTCCGGCACGGTTTCCAGCGGCGGCACCCCCCTGGAGGGGGTCACGTTGACGGGCCTGCCCGGGGAACCTGTCACCGACGCCTTCGGCCATTACAGCGATTATGTCGATTATCACTGGTCCGGGATCGTGGTCCCGGTGCTGGAGAACTACACTTTCACGCCGGAACAGCGGATCTACAACAGCGTGGCGGCGGACCAGGCCGCTCAGGATTACACGGCCGACCTGTTGCCCGCATTCACCATCTCGGGCACGGTGACTGCTTACGGCGCGCCCCTGGAAGGGGTCGCGATGCAGGGCCTGCCGGGTGACCCGGTCACCGACAGCTCGGGAAATTACAGCGCCGCGGTATTTATGGGCTGGAGCGGCACGGTCACGCCCGCCCTGGACGGCTACTCCTTCACCCCGGACCACCGGGACTACAGCAACATCACAGTGGAAACCCCGGGCGAGGACTACGCGGCCGAATCCGGCGGTGCCCTGCCCGCATTGGAGCGGGCGGCCCTCATCGCCTTGTACAATTCCACCGGCGGCGACACCTGGACAAACAACTCCGGCTGGAAGACCCCGCCCCTGCACGGCGACGGCTTCGCCCTGCCGGGCACGGAAGGTTCCTGGTACGGCGTCGGCGTATCCGGCGGCCATGTGACCACGATCACCTTCCCCAATGTTATCGTCAATGGGAATTACGTACAACCAAACAACCTGGTAGGCCCCCTGCCGCCGGAACTGGGCAACCTGACCCAACTGACCAACCTCAGCCTTGGCGGCAATCATCTCTCCGGAAACATTCCCGCCGAAATAGGCAACCTGGCCCAACTTCAACAATTGCAATTGTTGGACAACCAGTTATCGGGATCCATTCCCGCCGAACTGGGGAGCTTGAGTAATCTGGAATTTCTTGAACTAAGTGAAAACCAACTGACGGGATCCATCCCCTCTGAATTGGGCAGCCTCAACAATCTGCTCGGCCTCTGGTTGAACGACAATCAACTCTCCGGAGCCATTCCCGCTTCCCTGGGCAACCTGTCGAGCGTCACCCACCTGGGCCTGGCGGACAACCAGCTTTCCGGTTCCATTCCCGCGGAGCTGGGCAATCTGACCCAGATGACCGGTATTATCTGGCTGTACAACAACCAGTTGACCGGATCCATCCCGCCGGAACTGGGCAACCTGGTCAACCTGGCAAACCTGACCCTGGGAGCCAACCAGCTCACCGGCCCCATCCCGCCGGAACTGGCCGGCATGACCAGCCTGCAAAAACTGGGAATGTCGGGCAACCAATTGTCCGGCCCCATTCCCCCCGAGTTGGGCAACCTGGCCAACCTTAAACTCCTGTACCTCAGCGAAAACCAGTTTACCGGCAACATTCCCGCGGAACTGGGCAACCTGACCAACCTGCAACTCCTATACCTCTATTCCAATCAACTGACCGGGACCATCCCGGACAACCTGCAGAACCTTGTCAATCTGGAATACTTCAACCTGTCGGGCAACCAGTTGAGCGGAACTCTACCGTCCTGGCTGGGCGACCTCAGCAAACTCGTGATCCTTTACCTGAAAAACAACCAGTTCACGGGCGGCATCCCCGCTTCTCTGGGCAACCTGAGCCAGTTGTGGTACCTGAACCTGCGGGACAATGACTTGAGCGGCGAAATCCCCCGGGAACTGGGCAACCTCAACGCCTTGGAGTACCTGGCTCTGATGGGGAACCAGCTGACGGGAGAAATTCCTGCCGAACTGGGCAACTTGAGTCAACTGCATTACTTCTGGTGCAGTGACAACGGATTGTCCGGCAGTATCCCCGCTTCGCTGGGGAATCTGACGCATTTGGTGGAACTCTGGCTGAACAAGAACCAGCTGAGCGGCGCCATGCCCGCGGAACTCGGCAACCTGGCCAACCTGGAGATGCTCTACCTGAACGCCAACCAATTGTCCGGCGCCATTCCCGCGGAACTGGGCAACCTGACCAGCCTGAGCCATTTGAACCTTGAAGCCAACCAGTTGTCCGGCACAATCCCCACGGCGTTGACGAATATGTCTTCCCTGAACACCATGTTCACTGAAATCGGTTACAACGCCCTGACCGCAACGGATCCCAGCCTGCTTACATTCCTCGACTATAAAGACTCCGACTGGCAGGATACCCAGACCATCACGCCGGAAAACGTGGCCGCGGCAACGGTCAACAACACATCCATCCAGGTCACCTGGGACGCCATTCCCTACACGGCGGACAGCGGCGGTTACCGGATCTATCTCTCCACCACTCCCGGCGGCCCTTACACCTTCTATAACCAGACCCCCGACAAGACCACGACCTCCATGCTGGTGGGCGGCCTGGCGGCCAACACCCCCCACTACTTCGTGGTGCAAACCCGTACCGATCCCCACGCCTTGAACGGCAATACCGTGGACAGCGGGTACTCCGACGAAGCCACCGCCGGTACCGCACCCTCGTCTTTCACCATCTCCGGCACCATCACCCTGGACGGCAACCCGCTTCAAGGCGTGGTGTTGGCCGGACTGCCGGGCGACCCAGCCACCGATGCCTCGGGCAACTACCTGGCCGCCGTGGTCTATGGCTGGAGCGGCACGGTCACCCCCACACTGGCGGGCTACGCTTTCACGGAATCCGCCACCACTTACACCGATATCACCGCCGACCAGGTGACCGACTATACCGCGGCAATAAAAACCTATACCATCTCCGGCACCATCACCAGCGAAGGCTCCCCCCTGGAGGGGGTGGTGATGGCCGGCCTGCCGGGGGATCCCGCAACCAACGCAGCCGGGCAATACAGCGCCACCGTGGATCACGGCTGGTCCGGTACGGTCACCCCCACCCTGGCGGGATACGCTTTTACCCCCGCATCCACAGACTACAGCGCGGTAGCCGACGATCAGGTAGGGGATTATTCCGCGGCCATGCATTTGGACGGCACGGACCGTGCGGTGCTCATCGCCTTGTACAACGCAACCGCCGGCGACGCCTGGACGGATAACTCCGGATGGAAGGCTGAACCCCTGCATGCGGACGGCTTCGCCCTGCCGGGAACGGAAGGTTCCTGGTTCGGAATTGGCGTATCCTCGGGCCACGTCACCGTGATCTCACTGGCAACCAACAACCTGTCCGGAACCCTGCCGCCAGCACTGGGCGACCTGGTCCACCTGACGCAGCTGAACCTGCACGCCAACCACCTCTCCGGGGCCCTGCCCCCGGAAATGGAAAATCTGACCGTTTTGACCCTACTGCACCTGGACTGCAACCAGCTATGCGGCATCATCCCCGCCTCGCTGACCGGTCTGACGGCCCTGGCCGACACGAACATCGCCTACAACGGGCTGTGCTGTTATGACAACGACCTGGAAACCTTTTTGAACCAGAAGGACCCCGACTGGGCCGACACCCAGACCGTGCCCCCCGACGGCGTAGCCGCAACGGCCACGGGGCCCGCCTCAATTGAGGTCTCCTGGACCCCCATTACCTATACAGCCGACGGCGGCGGCTACCGGGTCTTCTACTCGGAAACCAGCAGCGGCCCATACACCTTCTTCGGCCAGACCGCGGACAAGACAACCGCTTCCCTGGAAGTCACCGGTCTTACCGCCGCAACCACCTATTACTTTGTGGTCCGGTCGCGCACCGATTCCCACGGAGAACAACTAAACACAGTGGACAGCGAGGATTCCCAGGAAGTGTTCGCCGCCACCCAGTCGCCCGCCGGACTTGGAGTGACCTCCCCCAACGGCGGGGAAAACTGGCAGGCCGGAACCCTTCACGCCATTACCTGGACCAGTGACGGCCCCATCGAAAACGTTCACATCGAGTACTCAATGGACAACGGCTCCGCCTGGACGGACGTGGCGGCCACCACCCCTAATGACGGCACCTACGAGTGGACCGTACCGGATACGCCCTCCAGCCAATGCCTGGTGCGGATAAGCGATGCCGCCGACGGTTCTCCAGTTGATGAAAGCGACGCGGTGTTTGTCATCTCCCCCGCCGGCGAACCCGAGATCTCATTGAGCCGGAGTCAGTTGAACTTCGGCGCAGAGAGCGGTACCCAGACGGCGGTCCAGGACATCCTGGTCTCCAACGCGGGCGCAGGAACCCTGAACTGGAGCGCAGCGGTCGATCAGGCTTGGCTTGCCTGCACTCCGACTTCAGGAACCGGCACGGGCCGGGTTACCGTGAGCGTGGATCCCACCGGACTGGAATCCGGCACCTACAACGGCACGGTCACGGTGAGTGACCCGGCGGCGACCAACTCACCCGAAACGGTTGCAGTGACGTTCAAAGTTTACGCGGCGGGCGCTTCGGAAGCCCCCTTCGGGGCTTTTGCCACACCGGTGAACCAGTCAACGGTGCAGAGCAGCATCTCAGTTTCCGGCTGGGCCTTGGACGACGTGGAAGTGGCATCCGTCAAGATCTACAGAGAGGCCGGTGCCAATTTGGTGTTTATCGGTGACGCGGTTTTCGTGGAAGGCGCCCGTGCGGACCTGGAGACGTCGTATCCTGACTATCCCTTGAACTACCGCGGCGGCTGGGGCTACATGCTGTGCACCTACGGTCTCCCCGACCAGGGCATGAGCGCCACCTACGTACTGCATGCCATTGCCGCGGACAATGAGGGCAATGCCACGGACCTGGGCACCAAGACCATTCAATGCGACAACCAGAACGCCGTCAAGCCCTTCGGCGCCATCGCCACCCCGACCCAGGGCGGGGAGGCCGGCGGCGCGGCTTACCGCAACTGGGGCTGGGCCTTGACTCCGCCGCCCAACATGATTCCCACGGATGGATCAACGCTCCGGGTACTGGTGGACGGCGCCCCGGTAGGTCAACCCATCTACAATATCTACCGTGCTGATGTGGCTGCTTTGTTCCCCGAATGCCTGAACTCTGACGGGGCCGGAGCTTACTTTGATTTAAACACAACCGCCTACGCCAACGGCGTACATACCATTGCCTGGATCGCCACGGACAACGCGGGCAACGCCGACGGCATCGGCTCGCGGTTTTTCTCAATTGTCAACACCAGTGGGGGTTCAGCCATGGTTACGCCGACAAATTCTGCTCAAGCTACCTTGGACGCAGACATCCTTAACGACTACATGACAGCCGCCACGCCAATCCGTATCAGTCGCAACGGTATGGATCCGCGCCGGGGGCATATGATTTTTCCTAAAACGGATAGAGGAATTTGTGTCATTGCGATGAACCCCATTTCCGCTATTTCGGTTGACCTGAATCCAGAGTGCAAACCCGGCGTCGCGTTTACCGGGCACCTCCTGGTTAAGGAAGAACTGCGTTGTCTGCCCATCGGCACCACCATGGACGTGAAAAACAACATCTTTTACTGGCAACCCGCCCCGGGTTTCCTAGGCGACTATGATTTGTTATTCGTGGACTGGAAAAACAAACTGGTACGGCGCATCCGCGTTACCATTCACTGAGTATGAACGTGAGCGGACTGGATGGTGAATTGAACAGATAGGGGTGCGGCCGGCCGTTACCCGCACCGGTCTTGACCCTCCGGGCCGCTGCGGGTAGAATGGAGTTCCGCGGCTGTTGGTAAAGGAGGGGCGCATGCAGGTGGTTTTCGTCTCACCCGAAGCCGCGCCCTGGTCCAAGAGCGGCGGACTGGGCGACGTGGCGGGCACCCTCCCCCGCCACCTGGCGGCCCGCCATTGCACGGTCACATTGATGGTTCCCGGCTACACACCGCCGGCAGGCAACATCCCGCCGGCAGCCCGGCAAACCTGGAGCACCGAAGCAAAAGTCGGCGACACGACCTACCCGCTCACCTTTCACTCGCTGCGCGAATCAGCCCGCCTGCAGGTGGTCTGGGTGATCCAGGACTTGATGTTTCGCCGTCCCTTTCTCTACGGCGACGGCGCCCGGCCTTACCCGGACAACCTGTATCGCTTCCTGGTATTCCAAGCGGGAGTGGCGGCCTGGATCAGGCACCTCCGCTCCCGGATCCAGGTGGTCCACGTCAACGACTGGCAGACCGCCCTGTTGCCGTTGCTGTTGCGCCGTGATCCGCCCCCGCGGGGCCGGCCGGCCACGGTAATGACCATCCACAACCTGGGGTACCAGGGGGTGTTCCCAGGCCATGATTTTCCCCTGCTGGGATTTCCGGGTGAGTACTTTACTCCGGATTCCCTGGAGTTTTTCGGCAGCCTCAACTGCCTCAAGGGAGGAATCATCTACAGCGATGCCGTGACCACGGTAAGCCCCACCTACGCCCGGGAAATCCTGGAACCCGAATTTGGAGCCGGTCTCGAAGGTGTGCTGCGCCGGCATCAACACAAGTTGACGGGCATTCTCAACGGCGCGGATTACTCGGTGTGGAATCCCGGAACCGACCCCCACCTGCAACGCAATTACGGCAAGGCGGACGTCCAGGAAGGCAAGCGAATCAACCGCGAGGCGCTCATGACCGAATTGCGCCTGGACTGGCCCGCCGGCGCGCCCCTGGCCGTGGTGGTAACCCGTTTGGCGCAACAAAAGGGCACCGACCTGCTGGCCCGGGCCCTGGCGCGCCTGGCGCCGGAGAAAATCCACGCGGTGATCCTGGGAACCGGCGATCCCGGGATCGAAACCCGGCTCGCACGCCTGGCCGCTGAGAACCCGGGAGTGTGTTTTATCCGCCGCTTCAGTGAACCCCTGGCCCACCGCCTGCAGGCGGCGGCGGACATCTTTCTAATGCCCTCCCGTTACGAACCCTGCGGCCTGGCGCAGATGTACGCCTTGCGTTACGGCACCCTGCCGGTGGTGCGCCGCACCGGCGGTTTGGCGGACACGGTGACAGACGCGGACAACGGGAATGAGGGTACGGGATTCCTCTTTGCACGCCCCCGGGCAGCTGACCTGGCGCGCGCCATTGAACGGGCCGCCCGGGCGGTTAATGATCCCGCCCGGCTGGCGCGCCTGCGCGCCCGGGCCATGGACCGCGACTTTTCTTGGGAGCGCGCCGCAACACGATACAAACGCCTGTACAGCCGTATATCGGCCGATGGAGATTCACATGAGTAAACTGGAACCCGTGAACGACATGAAATTCGATTCCCAGACCGCAACCGGTGCCGTTGTGGTGGAGTTTTCTTCCCCCACCTGCGCACCCTGCCGACAGATCGAACCCCTGCTGGACCGCCTGGCCGGCGAATTCGCGGGCCGCGTGCGTTTCCTCAAAGTCAACGTCAACGAGAGCCCCATGACCACGGCCCGCTTTCGCATCCGCAGCGTGCCCACGCTGCTCTTCATGCAAAACGGCAGCGTGACGACCCAATTGGTGGGAGCGGTGTCGCTCCAGGCCATCATTGAACAGGTCCGTGGCCTGACCGCGGACCGGGATTGAAGGGGAAATGGTCTCCGCCAGACTGCAGGAACCCCTTGATAACGGCGCCGTGGGCTGCCGCCTTTGCGCCCACTATTGTCGCATCGATGCAGGCAAGACCGGCATATGCCGCGTTCGCCTGAACCAGGAAGGCCGCCTGTACAGTCTCAGCTACGACCGCGTGGTCGCCACCCACAGCGACCCCATCGAGAAGAAACCCCTGTACCATTTCCTGCCCGGCTCACAATCCTTTTCCCTGGCCACCATGGGCTGCAACTTCCATTGCCGCTTCTGCCAGAACCACGCCATCTCGCAGGTCGACCCGCGCCGCGGCCCCCTGGGAGAACCCAAATCCCCGGAAGCCTTGGTATCCGCGGCCCTGGCCGCGGGCTGCCGCTCCATGGCCTACACCTACACGGAACCCACGGTGTTTTTTGAACTCATGCTCGATACGGCCAGGCTGGCGCGTTCCCGGGGGCTGAAAAACGTCATGATCACCAACGGATACATCAGCCCCGAAGGCCTCGCTGAGCTGCGCCCGGTCATGGACGGCGCCAACGTGGACCTCAAAGCCGGCAGCGATGATTTTTACCGCGAACAATGCGGCGCCCGCCTGCAGCCCGTGTTGGATACCATCACAGCCATGCATGAGGCCGGGATTTGGATCGAAGTGACCACTCTGCTCATCCCCGGACTGAACACGGATGAAAACCAATTGGAGCGGGTGATCTCCTTCCTGGGCGACCTGGATCCCCGCATCCCCTGGCATGTGTCCCGATATTATCCCCAATACCGCGTGGATATCCCGCCCACGGAAACCAGGGTGGTGCACGCCGCCCTGGAAAAAGCCCGGCAGGCCGGACTGGTTTATCTATATGCGGGCAACCTGCCGGAGGTGGAATGGACGGACACCCGCTGCCCGGACTGCGGCACCGTGCTGGTCAACCGCCGGGGCTACTCGGCCCGGGTCACGGGCATGGCGGAAGGAACATGCAGCGCCTGCGGCCGCGAAATCGCCGGGGTATGGGGATAATTTTTATTTTTGAATGTCAAATTCTGATTTCGGGCGGGTTTGAAACCCGCCCATACGCCTGATTATTGTTGCGAATTAAGGGCACGGCATGCCGTGCCCCTACGATCCGGATAATGGTAATTTAAACGCGGACGGACAGTGGTCCGCCCCTACCACTGTTTTCCACCTGTCTGCCTGTCACCAGCCACCTTTTATCAACTTCTTCCCTTTCCAACTCTTCAACTCTTCAACTTTTCAACTCTTCAACTTTTCAACTTTTCAACTTTTCAACTCTTCAACTCTTCAACTCTTCAACTCTTATTACAACTCCGCCTCTTCTTCCAGGCTGACCTGCTCCACGGCGTAGTGGGTGCGTCCGGCGGAGGAGGAAAACACCACGTACTCCATCACGGGGATCACTTCCCTGCGCTCCTCGACAG
>Ga0272443_10006775_pt1 | contig 11184 bp, 10 predicted proteins | sample SSMAcet12_FD_193581 | JGI IMG/M metagenome (GOLD analysis project Ga0272443, IMG submission 193581) | Marine sediment archaeal communities from Little Sippewissett salt marsh, Falmouth, MA, United States - SSM-Acet-12 | ecosystem: Environmental > Aquatic > Marine > Wetlands > Sediment ... | reverse complement strand
CCGGGCAGCGCCCGGTCCAGGAACACGGCCAGCCCCGCGCCGATCCCGGTGGCGTCCACCACCAGCCGCCGGGCATCCCAGGTCTCTGCCAGGGCGCGGATCTGCCCGTAGAGCGTGGTATGCGGGACGCCCACCCACAGCCGCCGGTACACCACACGGTAAACCGGGCCGCCGCACAGCTCGTCACCCATCCCACCGGCATCCACCGCAACGACCGTCAGGGCTGTTGCGTCCCGCCCGGGGTTCGCCAGCCTGCCCCCAATTTCGCCGCTCTCAACTTCGTCAGCGCCCGCCACATCCACCAGAATGGCATAAACTTCGCCGGGTTTCTTCTCAAACAGGGGCGGATGGACACCGCGCATCAGTGTCTGGCGTTCCGGCGTGAAGAGACCGCCCTCTGCGTCAATCTCCTCGCAGTAATACTGCGTGCGGATCAAAGGGTGGCTGCGCCCCAAGCGCTGAATCTGTTCGTCCAGGTGACTCGCATACGCAGGCACCTCCTTCATCACCGCGTTCGCGTCCAGGTGAAACACCCGCCGCACGCCGTCCTTCTCCTGGGCGGCTTTTGCGACCCGCAGCTCACGTGCCAGCAGCGTGCGGCTCGTCCAGGCAGTGCCCCAGAAGACTTTCGTTGCGTTCGTGCTGGCAGCCATGGGTGCGATCTCCTTGTCGAACTTCTCAATCTGGATGTCCTGCGCCTCATCCACCGAAAGCAGCGTGGACGCCGTCGCGCCGACTATGTTCGCCGTCGGCGACCCAGAGAGAAACACCACCCGGGCTTTGCCGACCTGGTAGATATGCCCAAAATGCTTCTCCCAGCGGTCCCGCACGATCACGTTCCCGCTCAGGACCTCCTCCAGCCGGCGCATGGCGTTCTCAGCCTGCGGCTTCCAGGTCGGCGAAATCTGCACGATCTCGTTCCGTTCTGCCGAAAGGAGCGTGAGCAGGTATGCCTGGACCTGCGCCTGAAGCTCGTTCTTGCCGGACTGGCGCGGGAAGATCACCACGAAGCTCAGCCCCTTGTGATGCAGGACGGAATGCACAATAGCCCGCGCCACCACCTCCTGATAGCGGCGCAGCTTCAACCCGCTGGCGTAGCGCACGAACAGGGCAACATCCCGCAGCAGCTTCTTCAAGATTTCAACCAGGTTCGTCATCTGCCTTTCCCCTACCCACCCAAGAATGCTTTCAAGATCGCCACCAGCGACATCAAGCCAGAGCCGCCTGACGCCAGCCCGGAGAAGAGCTTGAACTGGGTCACGCCCTCGGTCGCCGTGCGGATGCGCGACTCGTGGTCACGCATCCCCTCTTCCAGGTTCCCCAGGCGCTGGTCGTTCATCGCCTGCTGGTGCGCCAGGCGCGTCTCCAGCGCCCTGATCTTCGCCTGCAGGAGGTTGTTGGCATGCCGGAGCTGCTCCGTCAGCAGGGCCGCGGACTTATCCTCCAAGCTGCCCCCCTTCCGCGTTCCCGTTCAGGCTGGTCTGATTGAGCTCGTCCAGGACGGCCGCCATGCTGCGCGAGAGCGCCTCACCCAGCTCATCCGCGAGCGTATCCTGCAGCCCCCGTTCCGTCTGGAGCAGCTTCGCCAGCCGCCCGCAGCTCAATCCCAGCACCTGCAGGGCATTCGCCATCATCTTCAGGTCGTCCGCTTCATCCGCACAGCGTGCAAAGAAACGCCGCATCACCACCCGCAGCATCCCGATCTCGCCGCGCAGGGACTCGCCCAGCGCCTGGTCCAAGTCCGCCAGCTCCGCCCGGGTAAAATGCTCCACATAATAGCCTGCATCCTGAAGGGGCTGTTTCTTCTTCGCCGTCAACGCGCCAAACCTCACTTTCCATCGTCACAGGGTCATCCGCAGGGCGTCCGGGCGCAGCGCAAAGCGAATGAATTTGGAGGCCAGGGCTTTCGTCACCCGGACGACCCTGAGTAGAACATGTGTTCTATGATAATATGACTCTAGCATGAAATGCGGTGAATTTCAATCCGTCAAAAGCGGCAAGATTCTCCCCCGTGACTGCCGCAAGCGGCAAGGAATGTCATTTCTTTCTGTCAGAAGATTACGAACCAATTAGAATATAAGGACATTTTCCCATATACGCCCTGTAGGGGTCACGCATGCGTGACCCTTTCTATTTTTCCCACATACATGGCGATGTACAACCGTCCCCCTCTGGAGGGGGACCACAGGGGGTTATCCCACCCCGCGCAGGTGCATGGATTGAAATTCTTTCGAAATTGTCAACGGCCAGCTTATGCAAGAACTTTCAGTTAATTTAATTTTTCTCAAGGAACAAATTAAACAGGTTTACTAAACTAAATATAGTATATATATATAATCTTTGTAAAAAATTGCTCAATGTTTTTTAATGGTATATATCCTCATAGTGCTTGATCTTACCCCCCAGGGCCTTCTTTAGCGCATCCCAGCCCCGTTTACCAACGGTGATCATGTGAACGATTTTGCCAAGGTCAAAGCTGTTGCGGTAGTATACTCGCATGGTTTCATTGTCTACGCGGTCAATACTCAAGATGGTGATATGCCCGTCGTAGATCAGATCCATTTCGCCATTATTGGTCATCGCGTCAATCTTCTGCTGGGTCATAGGTACTGATCTCCTCCCAGGGTTGGTTGATAGGGTTTCACTTCCGCCCATGCCATAACGCACTCATCAAACCCGGTGCTTTTATGATAATAGTCGATCATAACCATTGGCTTGCCTAGGATGAGACGCTTCGACCGTCTCATGAAACCCAGGCGGGTCACAGGATAAAAGCCGTCCTCTTCGGGCAGTCCCTCGTCCACAGGAATCCACTTTGCCATGTTAATATTATACAATAAGGCGGCCATTAGGTAACAACTTAACAGCTAATTGTAGGATAGCCTGTGAACACCGTGTCGATGCCAGCATCAGTATTATTTTTCTCCTATGTCATCCTGAAAGGAATCTCCCTTGTTTATTCCAACAGTAAGGTTAGAGAGAGAAGCACCTTATTGCCCCACCCCGCGAGGGTGCGTGGATTGAAATCCGCTCGTAGGGCAAGGCACGCCTTGCCCGTTTTGTCACCTAAGACACCTATGATTAATAGAAATGCCGCGGCTGGGATAATTCCACAATGGCGTCATTCTTGGATTGCCACACGCCTGAAGGGACTTGCAATGACAATATATCGCTGGGGCGGCTCACGAAATGCCGAAGGATGAAGGCGGAGTCGCCCCTACAAACCCATTGATTATTTATCCACATCGTGTTTTACAAATCAGATTCCCTCTTCACTCCCCCACTACCCAACACCTCACTCCGCCGGTATCACATAGGATTGGAACCGGATAAAAAAATTGAGGATGTCATTCTCCACCAGGATCAGGCGGCGCGGCACCTCAATCGAAATCCCGAAATTAAACGATATCTTGAACCCCTGCGCAAAGGGAAACTCCAGGAAGAACTCCGGCTCGATTACCAGGATGTCCTCATCCGAAACCTCTTCATCCTCGATCAGTTCCCGCGGCGGGTCGGTCTCCTGTGCTGCGGCGGTGGATGGGAAAACCAGCACCAGGGTGCACACCAGCGCTGCTAAAATTAAACGATTGATCCATTTACTTTTGATGATCATCATATCCTTCTTTTTTCTCTCAGACCTGCTCTTATTTTAGCACGAAGCCCTTGAAACCGAAATGATTCAAAGAGACTCAATCTTGATGATGATGATATATCCTACGTATTCATTTTGTATTCAATTTATCATGATTGTTTTAATCGCACCCGGATTTCACGCCGTCGGCTGAGTAAAAATTGGATGTTCACAAATAGTCCCCCTTCTTGTTTAAAATCAAACTTTTACAGCCTCTATTGGGTCAATTTCATGTCAAAATCGCCACTTTTCACCCTTTGGGTTAAAATGATAAATCTTATGAAATAGAGCGCGAAAATGTTACTCAATAGAGGGGATGCTCCTAAAATTAAATGAGTACCGCCACAACCATCATCCCTCAGGGGTGAATCAGTTGGTCATTTTATTCAACGCGGAGTTTCGGTATTAGGTTCATCCAGTATAATACTGGTTATGACAGTCGCCGTGATTGGTGCAGGTGCTTCGGGTATGATGGCTGCTCTTCAGGCAGCATGGGGCGGGGCGTCTGTGACCCTGTTTGAACGCAATGCAACATTGGGACGGAAGCTGCTAATAACTGGCAGCGGGCGGTGCAACATTACGAATAATGCGGCTGCAGCGGCAAAATATACATGTGCAGACTCAGCATGGATAAAAACCCTGATCAACAAGTTCGGCATATCCGATTTACTCACAGTGCTCACCGAAATAGGTATTCCAGTCTATAAGACGTTTGATGGCTGGTATTATCCCTTATCTAATTCAGCACATACAGTGGTGGAGAGTTTCTCTTGTGCCTTGGGTCTAGCTGGCGTAAGATTGTGTACATCAGCCCAAGTCATTTCGATCAGTGTAAATAGGCAAGGTTTTTCCGTCCGCTTTCTCCGGGACGGGACTGAACAAGAAAAAAGGTTCGAGCGGGTGATCGTATCTGCTGGCGGCATGGCGTATCCTTCACTCGGCTCACGCGGTGAATTGTTTCCTATACTGGAGCATTTGGGGCACACAGTTTTACCAATCCATCCTGCCTTAGCACCAATTCTGGCAGACCTTGGAAATTGGCAACCTCTGCAGGGAGTGCGCCTGAACGCAGGTGTTACGCTGTGGGAGCGGTCTCAGCGCCTTGCCTTTTCAAAAGGAAATCTCATTTTTACAAAATGGGGCTTGAACGGCCCGGCGGTTATGAATATCAGTCACTATATTCCAATCCAGCCAGGTACCGCGCTTGATCTATCTCTCAATTTGTTGACGTTTGTAAATGACGAGTTCGGAAATTTATTGGCAAAAAAAAGGATGAGCCGGATACCTCTGCGAGTGTTTCTGGGTGCCTTTTTTCCACCTAAAGTTGCGATGCTTTTACCTTTAAACGCTCATTTACCTGAAGATATTCCGCTATGCCAGATTGATGACCGCACGCTTGACCAATTTATCAAAATGTTAAAGAATATTCGCTTACCGGTAAAGGGTGTCAGAGGTTTTGAATACTGCCAAGCCTCAATTGGCGGCGTTCCTGTGGGAGAAGTGGATCCACAGACACTGGAATCGCGTCGATTGAAAGGGCTGTTTCTGACAGGTGAAACGCTTGATGTGGTTGGTCCTTGCGGAGGATATAACCTGCAATTTGCTTTCAGCAGCGGGGCGCTGGCTGGCAGAGAGGCCGCTGGCAGGGCAGATAGGTGAGGCATTTCTTTTGCTTTAACCATAACAGGGAAAAGTTGTTCTCCCCGCAGGCGGGCCTGTCCTATCTGGAAGCGAACAGCCATTAAATTATTTGTTGGGGTAACAGATAAAAGAAATTTTGAGCAAACCAGCTTGATGATTTTCTGGGATAGAACGAAATCTGGAACCTAAATTGCAACCTTCATCAAGTACAATAGAAGTCCTTTCAGGTGTAAAGAGAACCTATCCATGAAGAAATTTGCATTCATCCTTATCGGCCTGCTGCTCCTGACCATTTTCATCCTCCCATCCCACGCCGGCGCATCCCAATCCACCCTGCCCAGCACGGACCAGATCGCTGCATATCTAAACGAGCATCCCCTGGTCGCGGGTTCGGGCGCGCAGGTGCTGGACATGACCATCCAGGGCGAGGCGCTGATCATCGACCTCAGCCAGGCAGTGCTACCGGAAGGCGTCTATGATGAGGCTGTCTTTACGCAGCTCCAGGCCGACCTGGACGAAGCATTCGGTATCAACCAGCGCTTCGAGACCACCTTTAAGGTTGAAGGGGAGCTGTTGGAATACTGGGGGCGCTCCCTCCCCGATTTCAGCGAGACCGCAAGCCTTTTGGAGATCTTCACAACGAAAGGCACCGGCCCCCTGTCAGGTGTGACCGTGGCCCTCAGCCCGGGCCACGGCCTTTACTGGAACGAGACCTATGCCATGTGGATGTACCAGCGGGCGGATTTCTGGGGTATCCGTGAAGATACCCTCAATCCTGAGATCATTGCCTACGTCCAGGAAGCACTCACCGCGCAAGGTGCCACGGTGATCCAACTGCGCGAGCTGGATAAGACTATCGGCGCGGGCGTGACCGGCTACCCCGCCTGGTATGAGAGTGCGCGCCAGTACGCCATCTCGCTGAATCTGCCGGAATGGATCTGGAACGGGAGCAACAACAACTACAACAGCGACATCCGCACCAGGCCGTATATGGCGAATTATTTCGGTGCGGATATCCTCATCAGCCTGCATAACAACGGCTGGGACGGCACCCTGCGAGGGACGGAGACCTACTGGGACACCGACAACAACCCCAGTTCCTATGCGCTAGCCGCCGCCGTACATACCAGCATCGTGGACACCCTCACCGAGGAATACGGCTCCTGGACGAACCGCGGCACCAGGGCTTCCGACAGCGGCTACGGTGAGATCAACTATGCCCAGATGCCGGCGATCCTGGTCGAGTTGGCGTTCATGGACAACGTCGACGACAACGCCCTCCTACACGAAGAATCCTTCAAGCAGCTATCTGCTGATGCGATCGTTGAAGGTGTGTGTGATTTCTACGGCGTGACCTGCCTAGGCGCTGAAGCTGGTCTGGGAAAACCCGACCTCACACCAGCGTATGGGGATGGCGTGTGCGACTCGGGCTGGTACCGCTACGTCAATTCGCTTGGGAAATACACCTACCTGGCATTGAACGTTGAAACGGAAGCAGAAAGCGCCCATACGGCCACCTGGCAGGCGGAACTCCCGGCCAGCGGCGAGTATACTGTGGAAGTCTTCATCCCCGACCACGGCGCGGTAATTTTCACATGCCCGGGACTGACAATCGAGCAGGATACCGGTGCTGCGGATTATCAGGTGGAGCACGCCAACGGTACCTCGTTTATCCAGGTGGACCAGAGCGAGTATGCTGACGAATGGGTGGAACTGGGCACATTCCACTTCAATGAAGCCGGCGGTGCGACGGCCGCAACGATCACCCTGACAGATATCACCGGTGAACTTTCTCAGACCACAACTGTCTCCGCCAGTTCGATGCGTTTCACGCTTATCGGAGATTCGGGAATGCAATTCTATGACACCGCCTGGGTGGATGATTCCTGGTTAACGGATGAATCGGACGCCTTGGTCGAGAATATCCGCAATTTCCTCGCCCTTTCTGGAAGTTGTCTGCAAACAACAGCAGTGCTGGACGCAGATGGAAAGCTGATCGATATGGCAGTGCTGATCCAGCAAGCAGCTTCAGCAAACGGGATCAACCCCAAACTCCTGCTTGCGCTCATGGAAGCAGAACAGAGTGCGCTGAGTACCTGCCCGGACCAGGTTGCCCTGGCAAGCCTGATGGGACTGGAACCCGCGTCAACGGCCCATGCACAGGTTGCGGATGCCGCCGTCCAGATTAGTGCTGCCATCACTGCGCTGAAAAACACCGGTACAACACCCAACGGCTGGGTGACAGGGACGGTGAAAACCACACTGGACGGGGTCAACGTCACGCCCGCCAATGATGTGATCAGCATCCTGTTCGATTACTCACAGAACGCCGGTGCAGTCTGGGGCGGTTCCAGTGCAGACGAAAAAGGCGTTCAGGGGATCTATACCGCCTGGCTTGATTTCTCGCTGGATGAAACCCTCCCCGGATATGTCTTTCGGATCTACTTCCCGTCGTTTAAATAATCGAGCCCTTCCCTGACAAGCAAAGACGCCCATCTGGGCGTCTGATTGCTTTTATCTAAAAATGGGGGGGGCGAGAGCCCTTCACTCCTCCGGTTCAGGTTCAGGTTCTGCTTTGTCCTCCATCTCGGGTTCTTTTTCAGGTTCTTCTTCGAGTCCGACCTCTGCATCCTCTTCCATATCTTCCAGAATATCCTCTTCCTCTTCTGCGGCGTCTATGTCCGCCGGCAGGCTGCTGATCTCTTCAATGTAGGCGATATAAAAGCCCACCATTCTGGCGCAGTTCTCTACCGAGAGGCGTTCGTCGACACCATGTATCCGCTGCAGATCATCCTTCTCGATCATCACCGGGGTGAACCGCATCGCGTTCTTCGTCACCGGTGCATAATGACGGGCATCCGTTGCGCCCAAGACCAGATACGGCGCGACCATCGAGCCGGGGTATGCTTCTTTGATGATCCGGGAGAGGCGCAGGAAGTAAGCCGATTCCGTATCCGCCACCGGGGAGGGATCCCAACCCGAATTACCTTCCAGGGTGTCCCCTTCCAGCGGGGCAACCTTGACGCGTTCGTCATCAATGATCGCCAGAACCATCTCATATCCAGTTCGCAGGTCATCGCCCGGGAGAAGACGGAAGTTGACCACAGCTTCAGCTTTGCCAGGCAGGACGTTATCCTTGACGCCGGCATGGATGATCGTGGGCGCAGTCGTCGTGCGGATCAAGGCATTCATCACATTCGATTCCGGCAGTTTCTTCTTCAAAAGCCCACCGAACAGCCATGTGTTGGCAAATAGCATCCGCTGGAAGAAAGGCATCGCAGAGCCCAGATAGCTCATCAGGAATTCAACGACTTCCAGATGCGCCGGCATCGGATTCGCTCCCAACTGGGCAATCGCACTTGAGAGGATCCCAATCGCCGTCTCCTGCGACGGCATGGAGGAATGCCCGCCATCCACTTCGACCGTCAGGCGCAGGCTCATATATCCCTTTTCAGAAATGCCGACCACGCCAATTGGGTTTGTGACGCCGGGTAGAAAACCCTCGATCACATTCCCACCCTCATCCAGCAGGCTCCCCAATGAAACGCCGCGTGAATGGAGGAGTTCTGCGATGGCAGTTGCGCCATTCGCACCGCCAACCTCTTCATCGTGACCGAATCCCAGATACACCGTCCGTTCAGGCTCGAAATCCTGTTTGAGCAGGTACTCAACCGCTTCCAGTGCGCCAACCACGCCGCTTTTAATATCCAGCGTCCCCCTGCCCCACACAAACCCATCCGCGATCTCGCCGCTGAAAGGCGGGTGTGTCCAGCCCGAATCCTCACCGTCCTCCGCAGGGACCACGTCCAAATGCGAGATCAGCATGATGGGTTTCAGGTCAGGATTCTTCCCCTCCCAGGTATAGAGCAGGCTGTACTCATTAATAATCTCCCGCTTCAACTTCGTATGAACTTGCGGGTAGAGTGTCTCAAACAAGCGGTGCAGCCCTGTAAACGCGATCCCATCGAATTTCACCGGTTCGCTGTAGGAAATGGTCTTATACTGCACCGCCAATCCCAACCGTTCCGCAACAGACATACCATCGATACTCACAAAATCACGGTGGTCGGCCTTCTTCTGGGATGGCGAAAATAAAGCCGTCCGCAGGAAAACAAATCCCGCCGCAAACAACAGCAGCACACCCAGGGCAATTAATAAAGACGCGAGTATTGTTCCTAGTGTCATCATCTATCTCCTATGAAGCGTTCTTAGTTTGGTTAAGTTATCCGGCGGGTTTACTTGACCGGGATGTTCTTTCGTTTGAGCAGGTCCAGGAACTGCGTTTTCTGTTCGTCAGTCGTAAAGGCACGTTCAGGGATAACCGGGTAGAACCCCTTGTCTGCTTTATAGATCAGGAGATAAAAATCATTACCTTTGAGTGCTTTCTGGATCTTATCCCAATCTAATTCTTTTGCCTGGCCCTCAATCTGTATGGCTATCCTGGAATCAGAAAAAAAGAACTTCCGCGCTTTCCGTAGGTGTTCATTTTTTTTATAGGTTCTGGACAACTCCAACGGAACAATCACCAGAATATTGATGAAGTAAAATACGCCAACCAGGATGACGATCGCACCAACGAACCGCCACATGGTGCCACTTGTGGAAGGGATCAGCAGAATGACAATAGAGGCAATAATGCCAATGATGGCTATCACCCCCATAATGATAAATCCCCGGCTTTTCATTGCCAGCATACGCGAAGCACGGATATAATCTTTAGGTTCTGGTGAATATTGAATAACAAATTGTTCTTCCATTACTTACCTTCCATTCCTGAGGATATTTCCATAATTTTACCACCGCGCCCAACTCTGGCAATTGAACACAATCCATTTGCTTATCACTAAATTTGCATCATAAGGCATAATTAACCCGAGTATCGAGAAAGTGAGAAATAGAGGAAACATGTCTGAGACCATTCCCGATGATCCATTCGCGCCAGCGATCAGCTTAATCTTTTCTGAAACAACACTGCAAATCCCTGAGAAATCAACTCTGATTGGACGCCTTACCTCAATTGCGGATTTATCCCAGGCTGAAAATATTCAAGTCTCATGGCAGGTGCAGGATAGTGAAAAATGTCTGGGAGAATGTCGGTTCGGGGAACATGCCATCCGGATCATCGGCGTTGCGCAGCCGCTCCCGAATGAATGCATTGACCGCACCATCCATGTCAGCCATTGGCAGGCTCAAATTAAATCAGCCATGCGCCAGCATGCCGCACACCTGAAACTCCTTTATACAGGAACACATCCTGATCCTGCTGAAAAGATGATCGCCCTCTATAGCCTGGCGCATGCTTTTGAAAACGAGAACCTCCTGGGGATCGTCAATGAAAAAGCCTGGACTGCACATCCCGCCGGTGAATTTTTATCCCCTGAGATGGTCCTCTCCTACCGGCAGGAATTTCCCATTTTCCTTTGGGTCGGTTATGTAAAATTTTTCGTAGATAAAAAGCGTTACTGGCTGGCAACCAAAGGGCATCATATCTTTGATGTCCCCGACCTGGCCTGCTTCATCGAGTCTGAAGCGGAGGGAACGGTCATCCCCGATCAATTTTCAAATATCTTTTATTATTTATATGAAAACGATGTGGTGGTCACTACCGGCGATACGCTGGAGATCGGCCAGACCGGACAGTATCTGCGGTTCGGTGAGGTGCCCGAGGAAGCAGCCTACCTATTGGGTCCCTCAGGTACACTGGTGATCGATAAGATCAAGCCAAATGAAGCAGCCGGTCAATCTTCCGAATAATTAAAATCGATCACATATTGATACTGCGTCTGGGTTTCAACAGCTTCTGGGATGAATTTCCGCACCCAAGCAAAAGCTGCATCACCGGAAAAACCAAAAACCACCTTCGCCAGGCAAGCCGCAAAGATGCCTGAACGGCCAAGACCTGCATGGCAGTG
>Ga0272443_10006773_pt1 | contig 11191 bp, 8 predicted proteins | sample SSMAcet12_FD_193581 | JGI IMG/M metagenome (GOLD analysis project Ga0272443, IMG submission 193581) | Marine sediment archaeal communities from Little Sippewissett salt marsh, Falmouth, MA, United States - SSM-Acet-12 | ecosystem: Environmental > Aquatic > Marine > Wetlands > Sediment ... | reverse complement strand
ATACCGAAAGAATCGCAAGAAAATTTTCTCTCTATCCCGAGATATTGATTTAAAAGAAGCAGAGATTTCCCAAGTCTTAAGAAAGGCGAAGAAATACAGACAATAGTTTGCAATTAAAAATGCCTTAGATGATGCAGCTATATTCAAATTAGTCAACGACATACCCGATTTATTCCACCAAATCGAAACATCAACCGAAAAACTGAATAATGCTTACCAAACCATTGTTGAGACAATGAAAAATAAAATTCTAAAAACACTAAATGCAACGGTTAAGGAAAACACACCAGAAAGTCCGGACGAAAACCTGGAGGACTGGCGATTGAAAATGAATACAGCAGTTGACGATTTGCTGAATCTGAAAGGGAATTTTGATGAGTATGTTTTTACCGGTCACTTAATTGGGGAAGATACCGATATTGACACTTTTAAAGCAGAGGTTGAAGATATCAGAGGACTTTTATCTTTTCAGAAAAGCCTGGAAATGATTTCCAGAAAGCTTGAAATACTGGAACAGTATCAACTGACTCATTTCTTACCGCTTTTCAAAGAAAATGAGATTCCTTCTGAATTCTTTTCAGACTCTTTTCTAAAAACCTTTTATAAGAAGTACCTCAATAAAATTAATATGGAAGCGGAAGCGATCTATTACTTTTCTTCAGAAGAATATGAGGAAAAACGAAAGATTTTTGCAAAACTGGACTTCGAACAACTCCAGTACAATAAAAAAAAGCTGGTGGAAAAAAATCTTCAAGCAACTTTTTATAAGCCATTTAAACAAGATGGGTCTAATGATGTTTCCATCTTACTGAGGGAGATTAAGAAGAAAAGACGAAAACTGCCGATTAGAAAGCTATTTCAGCAAATTCCAACACTTGTTCAGCAACTCAAACCCTGTATGCTGATGAGCCCTTTATCTGTCAGTCATTTTCTCGAAGCCTCGTCTATCCATTTTGATACGGTCATTTTCGATGAAGCTTCTCAAGTTTTTCCGGAAGATTCCGTAGGCTCAATCATGCGGGCAGAACAGGTTGTAATTGTTGGAGATGATAAGCAGCTTCCGCCCACGGACTTTTTCAAGGCAAAAGATGATGAAGATACTGATACCTCTGAAGATGCTGCCTATCAAATGGAATCCCTGGAAAGCGTGCTCGATGAGTCCCTCGCTTCCAGCGTTCCTTCAAAACTATTGGAGTGGCATTATAGGAGCCGTGATGAGAGTCTTATCGCCTTTTCTAATCACCATTTTTACGATAACCGGTTGATTACCTTTCCCAGTAATAACGATGACAGTAAGGATTTGGGAGTGGCGTTTGAGTATGTTGAAGATGGTTGGTACGACAGAGGAAAATCTCGAAAAAATATTGTAGAGGCAAAAAGGGTCTGTGAACTGATTTTTGATTTTGCCCGTCAGTACTCGGATAAATCCTTGGGCGTTATTACTTTCAATGAGCGCCAAAGGGAGGCTATCTATGAAAGACTGGAGTGGATGAGAAAACAAGATCCATCATTTGAAGGCTTTTTTAAAGAAGATCGTTTTGAACCTTTTTTTGTTAAAAATCTGGAAAACGTTCAGGGGGACGAAAGAGATGTGATCATGTTTAGTGTGGGTTATGCAAAAGACAGGGCAGGAAGGATGTACCAGAATTTTGGCCCGATTAATCAGAACGGCGGAGAAAGGCGGTTAAATGTTGCCGTAACCCGTGCCAGAGAAAAAGTTATTATCGTTAGTTCCATCACATACAGAGACATTCCTGCAGATAAGAAACATGGTGTCTATATCTTACGGGAATATCTGAGATATGCAGAGAACAATGGAAACAGTAAGAGTTTTTCTGAAAGTGTTGTTGCGCCCTCTGATACATATTTTGATTCTCCCTTTGAGGAAGATGTTTACAACGCATTGATAAAGCAAGGATATCAGGTGGATACCCAAGTGGGAGCTTCCGGATACAAAATCGATTTAGCCATAAGAAATCCTCAAAGACAAGGAAGTTATGTACTTGCGATAGAATGCGACGGTGCTTCCTTCCATTCTTCCAGGACAGCACGTGACAGAGATCGATTGAGACAATCCGTTTTAGAGGATTTGGGATGGAAGATCGTACGAATATGGTCCAAAGATTGGTTTAATAATCCGGATAAAGTGCTTGAAAAAATTGTTGAGAAAATTGAGAATGAAAAAGAAAAAGAGGATAATGACTCATACGAGGATGAAAATGAGCAAGAGGAATTAGAAATCACATATATAAGGGATGATGTAGACAACAGCAAACTTTTTGAACCGTATCGGTTTTACAGTAATGAAAATTTAGTGAAGAATGTTTACCATAACAATAATATTCAACATCTTATACACGATATATTGAAGTTAGAAGCCCCTATGCACATCAATGAGATGATTAGAAGATTACGAGATCTGAAAATATATGCAGAAAAAGATACTATGGACAGAGTGGTACTGTTTGAATCGATTCTTACCGAAAAAGGCAGCATCAGCAGAAAGAAAGTTAATAATCTTTTGAAGGGACTGTGGGGTTACTATATCATTGATAATGATTTTATTCTGATTAAAGATCAAAAAATTGTTCCAAGAATGAGAACTCCTGAAACTAAGATTGATTTTTATTATATTCATCCTGAAGAAATTTGCGAATTTATAAAAACCATTTGTTCCTATTCCAATGGTATAGATAGGGATTCACTAGTGTTCGAAGTTTTAAAAAATTTAGGATTCAAAAAAACCGGACAGAACATGTCAAAAGCTCTTGAATATCTAATAGACCATTTGTTAGAGCAATCAGTTTTGATTAAAAAAAGCGGAGAATTATTTAGCTGTTGATTATAGATGAAGAGTTAAAATATATTCTTTTTAACCCCCTATAGAAAGGATTTTTGAACTTTAAAAAGTCCATAAGGGACGTTAGAATTTCCAGTTGTGTAATATTGTGGGGTGGTATTGAAATGTTAGTCTCAAAGAAATTCAAGGTGAGTTAGACTTTCGAATTCTGGATTTGCCCACCTCTTTGTGCAAAAATAGGCCCTCTCATTTGCCATACAACACATTCTATAAAAAGCCCATAGTGTATTTCCCTTAGAATTTGACTATGAATTTCAGGAGATTGCTTTCTGGGGAGAAGCGACAAACTAATTGATGTTCCATCCAGTATTTTGGGATTCAACTTTATATCCATGCCATCTTCTCAATTTGTCAATCGCAGCGATCTTCTTTTCCTTATTAGAGAGTGAATCGCAATAATCAATCGACTCTGCAGCCATTTGTGTGTTCTCCCATATCGAATCGTAAACGACGGCGAATGAGCAAACAACGTCTGCTGGTCGTCTTCTATAATATACACCCTGTTTTTGGATCCGGTTTTACAAACATACACTCGCTTCATATTAAAATTCTCCATCAAAATTCTTTAAATCCCCTGTTAGACATAGCTAATGAATGCCCTATAAGGGCCGTTATCGGCCCTTCGTTTCTAATCACTTTTTTAAGTGACACATACCCCTCTTTTACTCTAATCACTTTTTTCGGTGATTAAAGATTAAGTGACAGATAAACCTCATTCAACTCTTCCTGCGTGATACCGATATAGTCCAGTGTTTCCCTTTTAGACGAATGGTTCAGAATCTTCTGCAGCTTCTCTATACTCACACCCGTCTGGTAAGCGTGATAGCCAAAACTCTTGCGCATGGTGTGCGATCCGATCTTTGCCTCCACCTTGGCTCGCCTGGCGTAGGAATTGAGGAAGGTGTAAACGTACTGACGTGTCCAATGTGCACCGAGATTGCGGTTGGAATAGGTTTTAAAGACGTATTCTTCGTCATTGTACACGTTGCCTTCTTCCTTTATCTTGTCCAGGTATTTCTTCGTTTCCTTTTCAAGCGGGAATCCTTTGCTCTTGCCCGTCTTTTTTTCCTTGACGGTGACCTGCTCCTTGTATTCTCCTTTTTCATCGTACAAGTCTATCCATTTTAGTTTCAATAAATCGGAAACACGCAAGGCGGAATTCAATCCCAATTTGAATAAAGCAAGCTCCCGGTATTTTTTATCCTCTTCCATCATCCGCTTCATTCTGTTGATTTTCTTGCGATCTTTTATGGGGTCCACAGCAGACATTTTCTACGTCTCCTTTGTTTTTAAACGAAAAGATGTTTAGGTTGAATCCATTCTTATTGCCCTAATCCTATCTGTATTGCATAAACCTATTTACATTTTATTATACCATAAATACACCGAATATGTCATCTAAAAAACGAGGGATTATAAAAACGATCGCCGTCTGTTTTCTGTAAGCCTTTTAATTAGACGGAAACAGCGATTGATTTTAGGTTACATACTCTTGGAAAGTAATCTAAATAGTTATTGCTAAGAGTGATTTTGAAGTTGATTTTGAAAGGGGATGTTTTGTACGTTTTCAGTTTAACTGATTGCACGATGATATCCTGTTAAGTTACACTCAAACGGGCCAACAAAAAAGCCGACTCAGAAGAATCGGCTGTGTTTATTTATGGGTGTATCTTTGTGGCATTTTATCGAGTGTTACACAATGCATTTGTGTTACTGTCGTTATGATTAAACACACCTGGTAAATCAATGAAGCAAACTTTATTAATTTTTCGGGTTTATCATATTGTAAAGTTCCAAATAACGATCATAATCAAGGGATTTTAATTTTGCAAGTATGCTTTCAGCTTTTGAAATATCATTTTTTTTAAAATATAATTCACCAAGATTCTGATAAGCCTCTGCAAAATTCGGATCAATTTCAACGGATTTTAAGAAAGCCTTCATGGCGTCATCATATCTTTTTAGTTTATAATAGATAAATCCAAGGTTATTGTAAGCATGAGCATTCTCGGAATTTTTTTCAATTGCTTTCAGAATGAACTCCATTGCATCATTGTATCTTTCAAGCTTAGTATAAGCAGCACCTATATAATAATAAGCATCCACAGCATTAGTATCAATTTCAATAGCTTTGAATCCATTCATGAGCGCTTCTTTATATTTTTCAAGGTTAATATAGGTTAGTGAGAGATTATTATAAGCTTCAGACGAATCAGGTTTAATTTCGATAACTTTGAGAAAAGCCTCAGCAGCTTCAGCATATCTTTTAATGTGAAAGTAGCAGTTTCCTAGATAAAAATAGGGTTCAGCTAATTCAGAATTAACCTTGATAGCATTGAGAAAAGGCTCAATCGCTTCGTCATATTTTTCGAGCACAAAATAGGTGTATCCAAGATTCTTGTGAGCATAAGGATGTTCAGGATTAATTTCTATAGCTTTCAAATAAGCATCCAGCGCTTCAGCATATTTTTTTGTTTCCCTATAAGTATTTCCAAGATTATTATAGATTTGATCATCTTTCGGGGCAAGCTCAATAGCCTTTAGATAAGATTTAATAGCTTTATCATATTTTTTGTGATCATAATATGCATTTCCTAGATTAAAATGTGCTCCGGCAAAATCTGGTTTGATTTCAATCAATTTCAGATTAGCCTCAATAGCATCCTCGTACATTTTAAGTTTACTATAGATAATACCAAGGTTATAATAATTTATAAAGTGTTCAGGATGGTTTTTAAGATCTTTGAGAAAAACTTCCTTAGCTTCATCGAATCTTTCAAGCTTAAAATATGTGAATCCAAGATTAGTGTAAGCATACGCATGGTTAGGATCAATCTCAATAGCCTTTAAATAGGAATCAGCAGCCTTTTCATATTTCTCTAGTGCAAAATAACTAATCCCTTTTTTAAAGTGTTTTTCCGCTAACTCGTTTTTCATTTTGTCTCCTCCGTTAATAGATTTTTAATTACTAAAAACATATCTTGTTACAACAGTTATTTGAAGCCTGTTGTTTGTTTTATTTATATAGATGAAATAGCAAGAAAAATAATGAACAAAATCACAAAGATAATAAGTATCGATAAAACAACACGGACCCATTTGGGACTTTCTTTGTTTTCGTTCGGTTTTCTTGCTTCGCTTTCCTGCGCTTCATTAATTGGAATTTCAATTTCATCGGAAGGTTCTTTTTCAGATTCTTTTTGACTGTTAAGGACTAATTTGATTTCTTCGAGTTTACTGATTATGATGAATCCTATCCCAAGAATTGCTAAAAACATTCCGACTAAAAGATTTGCGTTCAATGAGAAATAATTTAATTCCTCGCCTTTTATAAAATTATAAACCGTATGCCGCCGTTTAAAAATGAGAAAAAGAGAAAAACAGATCCAAATAAAGTGATTTTAATTTCTCCTCAAAAACCTCTTTATCTTCTATCGTTGAAAATTTTTACGTTTGCCTTTTTAAGACTCTCGGAATATCACTGCGGATTTTACAACTTCTTCTTCATTTATTTCCATGATCATTTCCATTAAAATACCTTTTTTAGTATCTGCAGCTTTAAAGCAAATATAAAGTGGTTCATAAAAACTCCAAGTAAAACTTTCTTTATTGTATTCTCCAGCAAAAAAATAATTCGCTTTATAAATTCCGTTTTCTGTTTTGTATTTTTTATAGTCTTCTTTTAACTCGCATCGAATACGCATTTCTTTCATACCTATGTCAAATGAATCTATGTGATACAAATCAAGGTAAAAACTATCGAAGGGCATCAAGATCAACATAAAAATGACATCTTCCGGTACTTTCGGCTGCTGATGATTTATATCTTTTGCTTTTACTAAAAACATATTCGCAAACGTTATTTGTTCTTCTGTTTCTTGAGAATATATATTGATTTTTGTATATACTTTTTCACTGTATTCTTTGATCAGATCATCATTTAATACATTTTCGTTTGAAAACAAAGTACATACGATTAAAATAAAGACTGTGATCATTGTGTATTTCTTGATTTTTCTCATCTCCTTAAGTGCTACTGATATTCGCCCCACCCAAAATAGACCCCGAGATCACCGTGTGAATCAAAAACAATCACCGCATCACCCCTGTTGTTGTGGATATAGGCGTACGTCCATACGATGCCTGTTGCGTCCTTTCCTGAAAGTTACCATGTAATCTTCCCTGAAAGCGAAACTTGTGTAGGCGTTCCCGTAGCCGTTGGCGATCAGATTTAGGTTGTGTAATACCCAAGTATTCCCCACTTTGTACCAGATGTATGCTAACAAACAGTTGTATTTGTCCCTTGAGTCCCAGTCATAGGTCAGATAGACGGTAGCTCCTGCTGGACACATGGCCTTGGTAAAGGCGCTGGCCTCTTTACCGAATGCTTGCACAGGTTTGCTGGGATGGACTATTTCGGGTGTGTCCACTCCAATCATCCGGATGGTTTCACTCCATCCATCTAAGTTGACAGTGAGGGTATCCCCGTCAACATTCCTTGATACGGTTGCAACGTCATAGTCTTCCGGTTAAAGATGGGAATAGTCCCACTGGAAAGACACGCCGTTCCGGTTCAGTTCTGCGGTGAATATGGCTGTTGTTATAAGGATTGTGGTTATCAGAAGAGCGATTATTTTACGTTGCATATTTCCAACTTCCTTTTTATTGCTGGATAAGATTGAATATGAAACATCAGTATTATTCTAAACACAATTAATTTAAACCCAACAACACATCCTTTATCCTGTCAAAATATCTTTCTGCTTTCGAAGTATTATTATTTTTCAGAGCATCTTCAAAGACCTCAAGAAAATCCATTAATGTTTCTGTGTCTTCATTTCCCGGGTTTTCTTCAATGAACTCTTTTGCCTTAGATATCACTTTTCTATATTTTTCTGGATAGCTATTCTTTGCTTCTGTTCTATCAACACTTCCTCTATCACTTTGGTTTTTTTCACCCAATATCTCCTTTAATTTGTCGATTTCTTCTTCAGAGATATCCAAATTATTTGCATTAGCGTGCAAGATCATGTTTTGTCCCGTATTTGGTATTTCCGCACTCACTTCAATTAACCCATTGATATCGTAAGAAAAATTAACGATTACAGGATGGGGAATGCCATCAATTGAACGTGGAATATTATTGATGGTACCGACTATTCCCGTATTATGCACTTGCTCAAGATCAGTGATTCCCTTTTTGTGGGATTGATATAATTCCATCTCAATACCTTCCTGTTCCTCATGTAAAAGTGAGTATTCTTTTGTTATAGAATAAGGAATTTTTGTGTTTGTTTCTATAAGCGAATCATACACTAGGTGTTCTTGTCCCCCAAACCTTGTTACAACGGGAACTCCCAATCCAAACGGACAAACGTCACTAACGACGATTGATTTGTCTTCAGCCAAGTCACCCCATTTTATGGCTGCATTGATCGTTGCTCCTTTCGCGACCGCCAAATCTGGCGGAACACTATTCTCTATTTCTTCAGCAAGAGAAAAATACTTTTTCAAAAGCTCTCTCACACAAGGCATATAGGTGGTTCCTCCGACAGGAATGATTTTTTTGATGGATTCACGTTTAACGTTTTTACTATCCAAAGCCTCTTGAATAACATTTTCAGCCCTCTTTAATATGGGAAGGGATAATGTTTCAAATTGCTTTCTTGTTATGGTGGTTTGGAGATTTTTACTTTCCCCATTATGTTGCCCAAAATTCAATATCAAGACATCAACTTCATCTTGAAAAGTCAATTTTTCCTTTATTTTTTTGGATTCCTTTTTCAGGTCGGATTTTAATTTATTCGTCTCCTCGATTTTGGAATCAGGATACAACCGGCTAAATTCATCATACATAAAATCGATCAGGACCTGATCAAAATCCTTTCCGCCCAGCTGAGGGTCTCCGTAACTGGTAACCACATCCAATACCCCTTGGAAGATTTCCAAGACGGTGACATCTAATGTACCGCCTCCCCAGTCGAATACCATCACTTGTTCTTCCAAATCTTCCTTGTCGAATCCGTAAGCAATTGCAGCTGCTGTCGGCTCGTTGATTAATTCAACTTCTTCAATTTCCGCCAATTTTGCGGCCTTTATGGTATCTTCTCTTGCATTGTTGGGAAAATTTGCAGGAATGGATATGCACGCTCGTTTTACGTCAAACCCATGGATACTTTTGACCATTCCCTTTAACATTTTTAACACCATCGCTGAGGCTTCCACAGGTGTTATTTCCTTGCCGTTTAAATTGTACTTTTTTTGCCTGTCTCCCATATCTCTTTTGAATTCCGCTAAACATTTATCTGGATCACCAATCCTTTCATAAGCAGCCTCTCCAGTAATGATTTCATTTTTATTGTTTATAGCGATCAGAGAGTGAAAGATGGGATTTCCATAGCCTTTTTCTCTGTTGTTGATCTGTTCAAAATTACCAGAAGCGGTTTTAAAAAAGATTTCAGATGTGGAAGTTCCTAAATCTATACCAAAAAAAATATCATTCATTGATCTTTTCCTCCTCTTGATATTTATATACAACTATTTCAGTTTTGAATACGTTGTTGTTGAATTCCAACCCGACACTTGTAACCTCTGCGATTGTTGCATCCAATTCTTTTTGGGTTGTGATTTTCGAGTCTTTAATGATGTAAGTCCCTTCTTTCAAATCAGCCACATTAGTCCCTAGTTCTGGATTGCTGACAATAAAACCATTGTGATTCAAGAGATCGATGAAGTCATTATGAACTTTATTGTAAATCAGATTGTTTTGATTATTGTCCTTATTTTTCATTGCTTCACTTTTAATACTATCCATAAAATTTCGAATAATATCTATAATCGAAAGAATATTTTTGGTAAAAATTTCTTCTTTGTTTCTTTGCTGATCGACTGTCAATTGGACTTTTTCAATTTTTGAATTGATTTCAGAAAACCCTTTTTGATTGTAATTAGTGAAGTTGGTAATAGCTGGAACGACTCGCTCGAAAGATTCAGTCGCTTCATTTAAACTGTAATCGATTTTCTTTAAATTTTTCTCGGTGTTCTTCACTTCATTCAATTGCCTGATAATCTCATCAGTGTCAATATCCTTGGCGTATGATAGGCGCTTGGTTTTTTCCTTTTGGATTAATAGAATAATTCCGGAGATTACACAAATGGTTCCCGCAAGAATTAAAACCAACGCTTCCATCACGTTTTGAATGATGGATGTGACAATCAGAATGGGCGAAACAAATAAAAAGAACACCCCTAAAATGATTAAGACAATCCCCAACATCAACCCTAAATCCAACCTTTTCTTCCATTGCTTCATCACATTATTTCCTCCTTAATTTTTATCATTGCATTGAACGTTCAAGTCGAGAGAAAAAATCTCTGCAATAATCATAAAGATCATAATACTGTGTTCGTATTCGATATAAAATAGATTCGATTGCGTTTATAGGAGCTCCTTCAAGCTCTCTAAGCCCTTGTTGGAAATATGTTTTTTCAAATACCGCTGATTCTTCTTCTGTGTATAAATTTGCATTCACGAGAAAAGTCAGAATTAACTGAAATTCTCTAGTTGCTACTGAGGATTCCATAAATCTTTCATAAGCATCATAAGCACGGCTCAATTTTTTTTCGTGAGCAATCATCATTCCAATATCATTATTATCGCGATCTAAATATCTTATTTCTTCAAGTAATTGTATAGCCATCGTGAAATGATGTTCTCTTCTTACGTTGTATACGATTTGCATCAGTTTTGCAACCACAAATTTCTTAAAGCTTTCATCATTTTCAGTGAGGTTTTTTAGTGATGTTATAACCTCCAGGATTTCTTCAAATCTGTTAGGATTTTTTTCGATAAGAATATTTATTTTCATAATAAATAGATCCACATCTTGTTCATCGATCTTCCTATCTGCTTTAATTGCCTTATCAACCCAAAATAATGCGACATAATAATTTTTTTGTTTGAAATAAACTTGGGATATTCCTAAATAAGGCATTGGATTGATTGGATTCAAATCCCGAGCAGCAAAGAATTTTTCTATTGGTTTATAGGATATAGAGGAACTTTTCGCAAGCATAAAAAGTTCTAATTCATTAAATCCATATTCTATCCAATAATCTTGATTTAATGGATCTAATTCAATCAAACTATGAATGATCTGTCTGACTTTGTAGTTTTTACCTTGATTTTTATAGCACATTAGAACTCCCATGAGTACATCTTCATCTGTATCATCTAGTTCCAGGACGCTTTTAAATGTATTTAGAGCTTTTTCTATTTCACCTTTTTCGAAATGTTGAAAAGATAATTTTTTTAACTTGATTATTTGAGGT
>Ga0272443_10006772_pt1 | contig 11193 bp, 8 predicted proteins | sample SSMAcet12_FD_193581 | JGI IMG/M metagenome (GOLD analysis project Ga0272443, IMG submission 193581) | Marine sediment archaeal communities from Little Sippewissett salt marsh, Falmouth, MA, United States - SSM-Acet-12 | ecosystem: Environmental > Aquatic > Marine > Wetlands > Sediment ... | reverse complement strand
TGAACCGCTACCGGGATCAGCGATCTCATGATTCAGCCCGTTAGTATCAGATTCATCATTGAGCAGGCTGTCAATCTGAGATGTCTGGTCCAGCGGCCTTTCCGTAAAATCATCCGACACCGAGCCACGCGCTTGGAATGAAGAGGAAATTGAAAACGATGATAATCGCGGCCGCCACCAGATAAGTTTATCGTTATCATCATAAAGGTCATGGACCATGGAACCGCTCAAGCTGACATTTTTAATCAATGATGATGATATGGAGGATGACAGATTCGAGAATTTCTTGTCACCTCCTTCAAAATTATAACTGGTGCTGGAACTAATACGAAATAAATCCAGGTTTTTCACCTGTTCCCCTGCATTAATCTTGGCTTGATAGAGCTGAGTCAGACTCATGGACATGGTTTTGGATTTACTGCCGCCCGAACCCTGCCCCACATATGATTTGACAGGATCGTTTTTGGTTATGGACGGGGCCCATCTGAAACCTATGGCCGGGGTCAGAACCTGCCTTAGAGTTTGCAAACCGAAAAGACCCAGCGGGAAAGTGCCGTACAGATTCGTATTAACACTCATTCCCGCCGATACGGCCGCGCGCCGATAGCCTTTTTGAGTTTCCAGGCCTGCTTCCTCGGCCAGATTGGTGGGAAACAGGTAATACCAGGTTTCATAACCACTACCACTTAGTGTCAGGCTTAAATACTTGAATATCGTTTGGGTCGATGACAGCGACATATAGTGGTCCAGGTAGGCATACTCTTTTTTATTTACGGTGCTGTCGTTAGGCTGACTGGATGATGAGTAAACGGCAAAATCATTGCTGTATTTAAGACGCAGATTATTGTACCACTTCTTTTGCAGTTCTCCGTTGACCTCTTTACCTTCGCCGAACGGTTGAAACGAAACGACACTGAAGCTTCCTGACGGCAAATATGAATACTTTGAATCGGTATCAAGATTATTGGTATGATTAAAAGATAGCGACAGTGAACCGAAATCCCATTTCTTATTAAGGTTCGCTTTGGCCGTCATGGATCGGTTAAGGCGTTCATCCTGATCGGTGGAATAATCGGTGTAATAATCCTTATCCGAAACAAACGATCCCGAAGCCCTGAGATCGATGTCATAAGGCAAAGTCTGCGTATGGCTCCCAGTCAGGGACCAGCGGACTCCTTTACTCACCCCCGAAACCGACTCATACGTATCGCGGGCATAACTGCCCGAAACATATCCACTGAAAGCATAGCGTTTATTGTAATTTAATTTACTGCTTAATACCCAGCCTGAATTTTCATAATAATCATAGGCTGTCTCTATGTCCCAGTACTCCGAGGCCGCCCAGTAATACCCTATATTTCCGATATAGCGACTGCCGCGTTCAAAGTTACCCAGGCTAATAGGCAATATCCCGGAATGGCGGCCCCGCTTGAGCGGAAACACATAATAAGGGATAGCCAAAACGGGAATATTCTCGATATACATGATAACCGGTTTGGCTATAGCCTTGTTATTGTGAATGACCTTCATCCGCTTTGACGCGAAATAGACATTGGCCGTTTCCAGTTCACAGGGCGTCAGGACACCATCCTTGACATAATAGACGGTTTCTTCTTCCTTGTATAAATCCTGCCCCTCATACCAGGCCTGCTCAAACTTGGTAGTAGCTTCTTCGATTTTCCCCTTTTTGGTATCAATATTAAAGACCAGATGTGAGCCCGAAATTTCGTCACCGCTGTCTTTCAATGTTAACGGGTAAACAATGACCGAATCTTCGGCGATCGTGTCTATCCTTGCCTCGGCAACAAGGATCCGTTTGGTGATATCATAATCGATCCTGTGAGCCGTCAGATTGGCGTCTTCCTGACGCACTTTTGAATCACCGGTGATGCGAATAATCCTTGGTTCGACAAAGAATTCCAGATAACGGCCACGATAATGAATCGAATCCTCTACGATTTGCATCTCTGATGATACGGAATCAGCCCTCAGGCTATCCGGTACGATATCGGGTATATCTGCCGTTAATGAATCTGCGGCGGGAACACTTACCTCCGGAAGGGAGTCGACATTTCCTTCCTCGTTTATGGCCAAGCTGTCTTTTCTCTTTTCAACCTCTCGTTCGGTTATATAGACACCTTCGGCGCCACCGATAATATCAACTTTTTGCGAGCGATGGTCGGATATGTAAACAAAGATCGAGTCACCAGATACAAGATTGATTCCGGCCCCGGTGGTATCGTTTTCGGCCGGGTAATATTCTGATTTTGCCTCACCCACCGCGGCAATTTTACGGATTTCATCATCCTTGAAATAGAAACTTATTTTATTGGCGCTTAAATTCGATTTGCCTGAAAATTCTCCTGTCAGACTGTCTTCTTCTTCAACCATAATCGCCCGGGCATTATCGAAGACATCTATGCGCTCAATTCCCTGATCTACGAATAGAATATCCATACTCTGACCATCAATATCGGAATCACCCCGGACAGCATGAGGCTTACCATCAAGAGACAGGCGATTGCCGTCAACGAAAAATTCGGCGCACTGACATTTGGCCGAGGTATTCTGATGTTCAATCAGAACATTATTGACCGCTTCCCCGCGTTTTTCATTAACGGTAAAAAACATATATTCGGAATAGATGCGAACCAGGTTGTTATAATCGGGATAATTAAGATACAGCACCGGCGCCCCAGAAAGAAAGATCAGGCTGGCGCGCCGGTCATATTCGGCTCGCTCCGATTCGGTACGAATGGAATCGGCCTGATGAACCATACGCACGTTTTTCTCCGCGATTGCCAGCGAATCCCTGACGAAATACTCGACATACCCGGCCCAAAGATGTTCCACGGAATCGTATACTTCGACGTTTCTGAAAAACCTGATAATATCATCGTTCTTAAACCAGATAGCCGAGTCGGCCAGTATGGTGGTGGAATCAATAAAGAATTTAACATTGCCCCAGACATGCCATTCTTCGCCTTCGGGCGTGCGAATAATGCGGCCGTCATCAGAGAAATAATCAAGCGTCAGAGGCTTCTTCTCGGCCCATAAAGGACAGGTTAGAACAGCCAGAAGAGCGGGAATAAAAAGCAATATTAAACGGTTACTTCGCAGCATATCCATTAATCAAGAATAATAGTGGGATCTTCAATTAAAACTTTAAGTTTGTCCGGGGCAAAACCACCTCCCTGGGCCATTTGAGCCGAACCGCCCCCGCGGCCTCCGAATTTAGCCTCGGCTTTTTTAATCAGGTCACCGGCCTTCCATAGTGAATCCAAAGATACAGCAATCAGCAATTTATCTTCCGTTATTGCTATAAAAACACTTTTAGGCTCTGTGATTACTGCCTGGGCCAGCTCCTTGATATATTTAATTTCCTCACCGCTAAGGTCGCGTACTATTATTCGACAGTTATTTAATTCTATCGCGTCCGATCGCCATTTTTCAATTATGTAAGGTTGCAACTGTCGCCTGGTATCATTGTATTTTTTCTTCAAAGAGGCATATTCATCGGCCAATCCCCGAACGGCATCAAGAGATTCGCGGGCATGGCGGGTGAAAATATTCGAAATTGATTCAATCTGATTGTATCGCCAGCGGTAATCTTCCAGGGCTATCCACCCGGTTAAAAAATGGAAACGCAGACAGCCTCTGATTTTTTCCTGCCCCGTTATTTTTATAACACCGACTTCGCCGGTGGAATTACAATGAGTTCCGCCGCAGGCCGACCAGTCAAAATCTTCGATTATAATCAGGCGATATTGATCCTTCTTATCGGCCGGGATTTTTCTCAACGGATATTTTGCTAATTCATCTCCGCTTACGAATTCCATACGAACAGGTCGATTCTTATAAATTATATCATTAGCCAGATTCTCGGCCATGACTATTTGCTCATCAGTCAATCCCGAAGCATCAAGGTCGATAGTGCTGTCCTCTTCACCCAGATGGGCGCTGACGGTGACAGCTTCGCATGTCTCGATAAAAGACCTGGAAAGAATGTGCTGACCGGTGTGTTTCTGCTTGTTATCCCGTCGGCGCTCAGGATCGATTTTCCCTAATACTGTCTGACCACTCTTAAAATCAGGGACGGTCTTCATTATATGAGCGATGTCACCATTTTCATTGAGGACTTCACAAATCGCTTGTTCGTTTAATGTTCCGGTATCGAAAAGCTGTCCCCCTGAAGTGGGATAAAAAGCCGTGCTATCAAGATAAATCCGCCACAGGCCGTCTTTTTCATCGATTTTTATGACTTTGCTTTCGAATTCGAGCAAATCGCTGTCATGATAATACAATCGTTCAGTCATGCCAAATTCCATTAGACGATTTTATTGATTAATGAACCAGCCTGTTCCACACGGACCTCAATTGTATCCCCTCTTTCCATGGGGTCGATTCCTTCCGGTGTACCGGTTGAAATCAAATCGCCCGGTAAAAGCGTCATAAAGCTGGAAATAAATTCGATTAAGACAGGAATGGAGAATATTAACTCCGATGTTCGCCCTGATTGTCTGCGCTCCCCATTCAGATAAGCTTCCACGGATAAATCGGAAGCATCAATCCCGGTCACCACCTGCGGTCCCACCGGACAGAAAGTATTGAACCCTTTGGCCCGCGTCCACTGGCCATCTATTTTCTGCAATTTGCGAGCGGTGACATCATTTACACAGGTATATCCGAAAACGAAATCCATCGCATTATCGAGGGATATTTTATAACCCTCGCGACCGATCACCACACCTAACTCGGCCTCATAATCTACCCGATCAACAGCATCCGGATAGACAATATTATCGCCGGGACCGATAATCGCGGTCGGCGGTTTCATGAATATCAAAGGATGGTCGGGAACTTTATCCGCCGATTGTGAATGCTGGACATGACGGTGATAATTCAGACCAACCAGTATAATCTTTGATGGCTGAACCGGAGCCAGCAGGGTAACTTCGGACAGCGCCACTTTGGTTCCGGTCGGTCCGGCTCCCAGCCAGAAAGGTCCTTCAAGGATTTCGATAGCTTCGCCGGTGATACGGCCGTAAATTTCCCTGTCCTGAAAATCGCCCCGAATGTATTTATCCATTTTTATCGCTCTCCTTTTACTTATACCTGTATGGCTTAAACCTGAGTCAAATTATCGGCTCCGCCGCTTTTAATAAGGCCTGTTTTTTTCCAGCGACCGCGCGCGAACCAGTAGATCATTATTATTCCCCGCACCCAAGTGGTAATAGTCAATGTCCACCACATCCCGGTAATACCCATCCCGGCGGTAAAACATAGATAATAAGCCAGTGGTAATCTGGCAATAGACCCCGGCAGAGAAACCACCATGGGAGGCAAAGTATTTCCCGCCCCGGCAAAAGCTCCCTCGAGTACAATCTCGGCCGCCATAAAAGACTGCGATAAAGCCAGGATGCGTAAATAGTCGACAGCAATTTCAGTAACGGCCGGATCATCTATAAAGAAAGCCGATAACTGTCGTGGAAAAACCAGGAAAATCATGGAAATAAACAATGTGAATAAGCCCGATATGCCCAGCGATGCCCAGGCCGATTTGGCCGCCCGGGCGGGATCGCCCGCTCCCAGGTTCTGCCCTACCATAGTCGTCGCCGCCAGAGAAAAACCAAAACAGGTAAGGTATGACAGCGATTCCATGCGATTTCCGACCATTAGCGCCGCAATCGACACCGTACCGAAATCCGCCACAATGCTGTTTAAGAAAATATAGACGACTGAAAAAGTAATCCCTGATATAGCCGGTGGTGAACCGATGCGAATTAGGGTCAGGAATAATCGCCAATCCAGTTTTTCACGGATTTTGAAATCAATGGAATAAGGCAGGCGGCCGCGCTTAATTAAAATTAGAGCTACGCTCATGCCAAAGGCTGCTGAAATTATTGTCGCTATCGACGCTCCGGCTGTTTCCCAGCGTGGGAACGGTCCCAGCCCGAAAATCAGAATGGGATCGAGGATAATATTCAAGGTTATGGCGGCTGTAGCGCAGATCAGATTGGCCCGGGTATCCCCCATAGCGCGAAAAATCCCAAAATAAATCTCATTGAGGACGAAAAAAACTACACCGATAAAAAATATGCGCAGGTATGATATTCCCATCCGGGTCACATCGGCCTCCGTCCCCATCAGATCGAATAACCAGGGTGTAAGAACAAGCCCTAAAATGCCGTAAAGGATTCCTATGCGGAGGCCGAAATGGATTGATTGGCTGGCTGTTTTGCTTATTTCGCCGCCTTCCCCCGCGCCAACCGCCCGGGATATAATAGCGACCGTACCGGTCGGAATGATAACCATCATGGAAAAAACGGTCCAGATGGGAAACATGGCCGAAGTCACTGCCGCCATTTCAACCGCTCCCAGTTTCCCCACCCAGAAGGCATCCGTGATTGTCAGAAAGGTTTGCAGGAACATGGAAGTGACAGCCGGCCAGGCCAGCCGCCAAATTCCCTGTAAAATTGATCCCTGAGTATAGGTACTATCGTGTTTTTTCATACTAAAAAAGGAGACCGATTGAAAACAGCCTCCCCACCAAAAAACAATATAAACCTTAAATCACATTTGGCAATAATCAAGATAATAATCGGCCTTAAGGGCTTCTCCCGTACCGCGCATCACCAGCGTTTCCCAGTTTTCAGACCTTCCGAAACGATAATAATTCTGAACGAGGAATTCGCGCGTGCGAGAATTATCGAGAACCGATCCGTATTTGTGAGTCAGATAAGAATAAGTTTGAGCAGTTATTCCCTGGGCAAGGAGTTCATTCTGGGTCGTCACCGGGTTTGTCACTAAATCCGACTCCAGAGCCCAGCCGCTGTATCCTTTATCCAGCTTCAGGCGCAGGTATTCTTCATAGAGGCGAATATATAAATCATCCGGATTGCCGTAAGGATCGCGATACATTTCCTGTTCAAACGCAATCATCATCAGCATATATCGCAAATCATACAGACGCTTGAAAGCGAGGCCGGATTTAATGCGATCGATCTCGGTTACCGGTACCCCGGCATATTTTATTAACCAGTCTTCAAGCTGAGTAAGACCGGTAATGATATCGGCTTGTGCGATCTCGAAACAGGGTGCCGGCGAAAGGGCCATTAAATATTCTTTCTGATCGATATTAGCGGCATAAAAAGCTCGGCCGGTTTGCCCGAATAGCTCAATAAGGCCGGTACTGCCGTCAACAGAATTATGAATAACGCGAATATCTTCCGGTATATGGGCATAAAGCACCTGATCGGACAAACTATTATCGCCTGAAGTATAATATAGCGGTAACGCCTTCAGATTGATACCCAGGCCTGCGAAGGTTTCTTGCAGTAGAGACTTTTGTCTTTCGGCGGCCAGAAATGGGTTTATTGCATTGATGGCCCTGCCCGGGACAAATTCAATATCCCAGGGGAATACGTGATCGACACCAAGTTGATTTTTAATCGAATCCAACGATGACAGGAAAGGATCCCGAGATTTTTCGGCCAGATCATCGAGATATCTTTGCAATTTTTGCCGATCAATACCGTCGGCCAGCAACATCAAATCATAATATGAGTTGTATCCCAGACGCTGGGCTGCCTGATTGCGCAGGCGGATCAGCATAGTAATTCCGTCGGCCAGTGATGCAACCGATTGGGCGCGGTTAACCCAGACCGTTTCGCGTAATGCCCTGCTATTTGTTATTGAAATTACCTCCCCGATTTCCGGGACAGGATAATTACGATCGCTTACATTCACTGTCAATTGTCCGGCGATATTCATTAATGAATCAGCCAGAGAAGAAATTTCTCGCCGGCCGTCAATGGCCGCCCGCAAATGGCGCCGCCAGATTATATCCAGTTTTCTCTGGAGTTTTTCATCATTATTGAGGGAGCGATAGCGGGTCAACGCGGATAAAATACGATTGTCGTTCAGCAGGCTCTTTTCCAGATCAAGAAAATAATCCAGCGAATCGGAATGGCCGCCGGTTGCCATTTCCCATTTTTCTTCGGCCAGACGGCGATTTAAATATTCGACCCGGATTTCATATTTTTGCACAAAGGCTAACGCCTCATCCGATGATATCTGTCGCGGCTTGCATGAAACGCTTGCCAGTAAAACCGCCAATAACACTATTGCCAGGCCTGCCTGTTTTAATTTCCCCAACTCACACATAAATTCGCCTTCAGCTCCCTTTTATTTGAAATACGACAATGCGGCCAGGTATCCTTTAATGCCGAGTCCGCAAATAAAACCCTGACAGACTTCGCTGATCACCGAATGCCTCCGCCATTCCTCCCGGCGGTGCAGATTGGAAAGGTGCACTTCAATAACAGGTTTTTCCGTAGCCGCCAGACAATCGCGCAGGGCATAACTATAATGAGCCAGTGCCCCCGGATTAATAATTATGCCGTCAACGCTCTGGTATTCGCCATGGATAAAATCGATTATTTCACCTTCATGGTTGCTCTGAAAAGGGATCACTTCCATACTTTGAGTGCCGCCGACCGCGATAATTTCTTTTTCGATCTCACGCAAGGACGTCGAGCCGTATATTTCAACTTCTCGCCGCCCCAGAAGATTCAAATTCGGTCCGTTGACCAGGAGTATCCTTTTCATGCTTTTCTCCTCCCGGCATATCCATTAACCGTTTCAATCATAAATTCGAAAGCCTTTCTGACAAGCTTTTCCGATTTTACCGGCCTTATTACGGTTCTCCCGATATCTTTCAGAAGGACAAAATTCACACAACCGCCTTCAATTTTTTTATCGACAGTTAGCGGCGATAAATAATCCCGGATGTCATGATTCAATTTTTTCAAATGCCTCAGGGCAGGTGCCAACAAAGTTACGAAATTATCGCACTTCGCTTTTGTCATATGGCCGCAGGCATGCGACAGGGACAGCATACCGCAAAGTCCGGCCAGTACTGCTTCGCCATGGCGATAGCGGTGGTAATATTCCGTTTTTTCAATAGCATGGGCAAAAGTATGCCCCAGGTTCAAAATGGCACGAACGTTACGGTCGCGATGATCTTGGGCCACTACGTCGGCCTTGAATTTCACAGCCTCCCGAATCAGAGGCAGGAGGTCTTCGGTTTTTACTTCTTTCACACGATCAAGAATGTCAATCGTTTTAGCGAGGAAGTCCGGCGAGGTAAGAAAACCTGTTTTTATGATTTCGGCCAAACCGTCAATGATATAGTGCTGTCCCAGAGTGTTCAGCCAGACCGAGTCGATAATAACCGCCTGAGGTTGATGAAAAGCCCCGATAAGATTTTTGCCCCGGGGATGATTTATACCTACCTTACCTCCGATGGCGGAATCGACCATGGCCAGAAGTGTCGTCGGGGCCTGAATAAAATCAATACCGCGCATATAAGTCGCCGCCGCAAAACCGGCGGCATCACCCACCACGCCGCCTCCCAGGGCGATTATCAGGTCTTTGCGTCCCAGCCGAAAATCAAGCAGGTGGTCAAAAATATTATTGATCGTCTTCTGGTTTTTATACTTTTCTCCATCGCCTATTACCAGAGAGACGACATCCCTGGCATCCGACAAATATTTCCGGGTGAAGGCCTGTCCATGAAGGCCATATACGGTGGGATTCGATATTATTACAATACGCCAATAGCGGCTTATCAGCGAACTTAATGCGGCCGGTTTATTGAAAATTACCGGATAGACACAATCGCCTGCCGCAACCTTAAGAACAGCCTTAGGCATCGTTTCCATTCAGCAGAGAGATTATTTCGTCGGCGACGGCTTCAGGAGTTTTGCCCTCGGTGTCTACCGCCACATCGGCTTCATCATAATATTTCTGGCGCCGATCAAGAAGTTTTTCGATTCGGGCTTTGATGACTTCCTCCTGCTTTTCCGACGAACCGGCAATTATATCGAGCATGGGGCGCATTGGTCCCTCCTTGATCCGTTCATAGACAGTATCAATAGATACTTTCAAATAGACCAGCGTTCCGGCGCTCTTCAGGAAAGTCAGATTTCCTTCATCCTCAATCGATCCGCCGCCCAGCGCAATCACTTGCGGTTTTTTCTTTACGGCCATGCGGATAACATCGGATTCCGCGAACCTGAATTTGGCTTCACCCTGTTGAAGAAAAATATCGGTGATCGGCTTTCCTACCGTATCTTCTACCACACTGTCCGTATCGGTAAAAGGATAATTGATTTTTTCGGCCAGAGCTTTTCCTGTGGCTGTTTTACCCGCCCCTGAAAATCCACAAATTAAAATAACTTCCGGTAATTGTTCCATAACGTTTTTCCTGCCTGATGTGATAATTATTCCGGCAAAAGTTTAAGAGTCTTTTCCGGACCGACTGTTTTGCCTGTCCATAACAAGAATGACTCTGCCGCTTGAGCCGCCAGCATTCCTAATCCATTTTTATACCGGCATCCCTGTGCGGCCGCGTTTTTCAAAAACAGCGTTTTGCTCGGCCGATAGACAAGATCATAACAAAAGGGCCGCTTGTCAAATCCAAACCGGGACGGCAACAACATTTTATCAATATGATTAATATCCCCCAGAGGAGTTGTATTTATAATCACATCCGCTGAAAGGCCGAGAGGCAGGGTTTGACAGGTCATGCCCGATATATCCAATCCCTTAAAAGCGCCGCGCATTGCGCCGCAAAATAATTCTATACGCTTCCTGTCACGGCCGCAGATAATCAATCTAACCTTCGGATATTGCGCTACTATGGCTGTAATTACAGCCCGTGCCGCGCCGCCATGACCCAGAATCAGAATAGTCGAAACCTTTTCAGGCCAGTCAGTCATAGTCGAGGCAAATCCGTTTATATCCGTATTGTAACCAACCATGCGGGATTGAAATATTTGTATGCAATTCACTGCCTTAATCAGGTTAGCCTTATTATCCAGATCATCGAGATAGTCTATTATTTTATTCTTGTATGGGATAGTGATGCTGAAACCGGCGAGGTCTCTCAATTCTGCTATTCGGTCAGGCAATTCATTCGGAGGAAAATCATAAATTACCATTTCTCCCTGCAATCCCGATTGCTCAAAAAAAAGCCGGAATATTTCCGGCGAAAGCGAATGGCCGATATTATGGCCGATCAATCCCAGACGATAATATTGGGTATTCACCGGCGCAAACCTTCCAGCATCTCATAAAAAGCAGGACAGGAAACAGCCGCTACCCGGCCGCCTGTTATATAGGTTCTGC
>Ga0272443_10006771_pt1 | contig 11195 bp, 8 predicted proteins | sample SSMAcet12_FD_193581 | JGI IMG/M metagenome (GOLD analysis project Ga0272443, IMG submission 193581) | Marine sediment archaeal communities from Little Sippewissett salt marsh, Falmouth, MA, United States - SSM-Acet-12 | ecosystem: Environmental > Aquatic > Marine > Wetlands > Sediment ... | reverse complement strand
TGATTCCTGAAAAATTCAGGAAATATCCTGCAATCGCCGGGTGGGTTTTTATCGTTGCCTCGGTTGTTGCAGATATTCCATACTATATATACAGTGAGAATAATTTTTTATATCCGGTAATCGGAATACTCGGGATACCCTTTGTTGTTATAACATCAGGTGAACTTTTAAAGGACAATAAATATGTCCATTATCTCAGCAGAGGCGCGGCAATTGCTTTTCTGATCTATGTTCCTTTTGGATATATCCGGCCTGTCGGTGATGCTCTAATTGCTGTGGTTACATCACAGTGTGTCTTTATTCTGGATGTGATAGGTTTTGATGTCACACAGCTTTCCTGGAATCTTGTCTCGCATGGCGGGTTCCGTGTTGAGATAATCCTTGCCTGCACAGGTCTTCAGGCGATAGCGATAATGCTTGGACTTGCATTCTGTGTGCCTTCAACTCTCCGTGAGAAATTACTCTCTTTTCTGGTTGTCGCGCCTGTAATCTATATCCTCAATCTCTTCAGGAATGTTTTTGTTATTATGGCATATACCGGCCAATGGCTTCAGGTGCTGCCTGAAGTGGCGTCTAACGGAGAGTTTGGCTATGAGAGTTTCTTCTGGGCACATAATGTAATTGCGGAACTTGGTGCACTTGTACTTCTGATATTTCTTGCTTTGATTCTGTTCAGAATTAACAGGAATCTGGGTGAATTTTCAGAAGAGATTGTGAATCTTTATTATGGAAAAATAAAGGATTTTACCGGAGGTTTTGGTAGAGATAAATAATTCTCTGTATTGCAGAGAGGTTTGTGCAGGCTGCAACGATTATTACCGATGCCCAGATAAATCCGGTAAGGCCTCCAAGAATAAGGATTATTATTGTTTCAGGCCTTCCGAAGAATCCTATTCCTTCAAGAGGGTCATTTATTTTTCCGTCTTCCCTCTCCTGAAATCCTGCCTCGGCGTAGACCACCGGTTTTATGAAAGTGTTGATCATTGAACCAAACAGGGCGAATGCTGCAACCGCGAAGTCCGCAACCGGAATATACTGTGGGGGGAGGTTCATTATGCCTGTAATTATCGGAATTCCGGACAGGCCTATAGCAATTATAACAATGCCGTCCACATATTTGTCGACAATCCAGTCTATTACAGCACCGAATCTGCTCTCTTTCCCTTCTGCCCTTGCAACACTGCCATCTGTCAGATCGAGAACCGCCGATAAGAGAAGCATAATTGCTCCTGCCGGAAACATTCTGTTGAAGAAGAGGTAAGCTGCGATAATTCCGGTAATCAGGGAGAGAGCTGTTACCATGTTCGGGGTGATGCCCAGTTTTATGAAGATGCCTGCCAGAGGTTCAAGACATCTTGTAAATTTGGGTCTGAGGGAAGTAATATTCATATCCTGATTATTATTAGTAATTTCGAAGTGAAAAAACCAACTTGAATGCTTCTGAAAAAATTCCGGTGTCCGGACTTCATATCATGACGTAATTTCATTTTCAGGAATATTATTTTCCCGTGTTCCTCAGGTTGATATTTATAACTCTGAATGTTGCTGATTTTTTAAATCTGTTCATAATATGTTATTTTTCCGCCGGCAATCCACATATTTAAATGCCCGTCCAATAATAATAAATGATAACTGTTTTCACTGCAAAAAGAAGATTAAACAGTTAATATCTGATTATCATGTCTGAAAAAATGATAAAACCCCATGTGCTTATTATGTCAGAGATAACGGCTGACGGCAAATTAACCTTAAAGAAAGGAGCTTCAAGCAAGATACTGATGAAGTACATGGATGAGAAGACTGACATTCTGCTTCATAAGACAAGAGCTGAATATGATGCAATAATGGTAGGTTCAAATACAATACGGATTGACAACTCGTTTCTTACAGTGCGGCATGTTGAGGGGAAGAGTCCGGTGAGGGTTATCCCTTGCAGCAGGGGCGATCTTCCGGCTGACTCAAATGTCCTTTTAAACGATGCAGAGACTATTGTTGCCGTTTCAAAGTCGGCACCTCCTGAAAATATAAATTACCTGAAGAGCCGTGGTGTTGAAGTTATCACTGCAGGTGATGATCATGTTGATTATACTCTGCTTATGGAGATTCTCAGCCGGGATTATGGCATAAAGTCACTGATGGTGGAGGGCGGTCCTACCCTGAATTATTATATGCTTCAGAACCGGCTGGTTGATGAAATAAGACTGATACATCTCCCGTTTATTGTCGGGGGTTATGATACGCCTTCCCTTGTGGGCGGCATGCACATTGAGTCGGAGGATGAGATGTTCAGGCTTGCACTTAAGAATCATTATTTATGCGGCACGAATCTTGTTACTGAATACGATGTTCTGTACAGGTGATCTGAATTCATGTCCTGGTTTGAAGATGAGATGAGGAAGAGAGAGAAGAAGAAGCTCAGAAAAAACGGTATGAAGTGGTTTTTAGCCGGAATTCTGATTGCAATCCTTCTCATTATTACTCTTGCATTCATCCCGGTTACAGATGAGGGCGGAGTTAAAGTTGTCAGAATTGAAGGGACTATTATTTCAGGAAACAGTTACGGCGGCGGTTATATCGGCAGTGAATATGCCGGTTCACAGATCCGTGACGCGGCGGACAATCCTCTTATTGATGCAATAGTTCTGAGGGTCAACAGTCCGGGCGGTTCTCCGGCAGGTGCACAGGAGATCATCCAGGATGTTGAGTACGCTAAGACAAAAAAGCCTGTTGTCGTCTCAATGGGTGATATTGCAACTTCTGCGGCTTATCATGTAAGTTCTCATTCTGATCTTATTTATGCAAATCCGGATACGATGACGGGAAGCATAGGCACTATCTGGACATTTCATGACATCAGCGGTTCTCTTGAAAAGGAAGGGGTCAATATTTCGGTTGTGAAATCCGGTGAACAGAAGGATATAGGGTCTGAATACAGGTCTATGACTTCTGAGGAGAGGGATTATGTCCAGGAAATTGTTGATGAGAGTTTTGAACTCTTTATAATGGATGTAATGGAGCAGAGAAATATAACACGTGCTGATATTGAGGAGGCACAGATTGTCCGTGGTGAGAGGGCTATTGAACTCGGGCTTGTTGACCGGACGGGCAACCTTTACGCTGCCATGGACGGCGCAAGGGAACTTGGCAGAGAAAAAAGTAATTTTTAGGCGATAGTGCCTGAAATTAACTAAAATATTTATTCTGCCTGACTTTTCCCGGCGGATATGTTATTTTCATAAAAGAGATTTTTATTTTTTATCCGGTTTTTCCCGGAATCTGATATTAATTCGATCTCTGGTTTGTTCCTTCTTATTGGCTGTTTTCAGGCCATATCCAGCGGTTTTGTCTTCATTATCTCCCTGCATATGGTTGTTGCATAATGTCCGGGCGGGAGTGTAAAGTCAAGTTTCAGGCTATCTTCTGAAATTTCGTATGATATATCGGTTTTTATTGCTACAGGTCTTGTATTTCCCTTAAATGATGTTTCTGTAAGTTCGGCAGCGGATTTATAACTGTCCCTGTCAATGCCGAGTTCTGCCATCAGGTCCACTATGAAAGAGTCAGTCTCACCGCCGATTCTGTAATCCTCACTTCCGGGCATAAAAATTCCCGGTATGCAGCGGCCCCTTCTCATATGGACCTTTGCGGTGCTGATATTCTTCTCATCCGCAACATCCTGTTTGCCGTCAGAGAATATGATCCGGTCGCCGGTCACGATCTCGTTTAGGCCTGTGCCGGATTCTATCCTGTGTGAGAGCGCCCTGTTGAATATATAGGACTGACAGGCACTTACAAGCATTGAGAGGAGTTTTGGCGGTAGCACCTTCAGGGCACCCTTATAGTCCCCGGGTTCTTCTGTGAGGTGGTGAAGCATTGCTCTCTCGTACCGGAGAAAGACAGGAATTACGTTGAGGCCCTCAACAGGGTCGCGGTTTTTGTAATATATATCCCTTGCTTCTCTTGTTTCCTCCCTTTCGTCCGGAAATGACATGCCGACATAGCAGGCTACTGCTGATTCGTAGTTTCCTTTAAGAATTTCAAGTCCTGCAAGGTGGGATACCGGCCTTGCCGCACCAAAACGCTGTATTCCGTAGTAGTTTGGAATTATACCCTTTTCTCCGGCAATGCGGCATTCTTCCGCTGCCGCTTTCATTTCATCCCCGCCGCAGTTACAGTCACTTATTGTGATTTCAAAGCTGTTTCCCTTAAGTTCGCCTAAGGAGAGCTGTGCGTTTGCCCTGCCAACGGGTTTAATTACCATATCCTTTATGCTTAGGGCTGAGATTCTCTCCTCGTCAATATTATACAGTGAGATCAGCTGAGTTGTGACGGCATTTTTGTCCTTTGTGCCGGCCCATCCGATTCTTCTGTGGCTGATGCCAAGTCTCTTTGAAATCTCCTTTACTGCCCTTTGAAGCTCCCAGTTTGTCTTCTCAAGCTCACAGATGAGGTAAGGGCCGCCGGTCATTTTCTTCTCGCCGTATATCTCCTTTACAGTGAAGTCCTCCGGTGTTTTTCTGAGTATTCCCCCTGTCCCCGGAGAACTGGTTATGTAGTATTCCGTCCCGATTATCTTCTCGGTTTCAAATTCGGTTTTCATCATAGGAGTGAGAGGTCTCCGGTGATCTTATCGAGGTCTTCTGATTTGGCCGGCCCAAGCCCCAGGGCGGTGACGGTTCCCGGTGGTATTTCAGTCATTCCGGCATCTGTTATGATTGCGGCTGAGATTCCCGACTCTTCCGCAATGGTCTTAAGCTCGTATAACTGCCTCTGTGAGGTTGCCTTGAGGGCGACTTTCTTCATTCCCTCGTCATACCACTTCTTCTTTGTAATCTTGTCCGCCTTTTCATATGCTATAACGGCGGCATGTGCGAGCTGGGCACATTTCTTCCCGCAGCTCATTTTAATGTCACTTCTTATGATCAGGCACTGTTTCCATTCAAATTTAGGTTCGGGACTCATAGTTTCATATCCATTTCGGTTTTGTAAATGAAATAGTTACCAGATTGTGCAGGGGCAGTGGTCTTTTTCCCTGTTCTGAAATTATATCTATTTCATCATTTCAGTTTACTTTATTGGATTTCCGGAAGAAAATTTAATCACAGATGTATGATGTGATTGTTGTTGGCGGCGGACCCTGTGGAAGTTCTGCCGCACGTTTCTGTGCTGAATCAGGCCTTAAAGTACTGGTTATAGAGGAGCATGCATCCATAGGCCATCCTGTGCAGTGTGCCGGCCTTTTAAGCTGCAATGCCTTTGCTGAGTGCCGTGTAACTGACAGATCAGTCTTTCAGGAAGTCTCCGGAGCAAAGATTATCTCCTCGGGTGGTTCTGTTCTGGAGTTTGATTCCGGAAAAACAAAGGCATATGTCGTTGACAGGGCAGCACTTGACCGTGAGATGGCTGAGAATGCCGCAAATGCCGGGGCAGAGTTCAGGCTGAAGTCGTATGTCTGCGGGGCGGAGAACGGGATGGTCTTCGTACGCGGGCATTCAGGCAGGGAGGAGATCCCTGCTAAAATGATTATTGCCGCAGACGGACCCAGAAGCGTACTCTCACGTTATTACGGATTGAAACGCCCGGAGATTGTTCTCTCCGGGGTGCAGGCTGAAGTGGCATATCCGGGGAATCACAACCTTGTGGAGATATATCCCGGTGCATCTGAGGACTTCTTTGGCTGGGTAATTCCTGCCGGTGAGGGTAGGGCAAGGGTCGGACTCTGCGGCGGTGAGAATGTTCAGCAGAGATTTTCTGAATTTTTAAAAGGTTTCGGCCCCGGAAATGTGCATCTTGTATCCGGTACAATCCCGCTTGGAGTTATGCCAAAGACCTATCATGACAGGACACTTTTTGTCGGTGATGCCGCAGGTTTTGCAAAGCCAACCTCAGGCGGTGGTATTTATACCGGAATCCGGTCTGCTTATCATGCATCTGAGACAGCAGTTGAGTGCATAGAAAAGGACAGTTTTTCAGATTCCGATCTTAAGGGTTATGAGGATAAGTGGAAAGGCGATTTCGGTCGTGAGCTTAAGATTGGCATGATGATGTATAAGATGAGGAGAAATCTCCCCGATGATAAAATAGATGACATCTGCCGTGTGCTCTCAAGGCCCGATATACGCGATGACATCATAAAATACGGCGATATGGACAGGCCCGGTGTAATTATCCGGAAGGTTCTCAAAAGACCGGCAGTGATTAAGGCACTTGGTCTTGCGGCATGCATGGAGATTAAGGCAGTATTTTCTTCCTGAATTATTTTTACTGCCTTTTTTTCCGGTTATTATTCTGATTTTTTGGTTCTGCCGGTAATCCTTCCGGATAATCTCAATTACTTTTATCCCTGAAAAACTGCATAATCCGTAATATGACAAGTCAGTTTGGAAAGGGTTTTTTAACCGTAATTATGCTCATATCAAAACGTCTCAGCCTTCCGCCTGCAAGGGCGTGGAACGGGCTTTCTGATCATATGGTCGGGCTGGAGATACCTGAGCAGTTCAGAGGGACTGAAATCGAGGAAACTGTGACATCACTACGGCAGAAGGTTATGTGGCATCAGAACGGGCAGATGGATGCCGATGATCTTGATGGTGTTATCCGGACGATGAGAAGGCTTGTTATTGCGGTTGATAAGGAGCTTGGAATAAAAGATCCGGATGTCGGAAAGTATGACTGAAATTTAATTTTAAAATCCTTTTTTTTGTATTTCTCCGGCGTAAAATATTCCCGGAATCCCAGGTGGCTATGGTGAGCCGGCAAGTTAAATATTCAGGGCATGTCTCCCTGTTGTGATTGAGAGATTATTCCGGCTGAAAAACCAAAAAATCCCATTCATAATCTGTTTTTCCGTATAGTTGTGATCCCTTTATCTATTTATAAAGACAATATAATTACAGCATTTTTGCTCAGGCAGAATCTACATATTTTAGACGGAAGATTTAAATGAATTCAGAAAATCTGTTTTTGAAAATATCGGTTGAAGAGTGCTTTAACACCAAGGGGGAAATTCCGGTTGGCTAAAAATAATTATAACGCATCAAATATCACCGTTCTTGAAGGGCTTGAACCTGTAAGGGAACGTCCGGCCATGTATATCGGAAGCACAGACACACGCGGTCTGCACCATCTTATCTATGAAGTGGTTGACAATGCCGTGGATGAGGCGCTCGCCGGTATATGCAATAATATATCAGTTACAATAAACAGCGACGGTTCATGCACCATTACTGATGACGGAAGGGGTATTCCTGTTGATGTGATGGAGGAGCAGGAGGGCAAGAGTGCTCTTGAGGTTGTCATGACCGTCCTTCACGCCGGAGGAAAGTTTGACAAGAATACCTACCAGGTATCCGGTGGTCTTCACGGAGTCGGTGTTTCGGTTGTAAATGCACTCTCAACATTTCTCAATGTAGAGGTCCATCGTGACGGTTATATCCATGAGATGGGCTTTGAGCGGGGATTTGTTGTAAAACCTCTCTCTTCAAGGGTGAATGCATCAAGCAACGGCCCGGAGCACGGGACAAAGATTACATTCATGCCTGACCCTCTCATCTTTGAGACGGTTACCTTTGATTATGACATCCTGAGCCACAGAATGCGTGAACTTGCGTTCTTAAACAGTGGAATAAAGATTGAAATTGCGGATGAGAGAGAAGGCTTTGAGGATGTTTTCCATTACGAAGGCGGATTAAAGGAGTTTGTAAATCATCTTATCTCAGGAAAAGATCCAATCCACAAAGATGTAATCTATCTTCATACCTCTGATGAACCGAATAAGGTTGAGGTTGAGGTGGCACTCCAGTATTCATCAGCATATTCAGAGACTATTCTGACCTTTGTAAACAGTGTCAATACCCGTGAGGGCGGAACACATCTTGAAGGCTTTAAAAGTGCTCTCACAAGGGCCATTAACAAAACTGCAAAGGACAACAACCTCCTGAAGGGGATATCAACTCCGCTCAGAGGTGAGGATGTAAGGGAAGGACTCAATACAGTCATCAGCATCAAGATTGCCGAACCGCAGTTTGAAGGTCAGACCAAGATGAGACTTGGAAACAGCAATGTTAAGGGAATTGTTGATTCACTTGTCTACCAGTCACTGATTGAATATTTTGAGGAAAATCCAAAAGTCATCCAGATTATTGTGCAGAAGGCTCTTGGCGCTGCAAAGGCAAGGGAAGCTGCAAGAAAAGCAAGGGAACTTGCCAGAAGGAAAAGCACCCTTGAAGGGGGCGGACTTCCCGGAAAGCTTGCGGACTGTTCTGAGAGGGACCCTGCAAAGAGTGAAGTATATATTGTAGAGGGTGATTCTGCGGGTGGTTCAGCAAAGCAGGGTCGTTCAAGGCTTTTCCAGGCAATATTGCCTCTGAGGGGTAAAATCCTTAATGTCGAGAAGGCAAGTCCCCATAAAATCCTTAAAAATACTGAAATTCAGGCTCTTATATCTGCAATCGGCTGTGGTGTAGGAGAATCTTTCAATGTCGAAAAAGCAAGGTATCATCACATTATACTGATGACTGATGCTGATGTCGATGGTGCACATATCTGCACCCTTCTGCTGACCTTCTTCTACCGTTATATGCCTGATCTGATTGAAAACGGTTATATTTACATTGCACAGCCGCCTCTATACAGGATTGCAAAGGGAAAGATGGAGAAGTACGCCTTCCGTGAAGAGGAGATGAGGGAAGCTATTGCAGAATATGGTGATAAGGGCGTTTCAATTCAGCGCTACAAAGGTCTTGGAGAGATGAACGCAGATCAGCTCTGGGAGACTACAATGAATCCGGAAACACGTGTCTTAAAACAGGTTGACATTATGGATGCAACATATGCCGATGAGATATTTTCAAAACTTATGGGGGATGATGTTGATGCCCGCCGCGAATTTATCATAAGGCATGCAAAGGAGGTGACTAACCTTGACATCTGAAGATACAGCTGTTCTTTCAGAGAGGCGTATCATCCCTGTCAATATCGAGGAGGAGATGAAGTCGTCCTACCTTGATTATGCAATGTCAGTCATCGTGGGCCGTGCAATTCCGGATGTGAGGGACGGTCTGAAACCGGTTCACCGGCGCACGCTCTTTGCGATGGGCGAGATGGGTAATTACCATGATAAGCCGTATAAGAAGAGTGCCCGTATTGTCGGAGAAGTAATGGGTAAGTACCACCCTCATGGAGATGCTTCTATATACGATACTCTTGTAAAGATGGCCCAGGAGTTTTCATACCGCTGCACTCTTGTAGAGGGACAGGGTAACTTTGGTTCAATTGACGGCGATTCTGCGGCAGCTATGCGTTATACCGAGGCAAGGCTTGATCCTGTATCCGAAGCAATTCTTGAGGATATTGATAAGGATACGGTCAACTTCATACCTAACTTTGATGAGTCCCTAAAGGAACCTGTTGTTCTCCCTTCCAAGATACCAAATCTTCTTGTAAACGGATCAGATGGTATTGCTGTTGGTATGGCGACCAAAATGCCGCCGCACAACATAGGTGAGGTATGCAGGGGAGTATGCGGGGTTATTGACAATCCTGAGATATCTGTATCTGAGATTATGGAGCAGATTCCCGGTCCTGATTTCCCTACCGGCGGTGTGATCCTTGGCCGGAGTGGTATTACAAAAGCGTATGCGACAGGCAGGGGCAGGATTAAGGTCCGAGGTGTTGCTGAAGTCGAGGATATGGGGAAGAAGAGCAGGATCATTATATCTGAGATTCCCTATCAGGTCAATAAGGCGAGACTGATTGAGCATATTGCAGAACTTGTAAAGGATAAGAGGATTGACGGCATATCTGATCTCCGCGATGAGTCTGACAAGGACGGTATAAGGGTTGTTGTTGAGCTTAAATCCGGAATTGTGCCTCTTGTGGTCTTAAACCAGCTGTTCAAACATACACCTCTTGAGAGCACCTTTGGTATTATCAATCTCTCAATTGTAGATGGCAAACCGAGGGTTCTTGGAATTAAAGAACTGATTTGTGAGTTCATAAAACACAGGAAAGAAGTAGTCTTCCGGAGAACCAAATTCGAGCTTAAGAAGGCTGAAGACCGCCTGCATATCTTAAAAGGACTCCTTTTGGCCCTTGACAATATTGATGAGGTAATTGCAGCAATAAGAGCATCCAAAGACAGTGAGGAAGCAAAGAATGCTCTTGTTGAGAACTTTGGTCTGGATATTATTCAGGCTGATGCAATCCTTAAGATGCAGCTCAGGAGGCTTGCGGCACTTGAGCACCAGAAGATTGTTGATGAGAGGGATGGCCTCTTAAAGGAGGTTGAGAAACTTAACCTGATAATTTCCGATGATGAGCATATCCTTGCAAAGATACGCGAGGAGACTGTGGAGATGGGAGAGAAGTTTGCTGATGAGAGGAGGACAAAGATAACCCATGATGTGGATGACTTTGACAAAGAGGATCTCATTGAGAATAAAGCAGTTCTTGTATCCCTGACTGGTGAAAACTATATTAAGTCAATGCCGCTTGATACATACAAGGGGCAGAAACGTGGCGGAAAGGGCATAATAGGAATGGCCTGCAAGGATGAGGACGCTGTAAAGACCGTTTTTGTTGCGAATTCACATGATTATCTGCTCTGCTTCACCTCTGCAGGAAGAGTCTACTGGCTTAAGGTCTATGACATTCCGGAGGCCTCACGCCAGAGCCGTGGCAAGGCTATTGTAAACCTATTAAATCTTGGTGAAGAAAAGGTCAGTGCCTTAATTCCGGTATCAGAGTTTAAGAGTGATGAGTACTTCCTCTTCTCAACCAAACATGGTATGGTTGTAAAGATTCCGCAGAATGAATTCTCAAGGCCGAGAACAACCGGCATGAATGCAATCACACTCAGGGATGACGATGAACTTGTCGGCGTCTTAAAGATGGGTGATGACGGTGAACTTGTGCTGACATCCGTTCAGGGACAGACTCTGAGAATGGGTGCTGATACAATACCTCTGAGGCACAGGAATGCTCTTGGTGTGAAGGGTATGAAGTTACGCTTCATGGACGAGCTGAAGGATATTTCAGCGGTGGAGATGGATCATCTGCTGACAGTAACCGAGAAGGGATACGGGAAGAGAACCGACTTTGGTGAATTCAGGGGACACGGGCGTGCAACGATGGGTGTAAGGAATATCCAGACCGATGTTGCAGGCGGTGTTGTTGCATCAAGGGCTGTAAGCGAT
>Ga0272443_10006769_pt1 | contig 11197 bp, 5 predicted proteins | sample SSMAcet12_FD_193581 | JGI IMG/M metagenome (GOLD analysis project Ga0272443, IMG submission 193581) | Marine sediment archaeal communities from Little Sippewissett salt marsh, Falmouth, MA, United States - SSM-Acet-12 | ecosystem: Environmental > Aquatic > Marine > Wetlands > Sediment ... | reverse complement strand
TCCGATCAGGAGGCCCAGGCGGCGATCGCGGCGCTCGATGGCAAGGATCACAGCGGCCGAACCCTGACCGTAAGCGAAGCCAAGCCGCGCGAAAGTCGTCCCGGCTGAGATGGCGGTTATGGTAGCGGTGGTAACCGACGCTATTAATGCGACGGCATGTTAGGATCGGGAGGGCCACATTGGTGGCCTTCTCGTTTCCTTTCCACGGCAGTCGGCCCCTCCGGCGCACTTCCTGGGAGGGTCCCTCAGATTGTAGACTCACCCCCTATGTTGAAGGTTCGCGAAAGGGTTTTCCTGGGATTCGGCCAAGCTGATCGTTTTTCCGCTAACTCGACAGCCCGACGTCAAGGTAGCTTGATTTCGAAATCGTTTGCCCTGAGGCTTTTCCGGGATCGGCAAATTGGATAAACCCTACAGACTGAGAGTGGCGGTCAACAGGGTTTTCAAGGATCTGACCCGGCAGGGATTGTTTTTGATTTCCCGCGGCCAAGATAGGGAGCTTCGCGACGAACAGCCGCTACGATCAGAGCTTCTCAGCGCAGACCAACTCAAGCAACACGCCAGCGTATTTGCCCGCTCCCACAAGATCGATGAGCGTTGCGGGCATGACCGGTTGTTGCCGCGCTTGGCCGAGAACGAAGTCGCCCTCCTTCGCGCCTACGAGCTCGTCACGAATGCCGTGGGACAGGGACGGCGTATCACACCCGCCTCCGACTGGTTGCTGGACAACTTCTACCTCATCGAATCACAGGTCAGGACGGCGAGGCGGCATCTGCCTCGAGAGTACAGCGCGGAACTCCCGCGGCTCGCAAACGGCCCACTGGCCGGCTATCCGCGTGTCTATGCCATCGTTATGGAGCTGATTTCGCACGTGGACGGCCGAGTCGACGGCGAAAACCTTACCTGCTTCGTGGCCTCCTACCAAACTGTCGCAACTCTGAAGATCGGTGAATTGTGGGCGATCCCGATCATGCTCCGTCTGGCTCTGATCGAAAACCTGCGCCGTGTTGCCGTCCGGATCGCGGAGTGTCGGCAGGGCTGCGACAACGCGATACACTGGGCAGATCACATCCTGGAGATTGCCGAAAAGGAACCGAGAAATCTGGTACTGGCCCTGGCCGACATGGTCCGCGAGGATCCTCCTCTCACCAGCGCGTTTGTCGCGGAATTCGCTCGTCGCCTGCGTGCCCGGAATCCGGGCCTGACCCTGCCCATGAGCTGGCTCGAGCAACAGCTTGCCGAGACGAATCGCACCATCGAACAACTCATTGAGATAGCAAGCCAGAATCAGGCGGCCGACCAGGTCTCGATGAGCAACAGCATCGGCAGCCTTCGATTTCTCTCGACGATGGATTGGCGCGAGTTCGTCGAGACAATGAGCGCTGTCGAGCGCATCCTCCGCAGTGACCCAGCCGACATCTACAACAAAATGGATTTCGCCACCCGCGACCGGTACCGCCACGTGGTGGAAGACATAGCCAGACGCAGTCCTCTCGAGGAAGGCGAGGTAGCCCGCAGGGCCATCCAGTTCGCGCGTGAACGCGTTACACGCATCGGCAACGACGTTCGCACGGCTCACGTGGGGTACTACCTCATTGACAAGGGACGCTCTCTCCTTGAGCGCGCGGTCGGCCTCCGTCCCTCGATTACAATCATCCTCCAGCGCGTTGGTCGCCGCTGCCCGCTCCTGTCGTATATAGGAAGCATCCTCGCTCTGACGGTGATCTTGACAACGGCAGCCGCTCTCGCGGCCTCTCGATACGGCGTGGGAGCCTGGGGGCTCTTGTTGCTGGGTGCCCCGTTGCTTTTGTGCGCGAGTCATTGGAGTGTGTTGGCGGTGAGCTGGCTGGCCACCCGTCTTGCATCTCCGAGAATGTTGCCAAGGATGGAATTCGCCACCGGGATACCGCCTGAATGTCGCACGATGGTGGTGGTGCCCACAATGCTCACGAGCGCCGGGGGCATCCGGGATCTTCTGGACTCGCTCGAGATGTGTTATCTATCCAATCGCGACGCCCATCTTCACTTCGCGCTGCTGACCGACCTGTGCGACGCACCTCAGGAGAAGATGCCTGGCGATGAGGAACTCGTATGTCTGGTCAGCGACGGCATTGAAGAGTTGAATCAGAAATATGGAGCCGAGCGTGACGATGCCTTCTTCCTCTTTCATCGCCCGCGAAGTCTGAATGAACAGGAAGGCATCTGGATGGGTTGGGAACGCAAGCGCGGTAAGCTCGCCGAACTCAACGCGCTCTTGCGGGGGAAGGCAAGCGACCGATTCAGCGTTGTGGTCGGCCGGACCGAGATTCTTCACGCGGTCAGGTTTGTTATTACTCTCGATACGGATACACAACTGCCGCGCGATTCGGCGCGCGAGCTCGCCGGCACAATGGCCCATCCGCTCAACCGCCCGCGGTTCGACCCGAATCTCGGACGTGTTGTCGAAGGCTATGGCATTCTCCAGCCGCGCGTGGGCGTTAGCTTTCCCAGTGCCGGCCGGTCGTGGTTTGCTCGACTCTGGGCCGCCGAACCGGGCATCGATCCCTATACCCGTACCGTCTCGGATGTGTATCAAGATCTTTTTGGAGAAGGGTCATACATCGGCAAGGGGATCTATGATGTGGATGCATTTGAGCAGGCGCTCGGCGGCCGACTCCCGGAGAATCGCATCCTCAGCCATGACCTGCTCGAGGGTTCCCATGCAAGAGCGGGCTTGGTCAGCGACGTGGTGCTTCTCGAATCGCATCCCTTGTCTTACGCGGCGGACGCCGCCCGTCGGCATCGCTGGATCCGCGGCGACTGGCAGATCGCGCCGTGGGTGTTTCCGCGCGTTCCCGGCCCGGATGGCCGGCGTGTGGCCAATTGTCTCTCGACCCTTTCGCGATGGAAGATTCTCGATAACCTGCGACGTAGTCTTGTTCCGGTCGGGCTGGTTGCTCTTCTGGTGCTCGGGTGGGTCCTGCCGGGTCCACCTCTTTTCTATACTCTCATCGTCATCGGGATCATCGCCAGCCCGGTGATATTCATGGGGATCGTTGAACTCCCGCGCAAAGCACCGGATCTTCCGACTGCGCTACACCTCAGGGAAGTTGCTCTCTCAGCAGGGAGGAATCTCGCCCAGGCCTTCGTCACGCTCGTCTGTTTGCCTTACGACGCCTTCGTCAGCCTCGACGCGATAGCTCGCGCTACGGTGCGCGTGCTCTTCACGCGACGGAATCTGCTGGAGTGGCAGACCACGGGCGACGCCGAGCGGAACGGCCATACCGGTCTGGCGGGATTCTGTGCGTCGATGTGGACTGGGCCGGCCACTGCAATCGCCACAGCGCTGATGGTGGCGGCTGTGCGCCCCGAGATCCTGTACACGACAGGGCCCATTCTGGGGCTCTGGCTTCTCTCTCCTGTTGCGGCGTGGCGGTTGAGCCGTCCGATCGCGCCGCGCCGATCGCAACTGAAGACAGAGGATTATGTTTTCCTCCAGAAGGTCGCCCGTCGCACCTGGCGCTTCTTCGAGACCTTCGTGGGGCCCGCGGACCACTACCTTCCTCCGGACAACTACCAGGAACACCCTGCCGCGGCAGTTGCCCACCGCACCTCACCTACCAACGTCGGTCTGTTATTGCTGGCCAATCTTGCCGCGTATGACTTCGGCTATATCTCTTCGAGGAAGCTGATCGATCGTACCTTCAAGACGTTCGCGACCCTGAGAAAGCTTGAACGGCACCGCGGGCACTTCTACAACTGGTACGACACACAGACCCTTCGCCCACTGCCTCCGCTCTACGTGTCATCCGTAGACAGCGGCAACCTCGGCGCGCACCTGCTCACGTTGCGTCCCGGATTGATGGAGTTGGCTCACAGGAAGATTGTTTCCCTGCGGACCTTCGAGGGGCTCAGGGACACGGTTCGAGTCCTTCTGGAGGTGGCGGGTGACCGGCATGTTCGGCCCGAGGGGCCTTCTCCATGCCCAACTCCTCCCGAGATTGTGATTCGCCTCCAACGGCTCGAAGAAGAATTACGGGTTGCACCACGAACATTGGCTGCCACACAGGCCCATCTGGAACATCTGGTGGCGGTGGGAGTCGACCTCGCGGCAACCCTGAGCATTGTTTCCGACGGTGAGACGAAGTGGTGGGCCCAGGCCTTCGAGCATCAATGCCGGGATTTCCTGGATGACCTGCTCTCGCTTGTACCGTGGTGCAAACTCCCGTCGCCGAGCGAGCCGATGTGGCACCGTGGATCCGTCGAGCAGGTCCAGCGCCTGAGCGATCTTCGAACAACGCTTAGGTTCCTGGATGAGATTCCGACGCTGCACGATGTCGAGGGGCTCAGCGCTACGATGGTGCCATCGATCGATGAGATTCTGGCCGACCTTCGCGCGCAGGGACCGGCCGTGCCCTCTACGGAGCATGCGTGGTTCACACAACTGCGCCACTCGATCATCGAGGCCGGTTGGCGCGCCGGCAAACGTCTGGCGGAGATCGAGGGGCTCGCATCGTGTTGCCAGGAAATGGCGGACTGCGACTACGACCTTCTCTATGACAGGTCGCGGCACCTCTTTTCGATCGGCTACAACGTCGACGCCCATCGTCTTGACGCTGGCTTCTACGACCTCCTTGCTTCCGAGGCGCGACTCGGCAGCTTCGTCGCGGTCGCCCAGGGCAGAGTACCCCAGGAACACTGGTTCAGCCTCGGACGGCTCCTGACGGCCGCCGGCGGCGAGCACCCCCTGCTGTCCTGGAGCGGATCCATGTTCGAGTACCTGATGCCGCTCCTGGTCATGCCTACATTCGAGAACACCCTGCTGGATCGAACCTACCATGCTGTTGTGGAGCGACAGGTCGAGTACGGTCGCCAGCGTGGAATCCCATGGGGAATCTCCGAGTCCGGTTACAACGCCACCGATGCTCACCTCATCTACCAGTACCGCACATTTGGCGTACCGGGGCTCGGCCTCAAGCGAGGACTGGCAGACGATCTGGTCGTCGCGCCCTACGCCAGCGTCATGGCGCTGATGGTTGCGCCTGAGAAAGCGTGTGCGAATCTGCGTCGCCTGGCGAAGGACGGGCTGCTCGGCGCCCACGGCTTCCACGAGGCTATCGATTTCACTCCCTCGCGCGTCCCGCCCGGCCAACGCGGCGCGATTGTCCGTTCTTTCATGATGCACCATCAGGGGATGAGCTTTCTGTCGATGGCCTACCTGCTGCTCGATCGCCCCATGCAGCGCCGCTTTCGGTCCGACCCGCTGTTTCGTGCAACCGAGTTGCTGTTGCAGGAGCGCGTCCCCAAGGCGGCCCCGTTCCTCCCCCAGGACAGTAAGGCAACGGAGTTCCGCTGGGATCCCGGAGGAGCCGAGGAGGCCTTCCGCGTTATCTCCAATCCCCAGACCGCGGCGCCGGAGGTCCACCTCCTGTCCAACAGTAAATACCATGTCATGGTGAGTGCCGTTGGCGGTGGCTACAGCCGATGGAAGGATCTGGCAGTCACGCGATGGACGGAAGACTCCACTCGTGATTGCTGGGGGACGTTCTGTTACCTGCGCGATCTGGATGGCGGAGAGTTCTGGTCTGCTACGTACCAGCCCACGCTCAAGCGGGGCAAGGCATACGAAACCGTCTTTTCCCTGGCTCGAGCGGAGTTCCGTCGCCGCGACGATGATATTGTGACGCACACCGAAATCGCCGTCTCGCCGGAGGATGACATCGAGTTGCGACGGGTCAGCATCGCGAACCGCGGACAGAAGCGGCGGATGATCGAACTGACCAGTTATGCCGAGGTCGTCCTGGCGCCTCCGGCGGCCGATGCGACCCACCCGGCATTCAGTAAGCTCTTCGTCCAGACCGAGATCGTGCGTTCACGCCAGGCGATTCTCTGCACGCGTCGCCCTCGCTTGAGCGGGGACCACCCCCCATGGATGTTCCATCTGGTGGCGCTCCACGGGGCGGCCATCGGTGAGACTTCGTACGAGACCGATCGCTGCAAATTCATCGGACGCGGCCGCACCCTCGCGGATCCCGAAGCAATGCACGTCCCGGTGCTGTCCAATCGCGAAGGATCAGTTCTTGACCCCATCGTCTCGATCCGCAGCGCCGTGGCCGTCGAGCCCGACGACACGATCCAAATCGACTTTGTCACCGGTGCAGCGGATACGCGCGAGGCCGCGATGGCCCTGATCGAGAAGTACCAGGATCAGAGGATGATGGACCGCGTTTTCGATCTCGCGTGGACGCACGGTCAGGTCGTCGTCCGTCAGCTCGGTGCCTCTGAGGCCGATGCGCAACTCTATGGGCGGCTTGCTGGAGCGATCCTCTATGCCAACGCGCGGTGCCGCGCGCCGAGCGACCTCATGACCCGCAACCGGCGCGGACAGTCCGGCCTGTGGGGGTACGGTATCTCCGGCGATCTTCCCATTGTGCTGCTGCGTATCAGCGACCAGGCCAACATCGAGCTCGTGAAACAGCTTGCCCAGGCCCATGTCTACTGGCGGATGAAGGGCCTTGTCGTCGATCTGGTTATTCTCAACGAAGACCAATCGGGCTATCGCCAGCCACTTCAAGACCAAATCGTAAGCCTCATCGCTGCCGGGGCAGAAGCCCATCCGATCGATCGCCCAGGTGGTATTTTTATTCGACGCAGCGAGCAGATATCCGACGAGGACAAGACTCTGGTACAGGCGGTTGCCCGCGTGGTCCTCACCGACACCGCCGGCACTCTTGCCGAACAGGTCGAGCGTCGTGACCGTGCGGAAATCGCAGTACCCAGGTTGGTCCCGGTCCGTGCCCGTCCCGAAGCCCCACATACCCCAAAAGCGCCTGGAGCCGGCCTAATTTATTTCAACGGGCTGGGTGGATTCACGCCCGACGGCCGCGAATACGTCATTACGACGACGGGCGACAGCGTGCCCCCTGCCCCATGGGCGAATGTGCTGGCGAATCCCGAGTTCGGAACGGTTGTGACCGAATGCGGGGGCGGCTACACATGGGCCGAGAACGCCCACGAGTTTCGCCTGACACCCTGGTACAACGACCCCATCAGCGACGTCGGCGGTGAAGCGTTCTACATCCGCGACGAGGAGACCGGCCGTTTCTGGTCACCCGCGCCGCTCCCTGTGCGCGGGCCTCTGCCGTACACCACGCGTCATGGGTTCGGCTATAGCGTCTTCGAATATACCGAAAACGGCATCTACTCCGAGATGTGGGTCTATGTTGCGACCGATGCCCCGGTGAAACTCTGCCGGCTGACGATTCGCAACTCGTCCGGCCGCACCCGCCGCCTGTCAGTGACCGGCTTTGTCGAATGGGTTCTGGGCGAACAACGGGCGAAGAATGCGATGCATCTTGTGACCGAGATCGACCCGCAATCCGGAGTCCTACTGGTACGAAATCCCTTCAACAGCGAGTTCCCCAAGCGTGTCGGGTTCTTCGCCGTCAGCGAACCACAACGCACGGTAACCACCGACCGCACGGAATTCCTTGGCCGTAATGGGATACCGGCGGACCCCGCAGCCATGGGCCGTGCCGGGCTCTCCGGAAAGAATGGACCGGGGCTTGATCCCTGCGCAGCCATTCAGACGGTGTTCGAGCTGGAGGACGGTCACGAGCGCGAGGTTGTTTTTGTTCTGGGTGCCTCCCGCGATACCGCTGCGGCGCGCAACCTCGTCGGCCGTTTCTGCAACGTCAGCGGAGCGCGCACCGCCCTGGAGAGCGTGTGGGACTATTGGAGCCACACGCTCGGCGCGGTCCATATTGAGACGCCCGATTCTTCAGTGAATTTCCTGGTTAATGGCTGGCTGCTCTACCAGACCCTCGCGTGCCGCGTCTGGGCGCGGAGCGGGCTCTACCAGTCAGGCGGCGCGATTGGCTACCGGGACCAGCTCCAGGATGTCTTAGCCCTGATCCATGCCGAACCCCACCTGACGCGCGAGCACCTGCTGCGTTGCGCGGCACACCAGTTCCGCGAAGGCGACGTTCAACATTGGTGGCACCCACCGCTCGACCGCGGCGTGCGGACGCGGATTGCGGACGACTATTTGTGGCTACCTTACGCCGTCTGTCGCTACGTCTCATGCACGGGTGACACCGGTGTGCTCGACGAGACTGTTCCTTACCTGGAAGGTCGCCCCGTGAGGCCGGATGAGGACAGCTACTACGACCTCCCGGTGCAGTCGGAGAAACTCGGGACGCTCTACGATCATTGCGTTCGTGCGATCGACAACGGACTGAAGTTCGGCGAGCACGGCCTGCCGCTCATGGGGTGCGGCGACTGGAATGACGGCATGAATCTCGTCGGCGAGGGGGGCAAAGGGGAAAGTGTGTGGCTCGCCTTTTTCCTCTACGATGTGTTGAGGCAGTTCAAGGAGGTCGCCCTGCGGTACGGGGACATCGCATGCTCCGAGCGTTGCGAGACTCAGGCGGACAGGCTCCGTCAGTCCATCGAGCAGCACGGCTGGGACGGACAGTGGTACCGGCGCGCTTACTTCGACGATGGCGAACCGTTGGGATCCGCCTCCAATCCCGAGTGTCAGATCGACTTGATTCCACAGAGTTGGGCGATCCTTTCGCGCGCCGCCAATCCGGTCCGTTCGCGGACGGCGATGGACGCCATCGCCACCCGTCTTGTCCGCCGCGACGCGGGGCTTGTCCAGCTGCTGGATCCACCATTCGACAAGTCCCATCTGGATCCGGGTTACATCAAGGGTTACATCCCTGGCGTACGGGAAAACGGTGGCCAGTACACGCATGCCGCCGTGTGGGCCGCTATGGCATATGCCGCCATGGGCGACGGCGACCGAGCCTGGGAGCTGTTGGCCCTGATCAATCCCATCCACCATAGCTCGACAGCGGCTGCAATCCAAACCTACAGGGTCGAACCTTACGTGGTCGCCGCCGACGTTTACAGCAACCCGCAGCATGTCGGCCGGGGAGGCTGGACGTGGTACACGGGTTCCGCAGGCTGGATGTATCGCCTTCTCACGGAGTCGTTGCTGGGCTTGCGGTTGGAGGTGGACCGCCTTCGTCTGGAGCCAGTCCTGCCGGATTCCTGGAAGTCATTCAAGATTCATTACCGCTACCGCGAGACACTCTATCACATCACCATCCGCAAGAACGGCGGCCAGACTGTGACACGCCTGGTGCTCGACGGCCAGGAACAGGTCGACAAGACCATTCCTCTCGTAGACGATCGCCAGGAGCACAACGCAGACGTGGACATGAGCTGACCTCTGTTTCGGTGTCGGTACATTTCGGCCGCCAAGCCATCCACGGCACGGTCAGCCTGCGTTCGGCTCTAACATACAGCGACACTTGACAAGTGGCCGGTAGCCATCCGTATTGAGCACATCAACTGTAAGCCATTGGGCCACAAGGGGTAACTCATGCGCGTGGGGATGGCTTCCGGAAATCCCTTGTTATCCTTATTGTGGCCACCTATAGTTATAGTACTGACAGGAGTGGCTACGAGCCGCAAGGCGGCTCCGATCAGAAAATAAGTCGGATGACTGGGTGAAGGGCAAGTCGCCTCGGCGACGGGCCCGATGACGAGTAAGCCGACGAGGTGAACGCCCTGAGGTGTTTCTCCTCGTCGGTTTTTTTATGCAAGGAGCTGAACCATGGTTATGGGAGTAATCGGCTGGATCGTGTTGGGGCTCATCGCCGGCTACATTGCCAGCACGCTGGTAAACACGCAGGGCCAGGGGCTCGCCTTTAACATCCTGCTCGGTATCGTCGGCGCGGTGCTGGGTGGCTGGCTCTTCAATGCTATTGGCGCTACTGGAGTGACGGGCTTTAACATCTGGAGTCTTCTGGTCGCCGTGGTCGGCGCAGTGGTGCTCCTGGTGGTCTGGCATGCCATCCAACGCTCGGCCCGACACGCGTGAAAGTCAAAAGATTGAGTAAGGAAGTCATAATTGGATGATGGACACCGTCAGGACCGCACGGAAGGATAATGTCCGCCCAGAGGATGTCCAGAATACGGCGGTCATGGGGAAAGCTCCTGACAAAACGAGCGGAATGGCCATGACTCACGAAGATGCAATCGGACTCATAGAGACCCAGGGACTCGTGGGCATCATCGAGGCGGCCGACGTGATGTGCAAAGCGGCCAATGTCGAAATCGTCGGCAAGGAGAGTGTCGGAGGAGGGTACGTCACGGTAATGGTGAAGGGCGACGTTGCCGCCGTCAAAGCCGCCGTCGAAGCAGGGGCAAACGCGGTCAATCGTATGGGCGGCAAGCTCGTTGTTGCCCATATCATCGCCCGGCCGCATCACGGGGTCAGTTCTCTCCTGCCCAGGCAGCAGCAGGAAGATGCAAGGAGCCACCGGTGACGTATGACTCAGCTCCGGTGACAATTTGAGTCGGAAGACGAGACGAAGGGCAACTCGGCTTAGCCGGGAGGCTCATTGAAGAGTAAGCCGGCGTGGTCAGGCACCTCAGGGTGTTTCACCGCGTCGGCATTTTTCGCTTGTGGTTGTGGAAGGCCGCTGCGACCAGGGAGGAATGAATATGGCCAAACTTAATCCAGATTCGGCGCTTAATTCAGCAATGGCACGCGAGATTGCGCAAGCGGCCGCTCTTTTCGAGGAGCAGAGGACGGGCAAAGCACCCAAGTCCGTGACCGTGGTACTGAGCGACACCACACTGGTGATCACGCTGCACGGGGTCTTGTCGGAGGCCGAGAAGGCCCTGGCGAAAAAACCCGAGGGGGCCGCCCAGATTCAGGAATTTCACCGCAAGCTGTTCGCCAACGCCTCCGATTCGTTGCGAAAAGAGATCAAGCGGATCACGGGGGTGGAGGTGCGGGAGGCTACCGCGGAAATCGAGCCGGCTTCGGGCGCCGTGGTGGGGGTGTTCACAACCGGCACCACAGTACAGGTGTACTTACTGGCTCATCCCGTGCCTGCGGAAAGCTGGAATCAGCAGTGAACCGAGCCAGCCAGTCATGATAAAGGAATCGCTGGCATGTTGACCTTATCGAGGGGGATACGTGAATCCGTGGTTGTCGGAGACCCCGACGGCGTGGGGGCCCTTCGGAAGGTCACGGTACTCGAAATTGATTGCGGGAACGTGAGGCTGGGCTTTGAGGCGGATGACGACTTCTATGTCCATCGCTGGGAAGCGTCGGAACGGATACGTGCTGGTGACAGGCGGGACGCAGGCTGATTACAGGGAGAACATCGATGAGTAAGGCGAACATCGAAGGACG
>Ga0272443_10006768_pt1 | contig 11198 bp, 12 predicted proteins | sample SSMAcet12_FD_193581 | JGI IMG/M metagenome (GOLD analysis project Ga0272443, IMG submission 193581) | Marine sediment archaeal communities from Little Sippewissett salt marsh, Falmouth, MA, United States - SSM-Acet-12 | ecosystem: Environmental > Aquatic > Marine > Wetlands > Sediment ... | reverse complement strand
TCGACTAACCGCCTGGAACAGTATCTATATGACTGTGATACTGGGTATTATCGTGACGTTTACGGCCTTTTTCTCCAGTTCGATCCTGGTGGTCTTTCCCGGTGTGAGTGAAGATATTAAACAAATCACGGATTCTTATCTGAAAATTATTCTATTCGGAGGTATCGGCTTTGCTTCCATGTTTATTCTCTCAGCTATTTTAAGGGGAAGCGGGAACACGAAAACACCCATGATTGCCGTGGGCATCGCCAATACAGTCAATATTTTTTTGGACTATATCATGATATTTGGCCATTGGGGGTTTCCTGCGTTGGGTGCTGAAGGTGCTGCCATTGCTACGGTTATCTCCAGGTTTGTGGGAACGGGTATTCTTTTACTTGCCTGTTTAAAATCCAATAGGCTCTCCATGCTTGGTTTCGGAAAAATAAAATTCAGTTTGCTTCGGATTAAAAAAATCCTTAAAATAGGAATCCCCACCGCATTTGAAAATCTTATCTTTAGTATTGGCGCCCTTGTTTTTGCCAACATCTTATTAATCGCCGGAGAACAAGCCTATGCCGCACATCGAATCGGGATCAACATCGAATCCATCTCCTTTATGCCCGGATTTGGGGTTTCTGTCGCCATCACCACGTTAGTGGGAATGTACAACGGAAAAAACGAAAAAACAACGATGCTTGGTGTGGTTCGTCAAGGTTGGATCATCGGCTCCATATTTATGGTTTCCATCGGTTTATTAATTGTGGTCTATCCGGAATTACTGATCAAGCTCTTTACTTCTGATCAGGTCATATTGGCTGAAGCCATACTTCCCGTAAGACTCCTGGGGTTTTTTCAATTTTTCCTGGCAACTGATTTTGTTATGACCGGTGCTTTCAGAGGTGTTGGAGATACTAAGACACCCATGATTATCACGTTTATTGCCATATGGTGCATTCGCGTGCCGGTTGGCTTTATACTGGTCCACTACTTTAACTTGGGATTATTAGGTGCGTGGACTGGGATGATGTTTGATATGGTTTTCAGAGGTCTGATCAAGATGTATTTGTATTCCAAAGGAACCTGGGAAAAACATGCAGATAAAACCAGATTGGCAGCACAGGAGGAAATCACCGAGCCTGCCGGTATTGTAGTGGAGATGTTGGCAGATAAAGCCGATAACAAAGCCCTTACACAGCAGGATTCAGTGCAGTAATTTTTTGAACATTATCTTTAAACCGATGATCAACATAAACGGTACGCATGCAAGTAGAATCAACAACTCATTACCCAGTAAACTGCCTTTAACCGGTTGAAATTTCAATCGACTCCAAAAATTCCCGGCAGCAATTCCCAAAGCGTTCCCCATCATAATCATACGAGTAACTCCCAGGATTCCAAGGGCTTTTTTCTCCCCGTAGTTTTTCACTAACCGCTCCCAGTCTTCATCGGAATATGATCCTTCTTTTTCAGCATACCGTTTTCCAAAACACATCGCTTCGGTAGCTTCATCCAGATTAATGACAATCCCCGAACTGATTTGGTTGATATCCTCTTCTTCCAAGCCTATTTTCTTGGCATGCTGAGTATGATAAACCCGACACATTTCACATCCGTTGACCTCGGTAACCGCCAACATGATCTTCGTTTGAAGGACTTCATCCATCAATCCGTTATGCCGAGCGTATTTAAAATCGGGCATGGATTCAAAGGCTTTATCCATTATTTTATAAAACTGGATCAGATTAAATCCTGTCCCGGAAAATTTTTTCATTGGTTTCTCCTTTTGTTTTTTTCTTCTTCTATCATACCATTTTTACCCTTCTGTTTTTAGGCAACCACAAGGGTTGCCCCTACACTGTATTGATTGTATTTGCAAATCTCAATAAATATGCTATAATCAATCGAAATTGAACAAAGGAGGCGGTACATATGAGGTATGGACTAATCGTAAACTTTTCGGATCAAGTGAATAATGCGCATTTTTGTATCGCCGGCGTTCAGTAATTAAGAAAATCTAATCCATGATTGAACGAAAAATCTTACCGAACTATTTAGAATAAACTTTACATCTGAGCTGTGGTGATATCATCACAGCTCTTTTCTTTTTTTCCGGCTTATCAAAAATTGTGCATTATCTATATTTTAAAAACTGTGGTGTGGGTTGCTTTTATGCATAAACGAAAGCAACAATCTTACAGAACAATCTTTATTAAAATAACGAACTTAGAAAGGAGTGATGTCGTGTGAATGATAGACAACAAAATCCAATTAGCATCGTAGGTTACTCAGACAAACATGATCGAAAAAAGGAGAACGACATTGACAAATTTAAGAACAATCGGTTGGAACCATTATTTTTCACAACAATTTGAATTTTATAAAGAACAAAGATGCAAAGAAAAAAAATACTATGAAAGCAAAGAATTCAGTGTGGCTCGAGTCACTTCACAGCAAAAAAACTACTACAAAATCATCAACGAACAAGGTGAGCAACCCGGTATATTGAGAAAAGTCCTTTTACATGATGTGTCAGAGCGATCCGATTTACCGGCAGTGGGTGATTGGGTTGTGCTGATAAAGGCGGAAAATTCAAATGATTGGCTGATTGATGGCATATTGGAAAGAAAAAGTAAACTCTCAAGAATAGCAGCCGGTACTCCGGGGGCCTTTAATCCCCTAAATGCCAAAAATCAATATAGCAAATTAGGCAAGGGAGAGCAAGTGTTATGCGCCAACATCGACACCGCCTTCATCGTCACTTCATTGAATCAGGATTTCAACTTGAGAAGGCTTGAACGCTATCTGTCCATGGTTTGGGACGGGGGAATCATACCCGTTATCCTGTTGACAAAAGCAGACCTTTGTACATCAGGGGAAATTGAAGAAAGAATCCAGGAACTGTCCACCATTGCTTACGGTGTGCCATATCACGTCCTCAGCTCCATTGACGGGACGGGAATGGAGCAATTGGACGAATATCTGAACGCGAATCAAACCATGGTACTGATCGGCTCTTCGGGTGTTGGTAAATCCACCTTGATCAACGCTATCCTGGGTTATGATAAAATGCGGGTCAAGCAAATCACCAATTACAAAGACAAAGGCCAGCATACAACCACGCACAAAGAAATGATATTGTTGGAACAAGGGGGCATCATCATTGACACCCCGGGTATGCGTGAATTACGATTAACCGGGGAAGAAGGCGGTCTCAAAAACACCTTTGGAGATGTGTTGGAAGAAATCGAAGCTCTCTCACAAAACTGTAAATTCAGGGATTGTCAACATGAAGCAGAACCCGGATGTGCCGTGAAAAAGGCTTTGGAAAACGGTGAGTTGTCTCAGGAACGATGGGACTCGTATCAAAAGTTGTTGAGAGAAATCAAATTTCAGGAAAAGAAAATAAAAACCGAAGCCGTTAAAAACAGTTCAAAAAACGGAAAAAAAAGCAACAAAAGGAGAGGAAAAAATGCCATTAAACTGGATGAATATTGATGATACCCCTTTTCAGGTCATGTTGTTTTTGGAAGATTTTCATATCGATTATCTGACTCAATCAAATGATCATACTCAGGCCTTATACATTGCTTTAAAAGCAAACCCTGATGTGGAATGGTTGTTCAGAAAAAAGAGCCCGGTTTTTAACACCTGGTTTAATGGTGTGGAAGAAGAATTATCTGGTTTAAAACCCTCACTCAGTGTAAGAGAGGCTGAAAAACATCTTCTCAGATCGTTCAACGATTGGATTGTCTACATTTGTGATCCGGAGATCTATGATAATCTGTCGTTGACCAAATGGGATAAACGAGAATTACTTGATATAACGGATTTCCACAACAAACGGGTTGTGGATATTGGTCCTGGAACCGGTATCCAAACATTCCCGGTAGCAGATTTTGCAAGTGCTGTTTATGCCGTGGAACCCGTGAAAACATTACGGGAGTTTCTCAGAAAAAAAGCGAAAACAAAGGGATTTAGCAACATCTACGTCACAGAGGGTCTGATGACACACCTTCCCTTTGAAAACGATTTCGCGGATATCGTCATGTCCGGTCATGTGTTTGGTGATGAACCAAGGAAAGAATACGAAGAAATGCACAGGGTATGCAAACCCAACGGTATGATCATCCTCTGTCCGGGGAACAACGACACAGACAATGACCGCCACGCATTTCTAATTGAAAAGGGATTTTCCTGGGGAAGATTTGAAGAACCCGGTGACGGGATCAAAAGAAAATACTGGAATAGAATCGTTTTTTAATATTAGAGGGGGGCTATAACCCCTTAATACAACTTTTATAACAATTAGGATAACTGAATAATGTGAAAATCCCCTCTTTTGTTTGAGGGGATTTTAATGCAAAGATAGAATTTCATATTTGATTTCTTTACCCATATCAATTTTAACCATATCCGTATGTTTCAACCACATATCTCTCAGGCTTTTTCTGGATACCTTCTCGTCGAGAAAAGGTAAAATGGCCTTATAGGTACCGCCATGGCCAATCAAAATTATTGTGTCTTCAGGCTGATAGGTTTGCTTTAAATGGTTTAAAAATGATTGGACTCTGGTAACAACATCTGTTAAGCTTTCGCCTTCTTGTATCCGATAAGCGTCATTCTCGTTCAAGAACCATTCATCCCAAAGCAGTTTAAACTGATACCAGTCATCTTCTGAAGCTTTACCTTCAAGAACCCCCACGCTGAATTCGATCAATTCGGGTGTTTTTACATAAGGTAGACTAAAGCCTTGAGCAATGATCTCAGCGGTTTCCACTGCCCGTTTAAGGGGGCTGGAATAGATGGCTGTGGGATGAATCCCCAGACGCTGAATCTGCTTTAATACCGAAAGCGCCTGTTGTTTTCCTTTTGGTGTTAATCCATGTTGATAACCTGTATTGGAAAAAACATTCATTGTATTGGCTTCACTTTCCCCATGTCGAATCAGATAAATGATTATACCATCACCCCATTTAAAAGAGTTTGAAACTCAGGATTTTCTCATCTGCTTGCATCAAACCGGTATCTATAAATCCGTAGTTCAAATAGAATTGATAAGGACTTCCTTCACCCATTCTGCAAGAAGTAAACAAATAACGATTGGATGCTTGTCTGAATTTTTCAACGAGCAGATCCAAGACCTTTTTTCCGTATCCTTTTCTCTGAAAATCTCGCCCAATCATAAACCGCCAAAGCATCACACTGGGTTTTTCATCTTCCGTTAATTTATCTTCATCCAGCTTCACATCAACCATCACAAACCCGATTGGCTCATCTTCCAAATAAATGGCCCGAAACCAGGCTCGTTCTTTGCAATAATGGGCTTGAGCGATGGAATAGGCATTGGATGAAACACATTTTTGTTGTTGGGGCGTCAATGTATCACTCAATTGGCAGACGGCTTTTAAGTTATCTAAGGTAATTTCCTTCAATCGTATAGACTCCATCAAACGCTCTCCTTTCGTTTGTCAATAATTATAACAGAATACTCCAGTCCTCTTGACAAATGTGTCGACTTCTGATAATATATTGAATGAACGTTCAACCAAAGAACAAGAAAGGTGAGAAGATTGGCACGAACACAGGCACAAAACGAAAAAATGAGAGAAGAAAAGAAAGCATTAATCAAAAAAGGTGCTGTAAAACTCTTTGCCTCCAAAGGCTTTTTTGCAACAACCATCAAAGACATCGCCAAGGAAGTCTCCATGGCTCAAGGACTGGTTTATCACTACTACAAATCAAAGGATGACATCTATCTTGAAGTGATATCACACGCTTTGGATATGATGAATGAGGCGGCGGAAGGCTTAAAAAAAACTCATCAACCGGCAGATGAAAAGATTCGTAATGCCATCAGGGAATTGTTTAAAACCATCCAAACCAGCGATACATTCAATCAAACGGTGAGGATTATCACCAGCGCTCGAAATTCCACAGCCATCCCCGAAAAGATTAAAGCTGTTTTGGATGAAAAAAGAGATATTCCCTACCGGGTACTCTCGGAAATATTTAAAACCGGACAAAGAGAAGGAACCGTTGTCGAGGGAGATCCCGATTCACTATCAATCGTTTTTTGGACCTTTATCAACGGACTGGCTATTTACAAGTCAACCAGAGAGGAAGAAAAGAGTTTTCCGAAACCGGAAATTCTCTTTAAGACTTTTGTTAAATAGGGGCTGACGAGATCACTTTTTTCTATTATTAAAACAGGTACCCACAAGGGGCACCCCTACGGGAAAAAACCGCAATTGGTCTAACATCGCTTTTTGTAGGGGCAACCCTCGTGGTTGCCCTGGAAAATGAAGACAGCACACAATAAGGTGTAGAAAGGAAAGGTTATATCCATGCAAAGCTTAAAAAGTAAATTCATTATCGGAATGATCCGAAATAGACATCTATTCAAATTCAAACTGAAACCTGAAGTCATCGATGAACATTTTGATGTTGAAAAATTCAGAAAAGAGGTTGATGATGCCTCAAAGAAGACCGAGAAGATACCGGAAGCTATTCAAGTCCTACCAACGAAAATACAGTGCCATTTTAAACAGCCTAACGACTTTGATTCTCAAATTCCATGGAGTTTCTCAAATTCCAAAGAACACTCCCAGGGTTCTATTTCTCAAAATCCATCTATGTACGCGGAATGGCTGAACCATAAAGATGCCCCAAAGGATAAAGTGATCCTGTATATCCACGGGGGCGGTTTTATGTCCGGTTCCTGTTTAACCCATCGTGGTCATGTATCGAAATTTGTCATGGGAACGGGAATAAATGCCCTCCTGTTTGATTATCGTTTAGCTCCTGAGCATCCATTCCCGGCAGCTTTGGATGATTGTGTAACGGCTTATCTATTTTTGTTGAAAGAGGGTTACTTGCTCGAAAATATCTTGATTTGCGGAGAATCCGCCGGTGGCACATTGACTCTATCCACATTAAAAGCGCTAAGGGAAAAGGACATACCCTTACCCAAAGCCGCCGTTTCCATCTCACCGGTTACGGATCTAAGTTGTCAAGCTGAATCATTTAAAACCAATGCAAAACATGATATCGCCCCCATGAATTCCTGGTCGGTCTGGACTTCTTATTATATTGGTGACAGCGATTACAAAAACGAATACCTATCCCCGCAATTCGGTGATCTGTCAAAGTTACCCCATATCTACCTGTGTATCGGCACCCATGAGATTCATCTGGATGATACGGTTGCCTTTGCAAAAAAGGCATCGGATCAAGGAACACCAATAACGCTGAAGAAATGGGAGAACATGGTTCACGCCTTTCCTATTCTTTCTCCCTTGTTCCCGGAGGCCAAAGAAGCGATGGATGATATTTGTGGATTTATTCGGATGAAACTTTATAAATGACTCTTTTCTATCAGAAAAATACCATGTATAATACCCCTGATAGGTTTTTTTTAAGGTTTGAAAGGGGTGTTTAAATGAAAAGAGTCAATATTTTATCCAGTTCATATAAATTCAAAGGACAGGGAGTCGCCTCCGCCTTTGATAATCATATACAACTGATGAAAGCATTGAAAGACGATTTTGAAGTCTTTGTCAATTCAAAAGAGCATTTGGAAGATTCGGATATTATTCACGTTCATACACTGGATTTAGGGCATTATTTTGCATTAAGAAAGATGAAAAAAAAGGCCCTTTTGGTGGTCAGTGCCCATATTGTACCGGATTCCCTGAAAGGTTCGTTGAAATTAACCGCACTTTGGCTTCCGGTTTTTACAAAATACCTGCTGCACTTCTATCGCTATTGTGATGTGATCGTTGCGGTGAGCGATCAGGTTAAAGAAGAATTAATGGATTTGGGACTAGCGGAAGAAAAAATCGTCATTTTCACCAATTACATCATCCGGAATCGTTTTGAAACCCATTATTCCGCGGATGAAAAAAAGGCATTACGAGAGAAATATAACATCCCTCAAGATCACTTCATCGTCATTAGCGCAGGTCAAATACAGCCTAGAAAAGGCATTCAGGAATTTGTCGATACAGCACAGAAACTAAAAAATGAAAAAACCACCTTCATCTGGTGCGGCAACATGCCTTTTAAACACGCTTCAGAAGGCTATGCCAATATGAAGGCCCTGATCAATAACGCACCGGACAACGTCCTTTTTCCCGGACTAGTAACTGAAAGTCAAATGAAAGAATATTACGGCTTGTCAGATGCCTTCTTTTTACCCTCCAGGCAGGAAACCTTTGGACTGGTCATTCCTGAAGCCGGCGGAAGTTCTTTACCTATCGTCTTGAGAGACATACCTGTCTATGAAAAGATCTTTGGCAAGCATTATCTCAAAGGTCAGGATGTCAATGATTTCGCCACTCTGATCAAACAATTAAAAGATGATCAACCGCTCTATTCCGATTACGCACAAAAGGCCTTTGACTTATTCGAACAATACACAGAAGATAAATACACCGAAAAGATTAAAAACCTTTATTTAGAAGCTTATGAGAAGAAATTTCAAAAATAGACGTTGATCATGAGGAGGTTTTTTGATGACTTGTGAGAATGAAAAACAAAACCTGAAGAATTGTAACTGCTCCTATCCGGGCTGTCCCAGAAAGGGGAAATGTTGTGAATGCATCGCCTATCACAGAAGAATGGGCCAACTCCCTGCTTGTTATTTTACAGCTGAGCAGGAAAAGACCTATGACCGATCGATTAGTTATTTTGTAAAGTGTAATCGGTAAAATCAAACAAAGGATTGGATTATAGATAACGTAAAAAGAGATTAATCCTAATAGGTTACCATGGGTGAGTTTGCTATAATATATAGAGTAGAAACATAAATCCTTAAAACTGAGGAATTAACACATGATTAAAACGAGAAAAAGTTCATCCCTGTTAACTTGGATTGCATTATGTATTTTAATACTCTCAATAAGTGGCGGGGTATTTAACATATACATAACCCGAACAATAAGTTTGGATGCAGAAATAATCAACAAATTGGGTATTATCAGGGGTTCCATACAAAAACTTGTGAAGCTTGAGCTTGCAGATATAGAGAGTAATGAATTGATTGCAGATATTGAAACAAGAATTAGCGAGTTTGACGAAGATAAGTTTCGTATATTCGATGAAGACAACACAGTTCAAGACTCCGTTTCTGATCTTAAAGAAACCTGGTCCTTATTAAAAAATACAATAGAAGCATTTCGAATTTCACCTTCCGAATATAAAGAACGATTGCTTCAAGTCAGTGAGGATATTTGGATTAAAGCAAATATTATGGTGTATTCTTCTCAAACATCTTCAGAAAAGAAAATAGATCAATATAGAATCAGTTTCATATTTTCTCTGATTAATTTATTATTAGGGTTACTTATCATATATTTGATTCAAAGATATGTGAAGAAAAGGTTGGAGCATCTTGTGGATCATGACACATTGACTGAATTACACAACAAAAGATACTTTAATGAAATTCTCCAAAAAGAGATTTCAAAAGGACCAAGATATCAGACAAAATTTTCTTTAATTCTTTTTGATATTGATCATTTTAAACAAGTTAATGATAGCCATGGCCATGATATTGGAGATATGTTTTTAAAAAAATTATCGGATTTAATCGAAAAGAATATCCGAAAAAGTGATATCTTTGCCCGAATAGGTGGAGACGAATTTGCGATCATTGCACCGGAAACAAATGTTGAAAAAGCCTATGAAATAGCTGAAAAGTTAAGAAGACTCGTGGAAAATCATCCCTTTAAAAAAATAGAAAAAACCACCATTAGTCTTGGTCTTACTGAATATAAAAATGGAGACCATTTTGATTCTATTTTTAAACGCGCAGATAATGCATTATACGCTGCAAAAAATCAAGGAAGAAACAGGTGTATAAAAGGATAATGTATAGAATCTTTTTCCACTGATATTCCTAAATTCAGAAAGCAATCTTCAATTTTCTTCAGGAGTGCTTATTTGCTTCACTATATAGCCTAAACTATCTTTTTTACCACCACTACTGTTACTATTTGCTTTAGTTTTCGTCTCATAAGTAGATAGCGATTGCGTTTTAAAGCACGGGTGTAAATTTGTGCCATTAAAACACCAAAAAATCAAGGGAGGTTTTTATAGTGAATATTTATGATTTTGCCATTAATTTTGAAATTGAAAACCGGAAGTTATATGAAGAGTTTGCGGCGAAATCTGGTAATGAACATCTTAGAGGGGTTTTTCTTAGACTGGCCGAAGCTGAAAAAAAGCATGAGAATATTGTAAGACAGCTTAAGGAGCAGAAGAAAGTAGATGAAGTTGAGACTGATATTCTTACCTCAGCCAAAGAGGCTTTTGAATCAATCTCTAAGGATTTAGAAGGCAAGGAAAACAAGGCTTTTCCCCAAAAGCAAGTTGATGTTTATAAAAAGGCTAAGGAAATGGAAGTGGATAGTTATAAATTCTATACTGAAAAAGCAGAAGAAACAAACAGACCGGAAGTAGAAAAGGCTTTTAAGCGCCTGGCTGAAGAGGAAAAGAAGCACGAAAGAATTATTGACAGCATCATTGAAATGGTCAACCGGCCTAATACCTGGTTGGATGATGCTGAATGGAATCACTTGGAGGAATACTAAAAACCAAAAATATAATGGATTGATTATATTAAACAAGCAGCTTTAAATTGAGTTTATAATAGCTTTTCATCAATAACGGACACTGAACGGTGCTTTAAGAAATAATTAAAAGCACCGTTCTTTCATTTTATATCATATATAATCAAGGCAAAATAAAATGAAAGAAGGTATTTTATGGAGAAAACAATAGGAGACTTCGCAAAACACTTGAAACAACTCATACCAGTCACTATACCTGAAACGTATCCAATCCACCTTATGTTTAAAAACATTGCAGACGAAGTATTAGAATGGTTTAAAACTCAACTCCGATTCCTTCCACAAATTCTATTCCCTGTTCATTTAGAGAAGAAATTCTTATAAGACCTATGACTGGGATATTAAGATTACTTTCCAGAAGCGCTCTGCCACCTTCGAATGTCTTTTCGATAACCGTTACGATACCGGCAAGTTTTGCACCGGATTGTTTTATCATTTTGGCTAAGGCGTGTATGGTCTTTCCGCTTGCCAGGAAGTCATCAACAATGAGGATGTTGTCAGTCGGTGAGATCATCTCCTGTGACAAATGTAACGTTACGATGCCACCTTTCGTGTGAGAAGGAGCTGATTCAGAAAAATCTTTTT
>Ga0272443_10006765_pt1 | contig 11200 bp, 9 predicted proteins | sample SSMAcet12_FD_193581 | JGI IMG/M metagenome (GOLD analysis project Ga0272443, IMG submission 193581) | Marine sediment archaeal communities from Little Sippewissett salt marsh, Falmouth, MA, United States - SSM-Acet-12 | ecosystem: Environmental > Aquatic > Marine > Wetlands > Sediment ... | reverse complement strand
TGGGATCCCAGGTGAGGGGCCGGTTGAGGTGCATGGAAATGTTGCCGAGATGGCAGGTGCTCACCGACCGGTGCTGACCGACAACGTCTGAAATCGGTTTGCGACGTTCGCGGATGCAGTCGAAGAAGTTGCCCATGTGGTTGATGATTGCATCGAGTTTGCCGACACGTTCCGGACGATCGAGGTTATCGAAGTCGTAGAGTTTGAACTGATCGCGAGGCAGAGGATTCTTGTCGAGATCCTCGACGGGTTTGCCATCGATGGTGCCGCGGTTGACGAAGATGCGACCTTCCGAGCCGGTGAACATGATGCCGTTGCGACCGTTGTCGAGAACGGTCATGACGACACCGCTGGGGTAGGTGTACTTGGCCGAGAAGTCGATCGCCACGTTGTAGCCGTTCTTCACGTTGGGCATTTTGGACGTGGTCTCGATTTTGACGGGCAGTTCGCCGATTCCCCATTGGGCGATGTCCATGTGGTGGGCGCCCCAGTCGGTCATCTGTCCGCCCGAGTATTCGTACCACCAGCGGAAGGTGTAGTGGCATCGCTGTTCGATGTAGGGTACGTTGGGTGTCTGCCCCTGCCAGAGGTCCCAGTTGATGTTGCCAGGCACGGGGCGTTCGGGGAAGGGTCCGCCGGTGAGGTTCTTGCCGAGGATGACATCGACTTTCTGGAGTTTGCCGATGCGACCGTGGCGGACCATTTCGACGGCGAGCCGGAAGCGGTGATCGCTCCGTTGCCAGGATCCAACCTGGACGACGCGTCCGGTCTCCTCGACGACCTTGGTGAGGAGTTTACCTTCGTCGATGGTCAGGGTAAGCGGTTTCTCGCAGTAGACGTCTTTGCCCGCCCGGCAGGCGTCGATGACAATCTTGGTGTGCCAGTGATCGGGTGTTCCGATGGTGATGACATCGATGTCCTTGCGGTCGAGCAGCCGGCGGTAATCTTCGTAGATTTTGGGGGTGCTGCCGAAGGCCGCCCTGGCTTGTTCGCGGACATGGCGATCGATGTCGGCGATACCAACAATGTCACCGTGGGCGCGGGCCTTTTCGGCAATGACCGTTCCCTGGTATCGCATTCCGATCGAGCCGATGCGAAGGCGATCGTTGGCGCTCTTGGGCTGGGCTCGAGCCTCTGAGTCGGCCGTGAAGAAGTAGGGAGTAACAGCGAGCGCGGCGGAGGTTCCGAGGAAGCGGCGGCGTGATTGCATGGCGGGACTCCCGGTTGGAGTGTTGGATTGTGCTGGCCGTATGGTATCAGATGAGGAGAGGCGGGGCAAAAAAGGGGGCGGGAGTGCTGTCGAGTCTTGGCGATGGGAAATCTTGAGGTAGTCGTAGTCTTGATCTTGCTCGTGGTGGCAAGGGGTGGGGGCGCGGAACGAGCTGCGGATCAGGATTACGAGTAGGACTACGATTACGATTACGATAGACGTTTGTGTTAATCGAGTTGAACGGGTCGTTCGCCGACGTGGACATCCAGTTCGAGGCGATTGCCGTGTCGGACGACGATGACAATGGCGTCGGAGCCAACCTTGGTTCGGGCCACGGCTCGGCTGAGGTCGGTCGAGGCCTCGACGGTGACGTCGTTCCAGCCAACGATGACGTCATATTGCTCTACGCCGGCCGTATCGGCGGGCGAGCGGCGAATGACGTCGGTGACCATCGCTCCGGTCTGTTCAGCCAAGCCAAACTCGGAGGCAACCTCCTCGTCAACATCGAGCATGGCTACACCGAGCCAGCCACGGGCAATGTGTCCGTGTTTTCTCAGGCCATCGTAGACTTCTTTGGCAATGGAGCTGGGTATGGCGAAACTGATACCCAGGTTCTGTTCGCCGTAGATTGCCGTGTTGATTCCCACGACTTCGGCCTGCATGTTGACGAGGGGACCGCCGCTGTTGCCGGGGTTTACGGCGGCATCGGTCTGGAGAAAATCCTGGTGGGCCAGCGGGGAAATCCGAGCACGTCGGCCCGTGGCGCTAATGATCCCCGAGGTCACGGTTCGATCGAGGCCATAGGGATTGCCGACCGCTAAGACCGCATCGCCTGTTTCCAAGTCTTCGCTGTCGCCCCATTTGGCGGCCACGAACGGACCGCCTTCGATCTTGAGGATAGCCAGATCGGTCAATGGATCTCGCCCAACAACTCGAACGTCGTGGATGGGGGTCCCGTCGCTAAGCTTGACCGTGATCTCCGATACCTGGTCGATCACGTGGTTGTTGGTGACGATATAGCCGGCCGAGTCGACAATCACTCCTGAGCCGATGCCTTCCTTGCGGAAACGGGGAATTCCGAAGAGAAACTCGGTTTCCTCCGTGGCGGGTTCCTGCGATACCTGGGATGTTTCGATTCCGACCACACTGGGAGCGATGCTCTGGGCAACGTAGGTTCTACGCGAGACAGCCTCGGGGAACTCGGTCAACATTTCTCGCGCGATTTCAGCCTTGGCCAGTTGGTCGCCGCGGGTGAGCGAGTATTGAACTCGCTCGGCAATGTGGGGCAGGGCAACGAGGGCGACGAGCGTGGCCGTGATCAGTGTCCACGTTGAAAGCCGAACTAGTGTCAACCGAGCGGCGCGCTGGACACGGACTGACTCCGGATGGGGCGTCATGGCCATGGGCGGAGGTTCTACGGATGGATCTGTCTCTGGGACCACCTCAACCGGCACCTCAAGGCCAACCTCTTCCTTCGGCGAAGAAGATGGCTCGGCGAAAGAATCGACAAGATTTCGCGAATCTTCGGGCCACGTGGGATCGGAAGTCGACATCGGTGGGAAAGCTCCCCGTCAAAAGGATCGCCCATACTCCTCCCATTATAGCGTGGGACGTGGCAGGACCTAGCGTCTGACGATTCCAGGCCGGAATGCCCCTTTCGAGTGGTCCGCACAAGGCTTTCGCCGATTGCCGATGGAAGGTATTCTGATTCCAGAGCGACGCAGCTCCTTCCCTGGCGGGGCCTGCCCTGGTTTTTCCGAAATCCCTTGGACGCGGTGGCTATGTTCTTCTCACGGATCTCCACTCGACATTTGGCTCAGCTCTGCAACCGGGTTTCGACGTCCTTGACGGCAGGCGTGGACATAAGGACGGTTTGGCAAAACGAGGCAAAACGGGCGCAGGGAATTCGGGCGAAGAAGCACTTTCGTACGATCAGCGATGCGATCAACGCGGGGGCCGACATGCGCGAGGCCCTTGCCGACACGGATGATTATTTCCCCGAGCTGTTCCACGAGATCGCCCACGTGGGACACCAGACGGGACACCTGGACGAAGCCCTCAGACAATTGGCCGAGCATTACGAGTTCCGGCTCAAGCTGCAACGAGGCTTTCTTCTGGCCATGGCGTGGCCACTCATCGAGTTGGGAATTTCGATCCTTGTTATCGCCCTGCTCATCTACGTGCTGGGCGTGATCGGCAGTTCGACGGGCACTCCGATCGATGTGCTTGGATTCGGGTTGATCGGTGTTCCCGGTCTGATCAAGTACTTTTCATTTCTAGGGGCGATAGCGGGCGTGATCTTTTTGATTTGGTGGGGAATCCAGAAGGGGCTGGCCTGGACGAAGCCGATCCAGCGTTTCATGATCCGCGTGCCGGGGATCGGCACGGCGATCGACTCACTTGCCCTGGGGCGTATGTCCTGGACGCTTCATCTGACGCTGAACTCGGGCATGGATACGCGCCGGGCCGTGGCATTGGCGTTACGAACGACACGGAACGCTCGCTACATGGACGAGATGAAGTCGATCGACTCCTGGATCCAGCAGGGAAGCTCGCTTTACGACGCGTTTGAGCAGACTCAGGTCTTCCCACGTTCCTTTCTTGATGTGCTACACGTGGGAGAAAGCACGGGGATGATCGTCGAGTCGATGAAGAAGCTGGCCGACCAGTATCGGGAGAAGTCGGAAGCAGCCATGAAGGTTCTGGCCGTTGTGGCGTTCTTCGTCAGCTTCGGTGTGATCGCAGCGATCTTGATTGCGGTCATCTTCCGGCTGGCCATGTTCTACATCGGCACGATCAACGACGCGTTGCAGATGTGATATCAGAACTCTGGATCGTGCTGCCCGTGTTTTCACACGTGCAAATTCGTTGCACGGTCTGTCGAGGAGACCTATACTCGCTCGAAGGGGGAGACGTCGGCGAATGCGGGGTGTTCTGACTCTGTGCACGGGTCATTTGCTCAGGAGGGAAGCTCATGTTGGCGTGTAAGGGCAAGGTTCTTGTTTGGGGAATGGTGGTTGTCTTGGGGGGGCTGATGGTGGGTCCGGTCTGGGCAGGCGATAAGGTTTCGAATTTTGGAGCGGCAGAACGCAGGATTCTGGCAGCCCTTGATGAATCGACGACGATCGAGTTCATTGACGAGCCGCTTGCGAGCGTTGTTGATTTCTTCAAGGACTACCACAAGATTGCCATTCAGATCGATGAGCCGGCCTTGGAAGGGATCGGGATCGGTACGGACGAACCGGCGAACAAGCATCTGGCCGGAGTTTCGCTCCGCTCGGCGCTCAATCTCGTTTTGCACGACCTGGGCCTCGACTGGACGATTGCAAACGAAGTGCTCGTGATCACGACACCGGAAGTAGCTAAGAAGACCATGTTCACTCGGGTCTACGATGTGGGTGACCAGGTTCTGGCCCGTGACGCGGACGGCGAACTCTGGCGGGATTTCGATTCCATGATCGATGTGCTGACATCAACCGTCGAACCGGAGACGTGGGAGAGCGTCGGCGGGGCCGGGAGGATTGCGCCGTTCGAGGTTCGCGGTGCGGCCGGGCTTGTGGTTCGTCACACACCCAAAGTGCACCACGAGATCTCGCGGCTGTTGTTGAGGATGTCGGAACTCGGTAGTAAGTACGACGACGGCGTCTATCCAGTGCGTGATCCGAAACCGACAGCGACTTGCTCTAATGCGAGGGCTGCGTCCGGCGACGGCGCCGCAGAGAGCAATCCAACGGGAAAAGTAACTGAATCAGTAAAGCGGAAGTAGGCACAGACGATCGGTGTCCGCTCGCCGAGTACTCGAGTTTCAGGAGAGAATCATGTTTCAGCGAAAACAGCGCATCGTCGTGCTTGATTGGGGACTTGCCCTGCTGGTTGGCGTCCTGCTTGTGACACCGGTCTTTGCGGCCGAGGAGTCGAAAGAGCTATTGAAAACGGGTGAAGAGGCCATTCTGGCTGCCCTGGAAGAGAAGACGAGTTTCGAGTTCATTGAGGAGCCGCTTGACAGTGTGATAGACCACTTCAGGGAGGTTCATGGAATCGAGATTCAGATCGACTGTCGAGCCCTTCAAGATGTCAACATGGGAACGGACACACCGATCACGAAGTGCATACAGAACGTGACGTTTCGCTCGGCGCTGAATCTCGTCCTCCACGATCTTGATCTCACGTGGGTGATCAGAGATGAGGTGATGATGATTACAACGCCGGAAGAGGCCGAGTTGCAGTTGATTCGACGAGTTTACGACGTGGCACAATTGGTGACGGTCCAGGATCTGGACGGCAACCGGTGGCAGGATTTTGGTCCGCTGATTCGAGCAGTTACGACAACGGTTGCACCGGAATCGTGGCAGGGCGTGGGAGGTCCCGGGAGTATTGCCGAGCTCGAGTATCGAGGCGCGGTCGTGTTGATTATTCGGCAGACCCACGAGGTCCAAGAGCAGGTTGTAGATCTCTTGGAAGAACTGTCGCAATTCGCCGATCAACATGGCGAGGATAAGTATCCGACGCGTGAGAAACGGCCGCCACAACCAATGCGAGGCTTTCCGGGAATGATGGGAGGCATGGGCGGCGGTGGCATGGGCGGTGCCGAGGCGGGAGGCTTCATGTGATTCATGGCTTCACACCTTCCGGTGTTTGGACCGTTCCATGCTCCCCTGCGGGGCGGCTGTGGCGGCGCATGTTCTCCTGGAAGGCGATGACCTTGGTGCGAAGGTCGCTGATGATCTCGTAGTTGCCGCGATTGGCGAGTTTCTGCTCACCCGGATCGGTTTCGAGGTCGTAGAGTTCCAGGGCCGGGTTGAGGTGGAGCTTCCACTTGCCCGAGCGGACGGCGGCCAGTTCGCCGAAGTTGCCATGGTAGAAGAAGGCGTCGTAGGGTGACTTCGCGTTCTCCTGGCCGAATAGCAGCGGCGAAATGTCGTGGCCGTCGATGACGCGGTCGCAGGGGACTTGTGCGCCGGCCAGTTCGGCAAAGGTTGGATAAAAGTCCATGGCGGTGACGAGTTCGGAGCAGACCTGACCGGGTGGAATTCGGCCTGGGGCCCATACGACACACGGAACTCGCATGCCGCCTTCGAAGGTTTGAAGCTTCCGGCCGCGGAGGAGGGGCGACTTGACGTAGTGGGATGTCGGCCCGTTGTCCGAGGTGTAGACGACGTAGGTGTTGTCGACGAGGTCGAGTTCATCGAGTCGGTCGAGGATCTGGCCGGTGCTCCAGTCGAGGCATTGGATCACGTCGCCGTAGAGCCCGGCATCGGATTTGCCCGCGAAACGTTCGGAAACGGCCATGGGGTGGTGGGCCATTGTATGGGGAAGGTAGAGGAAAAAGGGGCGGTTCTGGTTCTTGGTGATGAATTGCAGTGCCTCAGTGGTGTAACGTTCCGTCAGTTCCTCGGGCTTGGCGGGGCGTTGAACAACTTCGTTGCCACGGAGCAGAGGAACTCCGCCTTCGTCGGCCAGGTATTCGACTTCCAGGTCGAGGTTATGGAGCAGCCCGTAGTAGTAATCGAAGCCCTGGTTGAGCGGTCGGAAGGGTTCACGGAAGCCGACATGCCACTTGCCGATGCAGCCGCAGGTGTAGCCTCGCGTCTTGAGGAGTTCGGCGAGCGTGATTTCGTGGGGATGGATTCCCTTGTTGGAATCGGGCCGGAGCACCCAGTTACCCATGCCGATTCGTGTCGGATAGCAGCCCGTAAGCAGAGCGGCGCGGGAGGGCGAGCAGAGCGGAGCGGCCACGTAGAAGTCGGTGAAGCGGATTCCCTCGGCGGCCATGCGATCGACGCGAGGCGTCTTGATCTTCTCGGCCCCGTAGCAACCCAGGTCCTGGTAGCCCTGGTCGTCGACGAAGATGAGGATGAAGTTCGGCGGACGGCTTTCGTTGGCGGCGGCAGAAGAGGCATTGCCGTTGCCCAGGACAGCGGTCAAGAGGATCGTGACAGCGATGCGGATGATCACGGGTGCCTCCTCGCTTCATTGATGTTTGCATTTTGAATGAACGCGAGGTTCGAGCGGTAGCCCTGCAAATTCGGGCTTCCGTTGTCAGCCCTCGTTCATTGAATATGCAAGCCTCGATAGTACAACTCGGTGTGACGCGCTGATGGACGTTGTACTGGCAAGGGGACACGTGTGTCAAATGGCGAAAACGGTTCAGATACGCCGGGCGGCGATGACCCGTTCGTGGCCGGCCAGATCCTTGATGGTGTCGAGGGGTTGGAGTCGCTCGTCGGCAGCCAGGATGCGACGGGCGAGTTCGTGGATCATGGGGCTGATTTCGACAAGGAGGTGACCGCCGGGTTTGAGACGTTCGGCGGCCTGCGGTACGAGTCTTTCGATCACTTCGGTGCCTTTGGGGCCGGCGAAGAGGGCCTGGTGGGGTTCGAAGCGGCGAGTTTCTGCGGCCATTTGATCCGTTTCGCCGTCAGCCACGTAGGGTGGGTTGCTGAGGATCAGGTCGAAGGTGGGCTCCGAGGGCAGATCGGTCAGCAGGTCGCCCTGAAGGAAGGTGATACGATCGGCGACCTCGTTGGCGGTTGCGTTCTCTCGGGCGGTGTCGATGGCGGCGGGACTGATGTCGACGGCCGTCACCAGACAGTTCGGTACCTGGTGTGCGAGGCAGACGGCAATCACGCCGCTTCCGGTTCCCACGTCGCAGATGACCGGGGTATCTTCCACCTGCTTCGCCAGATCGATGGCGGCGACGACGAGATGCTCGGTTTCGGGGCGGGGGATCAGGACGTCCTTGGTGACACGGAACGGAAGCGAGAAGAACTCGCGATGTCCAACGAGATAGGCAACCGGCATTCCTTGGGCACGTTGGCGAACGAACTCGCGAAAGGTCGCCCTGGGGTCATCGCCGGGCTGTTCTTCAAAGCGCGTGTAGAGTTCGATGCGTTGGCAGCCGAGGGAATGGGCCAACAAGACTTCGGCATCGAGGCGTGGACTCTCGGATCCGTGTTTTTTCAGATGGTCGGCCGTCCAGGAAAGCAGCCGCCCAACGGTCCAGACCTCTCCCTGCACGACAAATCCTCAGCAGTTGGCGGGGTTTCCTACTCAGGTTAAGGACCAACGGAAGCAAGCTGCGTCATTGGGGCGGCCGCTTCTACCGGTTGGTGGTCCAGCCGTCGTTATTCCACAGTTCCGAATTGATCGCGGAGTTCCTGGCGTTCATGTTCGAGCAACCCTTCGATGACCGGTTCCAGGTTGCCGGCGATGATGGCATCAAGTTTGTAGAGTGTCAAGTTGATGCGGTGATCGGTGACGCGATTCTGGGGGAAGTTGTAAGTACGAATGCGTTGGCTACGATCGCCGGAACCGATCTTGCTTTTCCGCTCGTCAGCTCGCTTCCTGGTTTCCTCTTCGCGTTTGCGATCGAAAATTCTGGCCTTGAGTTCACGAATGGCCTTGGCACGGTTCTTGTGCTGGCTCTTCTCATCCTGGCACTGGACGACAATCCCGGTTTCATGGTGGGTAAGGCGGATGGCGGAGGCCGTCTTATTGACGTGCTGCCCACCGGGCCCGCTGGCATGGTAGATATCCTCGCGATAATCGTCGGGCGAGAGGACGACTTCGATATACTCGGGTTCCGCCATGACAGCGACGGTAGCTGCCGAGGTGTGGATGCGTCCCATGGCCTCCGTTTCCGGCACTCGTTGGACGCGGTGCCCACCGCTTTCGAATTGAAGGAGGCGAAAGACGCCTTCCCCCTCCAGGCCGAAGGAAATTTCCTTGAACCCGCCAAGTTCCGTGGGATTTGCGTTGAGGATCTCTCGTTTCCAGCCCCTGCTCTCTGCGTAGTGGGAATACATTTCAAAGAGGTCCCGAGCAAAGAGGGCCGCTTCGTCGCCGCCGGTTCCCGCACGGACTTCGACGATACAGCGAGCGCGGTTGGCGTCCTCGCCGCCGATGGTCATATCGAGCAGATCTTCCCAGAGAGTCTCTCGGGCGGCTTTGAGCTCGGGCAACTCACTCTCGGCCAATTCTCGCATCTCCAGGTCGTCGCCATCGATCATCTCCATGGCGTCAGTGATTTCTGCGTTCAGTTCCTTGAACCGGCGATACTTCGTGGCCATTTTTGCCAGGGAGCCATGCTCGCGTGCGACGGCAGACAGGCGCTGGCTGTCGGCAAGCACGTCGGGATCGACGAGTTGGCTCTCGAGCTTTTCGAAACGCTGCAGATTGTCTTCCAGTAACTTGCGCATGGCGCAGACCTGACGAGTAGGGAGAGCGGAACAGACGATCGAGTAACGGGGATTGGCAACAAGCGAGGGCCTCAGCGCCCTCAGTGCGCACGCACAACCGCCTAACGAAACGCGTCAGGCGGTTGATGAATCGACTCGTCTATTCGTCGGCGCTCGCCTCGGCGGCCTTCTTTTTGCCTCGTGTGAGGCTCTTGTAGCCGGCGGCGAACTTGTTCTTGAATTTCTCGATCCGGCCGGCTGTATCGATATACTTGAGCTTGCCCGTGTAGAACGGGTGGCACTCATTGCAGATATCGATCTTCATTTCCGGGCGGGTGCTTCGTGTGGTAAACGAATTACCGCAACCACACTTGACCGTCGTCTCGACGTAGTCTGGATGGATTCCGTTTTTCATCAGTCCTGTCCTCGCAATATTTCATCGAAGTCGCCTTGAGGGAGACGCTACGGGAGCGTCACGACTTCACGGGGGGTCACCACCCAAGGCAACCTTATTCTTCCGTTGTTGAAACCCATCATTCTATCCCCACCGATTCGACACCACAAGGCCACGTGAGGAGGGGTTGGCAAGACCCTCTGGCAGTGCATGTCGTCTCATTCTAGTTGCTAGACCACCGAAGGGGCCGTGCCGGGTCGCGCGGAAGATGAATTATGGGGTGATGATCTACTTCAGGGAACCGTGCGGCGCCCGGCACCCACATCACACTCGTATCCTTCACTCATCGTGCTCAACTCGGGCTTCTGGTCAGTCTTTTTTTGGCGGGCCCGTTCGAGCCCCTTTTTTGGGGGGGCGAAAAAAGAAATCCGGGAGTCGTGTAACCGTTTTCTGACTGCCGCATCCAACAAAATACGTGGGCGGACAAGACAGCCCGCCTCAAGACCGAATCACAAACGAGCCTTTTTCGAGAAACACGGAGAGGAGTTTTCCCATGGCAACAGCCCAATCCAACGGTCAGGTTCTGCACGTCGACCAGAGTCAGTTCGACCAGGTTGTCCTTCAGTCGGACGTTCCGGTTCTCGTCGATTTCTACGCGGACTGGTGCGGCCCGTGCCGCGCGTTAGCACCGGCACTTGCCCAACTTGCGAAGGAGGTTCCCGGCGCGAAAGTGGTCAAGGTGAATGTAGACAACAACCAGGAACTGGCGATGCGCTACCAGATCAGTTCGATCCCCGCGCTAAAGGTGTTTGACGGCGGCAAGATAACCGCCCAGCACGCCGGACTGGCCAGCTTACCTCAGCTGAAGAGCATGCTCTCCGTCTGACGCTCCGATCGACAGTACTCCGCTTCCTTCACCGGTCGACGCTTCCCCCGGCGCCGGCCGGTGTCTTTTCTTGAACCGGTTCACTCAACCTCTTTGTCTTCCTGGTCGACTGGAGGTTCGTTCTCTGCGGCCGGCTCATTTTCTCCGCCGACTTCTTCCGCCGCCTTTTCCACGTCGGGCGTTTCTTCTTTCAGTTCGCCGATGAGCTTGTCGGACTCGGCGTCGGTCGGGTTTGCCTCGTGCTCATCGATGATCACCTTCTTTCCCCGTGAGTTGGCCCAGGTGACCGCTGCCAGGAAGTAGACTCCCGTGAGCCAGACCAGGTGAGCAACGAATTCGGGATGCGGAATATAACTGTGGAAAGCACAGTAGGCAAAGAACAGGATCATGAGGAGGCATGCAATGGCAAGCAAGCCGGCACCGTAAGCGGGTGTCTTCTGGCCTCCGACACGTTTCGTGAGGATCTTGCGTTGGGCAGGCGTGACGGGACGAACTGGCTCGATGAGTTCGGGCAACGATTCCTTGGCTCCAGA
>Ga0272443_10006764_pt1 | contig 11200 bp, 12 predicted proteins | sample SSMAcet12_FD_193581 | JGI IMG/M metagenome (GOLD analysis project Ga0272443, IMG submission 193581) | Marine sediment archaeal communities from Little Sippewissett salt marsh, Falmouth, MA, United States - SSM-Acet-12 | ecosystem: Environmental > Aquatic > Marine > Wetlands > Sediment ... | reverse complement strand
AGCGCACAGGAAGGAGGCTTTTTTATGCACAATGTGGCCCTCCCCCCGGGGGGAGGGGGGGCAGGAAACAGAATGGATACCCGAAGAATAATTGTCGCCAACCCGGAAAGAAATTGACGCGGGCCAGAGGGCCAAGTACTCAGCAGAAGAGATGCGAAAGGTATTCCTCGGTGTGAGTCTTGCCACGTATTCAGGTGTCCGTCGCGGCGAGTGGCGCTTGACACGATGGGACGCGGTGAAGTGGAAGGGTGCGGTAATGGGCGGAGGTCAGGAACATCCGATCGCTCTGGAATTCGTTCGGGAAAAGGGGGACTGGAAGATACTGAGCCTCGAATTCGATTAGAGGCTGTACCTCCTGTACCGGCCCAGGGCCTGTGACCGCGGCAGCCAACGCGCCGGGCCTCTTCACAGGCGGCCCCTCCCCGGCCAGCGGGGCCAGGGGGCGGGTGTGAAGAGCGGGGGAGGGGGGCAGATGCCTCAAGGCCGGTTGACGGAGGAGCGAGAGCAACCGGGGGAGAAGTCTGCACTGCGATCATCAGACCGTGTCATTCTGGCCGGTTGCAGGCTCGCGAAGCTTCACGCAGAGCGATGTCGCGAACCCGTGACCCGGAAGAAGGCTTGTCTGGAGGCTTCCCATGGAGAAAATGTCGTGCAGACAATGCCGGAGGAGCACTGTGGAGGAGCTATATGGGAAATGTCGGTACAAGAGAATCTGCAAGGGCCACAGGCACCTGTTCGTGGAGAGTTGCACAGGGAAGAAGTCAGAATCAAGACTCAACCATAAGTCCGCGCAATAGGGAGGAAGCGACATGTTTCTTGATAAGGGTGTTGGTCTCGCGTGCGTAATGTATCTGATTCTTCTGCCGGTTTGCACTGTCGCCGGTGAATGCGACAGAACCGTGCCTCAGTTCACACCGTACAACGAGATACTGCGCCGGTCCAACGTAGTCCTGATCGGAAAGGTGCAGCGGGTTTCCATTGTCGAGGCGCATCCCAGCACCAAGGGCAGTGGCAAGGCGGTATCCAAGGGCGGTTTATCGTTTCCCACCCCAGCGGGCTTCCGCAGAAAAGATCTTAGCTGGTCGGCCAAGTTGTTCGCGAGTCGAGCGGTGATTCAAGTTGTATGTCCTGTCAAGGGCGGGACGCGTAAGGGCGACCTGCTCAATCTCAATGTGGCATTCGGAAACTCGGAAGAGGACCTCAAGGCGTTTATGAAATCGTCTCCGGCAAAGGAGATGACCGCACCCGACACCATGTTGGTTCTGCATCTGAAGCAATCACTTGCTTCAGCCGAGAAGAAGCAGCCCTACGAGCTCGTGGTCATTCCATGGAAGCTTGATAAGAAGGAACTTGAGTCAAAGACCAAGGAGATGATGACTAGGATTGCCCGCTATGCCGCGTTTCTCCGGGTCGACTTCATGGTCGGCAATTTCGATTCACTGACCGAAGATGACCTGGCCGAGCTCAAGCGGTTGGCCGCCGGCAAGGGCCCGAACATGGGCACCGTGGATTATCTGCCCATCGAGCAGAAGATTCTCGATGCTGCGCTGAGCTCTAAAGGCAAATCGAAGGATGCCGCCGCGGCGTGGCTCGCCTGGTGGAAGTGGGAGAGGTTGATGTTCATTGACAAGCCCTTCCGCATCATTGCTGGTCGGCCCAAGCCTGAGCCCAAGACAGGAAAGGAATAGCCGGCCCGTGAAGTTACAGATTGCGCTGTGTGCGACATTCGCTCTGGTCCTGGGTGCGTGCGTAACGCGCGCGGCCGAGGCCGGGGCCGACCGCACTGAGAAGTACAAGAATACCGTCGCCCTGATCAACGGCAAGGACACCGCCGCATCACTTAAGGCCCGCAACGAACTCTTTGCGGTTCCTTTCGAGGAGCTCAAGCCCTTCCTGCCGCAGCTGATCAAGGCGGTGCGCGACGGCTCGGGCGACCACGATCACGCCCACCAGCTTCTCTCCCTGCTGGGCCCGGATTGCGGCGAGGTGCTGCCGGTAATCCTCAAGGATATCCGCACCGAGAAGAACGCGCTGAGAAGATGCGGCCTGGTGCGCCTCGTCAGCCAGCTGGGTTCATCGGCCCGAAAGGGATTGCGCGATCTCCAGCTCACCCTGCGGGATGACCGCAGCGCCGACGTGAGAAAGCTGACGGCCAAGACGATAGAGATAGTCGACTACAGCGACGCCAGGGCCGCCGAGGCGCTGCGCCTGCTCAAGCTTGAGAAGTACGCCAGCATCAAGGAACACCGCGCTGCCTGGGACGTCGTGGAAGACGTTCAGCGCCACAACGGAGTGAACGTGAAGATTACCCTGCAGCTGACCCGGTGGACACTGATACGCGCAAGCCGGAAGAACCCTCCGTATCAGCCGGAGACCGGCGGCTTCTTCGAGTACGGCCCTGCGGCGATACGCATTGCCATGCCGGTGATCAGGGAAGCCATCGAGGGCAAGGACGAGAAGATGCGTGCGGCGGCCCTCGAACTGCTGGCCATGCCGGTGCGCCTGCCGCGCTATTCGGCCTGGTATCCGTTTCATCAATTGGTGCGATTCCTGAAGTCGCCCAACCCGGCCGTGCGCCGCGACACCGCGGCCAAGCTGGCGTCGATCCGCAAGCGCATTCCGGCGTCCTGGCTGTCCACGCATCCGATAGAGACCGCCATTCCCAAGCTGCGCCAGGCGTGGTTCAAGGACAAGAACATGTCGGTGTGCAAGGCCTGCCACGAAGCCCTGGACGTGTTCAAGAAGAAGAATCCCAAGGCCTTCCCCGGGCCGGACCTGGCGGGGAGCGGGCAAAAGGGGACCAGCAGGTAGGGGTCAGGAGCGAGTAAAAGGGGGCCACCTCAGCGTGGTCAGACGTGTGTAAGCGTCCTATAGACCACACTCCCCGTATCTCTGGGAATGGATACTCAGGGGTCGCACCGCGGATTATCCAAGGTGAAGTCCCGTACTCCCCAAAAACCCAAGCGGTCGAATTCACAGGCCAATCGCAGGTTCTGCTCCCGAATTCGAAATGCTACCAGGTCCAGACTCATCCCATGTCACGCTGATGCCCTGTAGTAGTGCTTGAGGAGTCCGCCGAGACCCGGGAAAGCCAGACTAGCCCGCCGCCCGGCCATCTCCTCCACATCTGCGGGAGTGCTGGGATAATCTTGTGGCCAGGGGGCTGCTGAATAGCTATCCTTGGGGGGATGGGTATTTGGGGAGTACGGGGTTGTGTGTAGTTGGGCGACACGGGAGCTTTGCGCTTCCATCTCGAAGCGTCCGAAGGACATCAGGTTCTTCAGCTACATTGGCTGCGATGACGGCGAAAAGGGCATCAACAACGATGATCTTCGCAGCTCTAACGGCACGAGTGCAAACTAGGGCTATTACCATGTCTGCAGTTGTCCTGGATGCTCTGACGTTCGGAGGAAACAGATGATGAGAGCGGCCTTGGCGGTGATCCTGTTGATGACGAGCTTCCAGGTGAGTGCTAGCGAACCAGAAGGGAAGGGAAACAACCTGCGTGGTTTATCCCATATAGACATCCTAGTGCGTCTCAAGTTGTCTCGCGAACAGCGCAAGAAACTGCACGAGCTGGAGGGGGTATATCGCGTACGCATAGACAAAGTTGAAAAGGGAGAGACCAAGGTTGACCCTGCATCACTCAGCGGCTATGCAGTTTTGCGAAAGCTCCTTACCAAAGAGGCTCTTGCGGAATGGGCGCGAGATGAACGCATCCTGTCCCTGATGGCTGAAAGGGAAAAGAAGATTCCAAGACTTCTAAGGGATGAACAGCGCCGCAAGTATGATCGTGGAGTGGCCATGATGTTGGGATTTGCCCTAGGCGCCAGCGAAATCGATCCCAAGAGAAAGGACTATCGAGAGGTAATGAAGCGCCTTGAGGCGAAGCTAGAAATGTTGCTCGACGAGGAAATAGGAAAAAGGATACATGCGCAAGGGCAAGACGCACCTCAGGTGGAGGCAGGCAAGGAGTTAGGGCTCAAGAAGTCCACCGACCTGGACAAGATCAAGAAGGCGCAGGAGGAGAAGAAGGACAAGCAGCCTGTGGAAACTCCCGCGAAGGCAGAATAGCCCGCCCGGCCCGCTCCTCCACATCTGCGGGAGTGCTGGGATAATCTTGTGGCCAAGAATTGGCTGCTTAGCTATCCTTTGGGGATTGAGTTTTTAGGGAGTACGACATGAAGTCCGAGATTTCTGTGGCCGCTAATCTTGGATACGATGCTGATGACAAGCCAGAGATCGGTATCAAGATTTCTGCGGAGCAGTACGAGTTGAATGTCTCCGTGAAGCAAGAGGAGGCAGAACTCTTCTCCAAGGTCAGAGATGCTGATTGGGATAAGCGCGGCTCTCTGAGAATCGGCACTTGCGCGAATGCACCTGCCTTCTGGTGCTGTAAGGATGACGAAGTCTCGATCCTCGTTGGGGAGTATGACGAGAGTTGGGACTTCTGCGTTACCGTACCGGCGTCTGTAGTCGACGAAATCCTGTCCGAAATCAAGGCTCTCTAGGGGAGCCATAGGGAAGGGCTTCACCGAACTCAGGATGCTAGAAATGACCAGAAACCGGAGAAGTGGCCAGCCTGTGGAAAACCCCGCGAAGCCAGACTAGCCCGCCTTTCCGGCGCTCATCCACATCTGCGGGAGTGCTGGGAGAATCCTGTGGCCTATTCCCCGCCGTCCGGGCGGTCAGCCTGCGCATTGTCAAGCGCCTCGCTGATGAGCTTCTGAAACTCCTCCGGGTAACTCTTGGCTGCATCCTTTATCATGTCCGTTGCTACTTGGCTCGCAAACCAGTCCTGACAACGGCTGAAGGCGTCATCAGGAGAGATATCTGGCGAGACTGGTTCCTTCAAGCAGAACGCCACGTCGTCTTCCAGCGTTACTCCGACATGCCATGCCTGTCCGCACTGAACCGTGAACAGTTGGGTAGGCATCTCGAAGTCGGTTCCCGGCCAAGTCCTCGGGCGGTTGTCCAGGAGAAGCACCTGGTTGGGAAACCCTTCGAATTCCGTCGAAGCTTCCACCCAATTGGCCAGCTTGCGCTGATTGGAGGAAGCGTATCGTGATCGAAGACGCGGCAGCAGTAGGCCCACTGCGGTGCCTACGACGGCCACTGCGCCCGCCACGAAGAACATGTAGCCCCGACCGGGATACGCAAATGACACATTGTGATAGACACCCGGGGCCAGCAGAAGCATTAGGAATGTAAGGGTTGCCGCGTCAAGCATGCGCCTGGACTTGGCCGAGTCGGACAGTTCATGCTCCTCATTCTTCACGTCATACCCCATGAACACGAATTCGCAGAGCAGCAGCGGGAAGACGAGAAGTGCCCAGGGCGGCTTGGCGGCTGGGGCCAGCGTCGGCATGATGTTCAATACGACACCTGCCGCCAGGACAACGTCGGCGAGCAGCCCGAGACCTGCGAGGGCAAGCGGTGTCCTTTCCTTGCGCTGGTCGATGAAGGAGTAAAGCGCAATACCCAGAAACAGGACGAGATATGCACACCACAGATAGATCATGCGTGGCTTCCTCAGCTATGCCTGTTCAGTCGCCCCCACCATATTCCCCACACCACAGCCGGTCAAGAACCTGGCATCGCGAAATGGGAGAGATGCTTGCTATGGGCAATGGCGGGGGGGTATACTGTTGTGGGCGGCGGTCACAAGGGATGTTCGTGTCATGTCAATTCTTGGTTTCTTCCGAGGTGCGTATCGGTTGATTCGTTACGCGGAAACCGGCGATGAGGACAGTCCGAATGAGGAATTGTCCTTTCCGTGGAATCAGGGGAGTGTTGCTGCCTGCTATCTGTGGCTGGGCGCGTTTGTGGTCACGGCGATCTCGCTGGCACTTATCGCTTCCCGCTTGCTGGCGCGGTGGACCGCAGACGATGAGCAAGCCGTCAATACGCACTTTCTGGCCTTTCTGCCCGTTCTCCTGCCCATCACCACGATTCTGATCGCTGTGATTGTCTCCCGCAAACGCGGGCGCAATGAGGCTCCAAAGAAAGACCGCCGTGACTGAATCGGAAGCCACTGCTCCCGCGCCCAAGTGCCTCAAGCGCCTGTACATCTTCTGGGGAGTGGCGCTCACACTACTCGTAGTCATAGCAGTCTTCTGCTGGCTGGTGGTAGTGCCGGTGTGGCACGTGAAAGTAGTTGTCCGCGGAAGTGCCGCTAATGATGACTTGGGGGATACGGTAGAGGAACTTGGCGGACCATCAGCGACGTATCGCAAGGTCGCGCTCTACCGCCATACGTGGTTCTGTTCTGCTGAAGACGAAGAATGCCTTGCTCGGCTTTTGGGGCGATGCGGTCCCAGGGCCGTGCCTGCGCTGGTTGACATGCTAGAAGCCACAGACGCCGACATTGCCAAGATCGAACGTGACGGCATGCGGATCAAGGGCCGCTGCGACTTTGCCGCAGAATCACTGGCCGAAATCGGCGCGCCTGCCGTGCCGGCACTGGTTGAAGCCTTGGGCGATCCAGGGAAGGCCTTCTTCGCTGCGGAGGCATTGCTTGTGATCGGTCTGAAAGCGCGGCCGGCGATACCCGAACTGAAGCGGCTGCTCGAGGATGAACGCCCCGCCGTTCGCAGGGTCGCCGCGGAAGCCCTGAGGAGCATCCTGGTGGGGCTGCTCAATACCGGCAGGGAGGCGGTGTGCCGAACGACCGCACAGGAGATAGCATGGATAAGGGCCACAGGCGTTCGTGCTTCTTGGCTGAGGGTGATGACCTACAACATCCTGGCTTCGCGGGATCGTGCCGATCAGAGAGTCCCGTCACTTCTGCAGATACTCAAATCAGGCTCTGCTGACGTGATCGCCCTGCAGGAAGTGTCTCCCTGGTTCATGAAGAGGCTCTTCCGGGAAGAATGGATGAGAGATTACCGGTCTGCGCCGGCAGGCGATTCAGGCGCGGCAAGCGGCGGTTTGCTGATCCTCAGCAAGCTGCCCATAGAAGGTTACGCCTTCCACAAGCTCGAGAGCATGCAGGGCCGCGGGGTATTAGTGGCCCGATTGAAGACCGGCAATCGTGTCCTTGCCGTAGCCACCGTGCACCTGGAGAGCCCCCTGAAAGCCGGCAAAATGCGCGCAGTGCAACTCAAGGCCGTTTTGCCGTTTCTGGCCGCAGCCGATGACGCCGTTCTCCTCGGCGATTTCAACTTCGGGGACGGCGAGGAGCCCGAGACCAGCACGTTGCCCGGGGACTTCGCCGACCTGTGGTCAACGCTTTGTCCCGGAAGGCCGGGATACACGTGGAACATCGAAAAGAGCATCATGGCCCGGAGGGCTTCCTTCCCGGGAGAGAGGAGCCGGCGGCTGGACCGCATCTTGCTGCGCTCGGATTACTGGCGTCCACGGGCGGTGCGCATCATCGGCACCCAGCCAGTGCGCAAGGGTCGCGACGATCTGTTTCCTTCCGACCATTTCGGCGTATTGGGCGTCTTCACGAGGAAGCACTTCTGAGCGAGGAAACGGCGCCAAGCCGCCGCCGAGGCGCTGCGGAAGATCAAGGCCGCGCAGGAGAAGAAGTAGGTGCGACAGGAGCGAGGTTGCCGGGCTGTGGACTGCGGGAGCGCCTGCCGTAGAATGTGTCTGTAGGAGAGTCCTAGGCAGCCAGGACCGCATTCTCCAAGGCATGGAGGTGGTACTGATGGACAGTCGCAAGACGCAGAACGAGGTTCGCACCCTCAAGAGTTGGTCTAGACCGGCAATTGTGCACTCGATATGCATGCTGGTCTTCACCGCTTTCGCCTGCTTCGTGTTATTCCAGATAGGCCAAGCTGTGAAGGCCATGGGTGAAGCGACCTCCAAGCTTGCAGCGCGCGTTGACGGCATCGGTGCGAAGATCGAGCAGGTTACTGGCTCGGCGGCCAAGGTGAGCAAGAACGTCGAAACGCTCGCGGAAAGTATCGACAGGCTGGCCAAGAAGGTCGACGCGGCGAACAGATTGGCCGGGAACCTCAAGAGGGACGGGGCGGCACTTACACCGGACGAAGAGAGAGTGATCAACAGACTTCTTCTGGAAGTACGCGGTTCGGGGCTCAGGTTCGTGCGCAGCGGCAAGAACTACAGTGCGCTGACGACCTACGCCTGGCTGTGGGCCAAGTACAAGATCCTCAAGTCCACTATCTCGACCGCAGATGACTTCATCGCCAAGGTGGGCACCAAGGAGCTGGTGGGCGACCCCTACGAAGTCGAGATGGCCGACGGCACCAGAAAGCCCCTTGCTGAGTGGCTCGACAAGCGCCTGACAGAAGTCAGAAAGGAACCAGCCGCCAAGCGCGACGAAAAGGTCCAATGACCACCCCCGCCCATTCCCAAGAGCCCGAATGTCCACAGGAGGGGGCGGCTGTGGAAAATAGGTCGCGAACGGTCTACGCCGTCTTGGGCGTCGTGCTCGTGATTCTCGTGGCAGGCGGTGCTGCATTACTTCTTCACAGAAGAGCTGGAGCACGCCGCCAAGCGTTGAAGATAGCTGGTGCTGCCGCCACGCGCAGGCTGATTGCTGCCGCGGAACCGATCGTGAACCAGTACTCGGCCTTCAAGAAGCAGAACCCCACACAGGTCCTTGTGCCCAAGGTCATCAAGCGTTCCGTTGTAGATCCAGGCGGCGGGCTCCAGATCCTGGAGTTTAGGGTAGAGACTGGAACCGGTGTGCTCTTGTGCAGCAGCGATGGGGAACCGCAGCGTGACACCATTGGGCCTCCGCCGCCAGCCCTCGAGTGCGTGCGCGGCCTCTACGTGAAGGATGGCAGGAATGTCGAGTGTCTGCGATTCAAGGCTCCGGTTATGATTCCCGGCGCCACGACTCCCGGCGTTGCGGAACTGATCATCAGTGCGGAGTAGCTCATGACCACCCCCGCCCATTCCCAAGACTCTCCACAGGAGACGCCGCCTGTGGCAACAGGCGCCGGGGCGCGTCCACGCATCGGCTGGCCACTGAGATGCGGCTTGGCGGTGTGCGCTCTAATTCCGGGAATGGCCGCCCTGAGCATCTACGGCTATCCCATCGACGGCATGACTTGGCTCGCCTTGGGCACCGCAACTCTATGGTTGCTGGTCATGGCTATAGGTATTCGTCGTGCTGGCGACATACTCTTCGGAGTTCCTCCGCTGGTGCTCTTGTTCCTCGTTTTCGTGCCCTGGCAGTGTTACCGCCTTCAGGACCTCCGGGGCGGCCGGGTCGGCGCTGAGGTCTGGCCATGCTTCCGGTTTGGCAAGGATGGACCCAACACAGCGTTGCTCGAAAGCCATCTGGGGCCGCTCGAGCCGATCTGGGAGCACCAGTGTATAGGCTCGATGATGTTCTACCTGGGTGACTGGCGTGACGGCAACGAGCGAGTCAACAGCCGATCCATCATCCGGCAGGACTACTTGCCGGAGTTGCTGGCGCGCCTGCCGAACGATGAGGCCCGCAGGCAGGTGCTGTCCTGCGTTACCGAGCCCGAGAATCTCCTGAGAGTGCACCAGGGGCTGCTCTTGGTTTGCCTGAAGACGCTAGGCCCGCCACCGGGATACACGGTCGATTCTTGGTGGAAGAAGCATGCGGTGCTCTTCTACATTGAGCGTGATGCCGAAACCTCCACTCGTCTTGTCTGGGGGTGGCTTGAGAGGACCGAGCATTTCGCGCCGGGATACACGTCGGGCAAGCAACCCAACTACATTGAGAAGTTCTGGGACATCGAGGATCAACGACGTGCCGCCGAGTATCAACAGAACGGGGGCTGGGGCGGCGATCACCTGTTTGGCGAGGCGTGGAGCGAGCTGCGCGACAAGGTTATTGGGCAACGGGCCCAAGTGGCAAGGGATTCGAAACAGTGGAGGCCATTCAGCTGGCCTCTTCCGCGTAGCCAAGGAGGTGCTGACGTAGCGTGGTGGCCTGACTATTCTCCAGGCAAGGCCACGCAGGAAGCGTCGAAGTGACCACCCCCGCCCACGATGTCCGCCGTAGCTCCGCTGGAGCGAAGGAGGATTCCCCACTCCCAGACAAGAGGGACGAAGACCTGTCTCCACAGGGCGGGCCCGCTGTGGATACGAAGCCTCGGTCCAAGCGAATCTACATCTACTGGGGTATTGCGCTCACGCTCCTGACCACAGTCGGATTGTTCTCTTGGCTGGTGGTGGTGCCGGTGTGGGAGGTGCACGAGGCTGTGGACGACTACATTTGCGGACATCTCTCGCCGGAGGAGGTCGTCTCGCGCCTTGGCGGCAAAGAGAAGGCCGGCGCCAAGCTGGCAACCTACCTTCGAATGCCGGCATGGGTATCGCCTCACAAGAACAACAAGAACATCCCGTCACTTCCAGGCCACTGCGGAGAGGCGGGCAGGCCGGCCCTGGTCCTGCTGCTGGACAGTGAAGACGAGGAAGTGCTGAGGCACACGTTCGAATGGATCAGCGGCCTCGAGCGCGTTCCCCGGGAGGCAAGAGACCGGCTCCAGCGGTTCGCGCAACACGATGACGAGGGATTTCGCCAAGCCGCCACCGAGGCCCTCCAGAAGATCAAGGCCGCGCAGGAGAAGAAGAAGTGAGCGCAGACCAGCCTGTGGACATGGGTTCTAAATGGCCTTTTGACCAAGCCCCCAACGTTGCTGCGGTATCGATGACTACTCATCGGGACTATGCCAAGATACCTCCGGCAAAGACGGCGAAGAAGAAAGGGGAGGACGATAATGCGGTCAAGTAGATGCTCCACGCATGTGATTTGTGCTGTTGCCGGTTGCGTTGCAGTATGCGTCGCTGCAGGGTGCAAGAGACAGTCTTCTTTCGAAAACACCATCGGCATGCGGATGGTAAGAGTGCCCGCGGGGACGACAAGGCTGGGGAATCTTAACGGTCTCTGGGGCTTCGCTGAACCTCGATTTGCTGCACGTTCCGTGACAATTGAGAAGTCATTTCATATTGCGGCAACAGAAGTTACGCAGGCCCAATGGAAGGCCGTTATGGGCACAAATCCCAGCCTCCACAAAGGTGACGACCTGCCCGTGGAGAATATTTCTTGGTCGGAGGCTGCTGAGTTCGCGAAAAGGTTATCTCGGAAAGAGGGGCGCCGATACCTCTTGCCGACTGCCACAGAATGGGAGTATGCGTGTCGGGCTTGCGCGTGTACAGACTTCTACTTCGGAAATGCGAAATCTGCGAAGAACGAGATTGGCAGGTTTGCATGGTATTCAGGGAATAGCGGCAATCGTACGCATAA
>Ga0272443_10006763_pt1 | contig 11203 bp, 5 predicted proteins | sample SSMAcet12_FD_193581 | JGI IMG/M metagenome (GOLD analysis project Ga0272443, IMG submission 193581) | Marine sediment archaeal communities from Little Sippewissett salt marsh, Falmouth, MA, United States - SSM-Acet-12 | ecosystem: Environmental > Aquatic > Marine > Wetlands > Sediment ... | reverse complement strand
TTTCGAAGTTTGTTATTTAAAATCAGTGTTGACGTAAGCGGCCCTCCTTTTGCTCGCTTAGGGGTGTAGCCGCGGCGTTCATTAAAGCATTGCAGGAGTGGTGGAATTGGTAGACGCGCCGGACTCAAAATACCTTCCAGAGAAATTCTTCTAAGTGTATAATTATCAATGTGATGCCTAATAATAGGGCATTTGCGGACTTTCTGTCTATTACGGTTAGTCTGCCTATTTTGATGTTTTTAGGGCTATTTTGGCACAAAAATGGCACAAATATGGCACACAAATTTGCGGTTTTTCGCCCTTATTTCAGTTGCTTTTCGGCGGTAACACCGAGTTGTTTTTCAAGATTGTGGATAGATCATTTTTATGAGGATATTTGACTAAATAAATCCCGTTCTTGCCACCATTCTTAGAAGATTTAAGGGAGAGGCCGTCAATGGTATCTGTGAAAAGGATGCCGAAAATGGGAATATCGTTATCTCCGAGTTGTTCGAAGAGTTTGTCTTTGGCGACAATGTATGGTTCTTTTTGAGCTTTCCTTATCAAAGCTATGTATTCAAGCAATTCCCGCAGGCCTTGAATGGCATATCCGGAGCTTTCTGTGTATTTCACCTCACCGATGATTATGGATTCCAGTTTTGGCGAATCACCTGCAGAGTATCTTTCGAGGATGATATCGGGTCTTCCGCCCCAAAGGGTGTTGCTTTCGCTTACATCTACTATTTCACTAAGTGCCCTTAGAACCTGAATCTCTCTGGAGATGTAGTTATCATCTTCTTCTCCGGTGATATGGTCTTTGAGATTCTCGTGGAATGTGAAACTGCCTGTTGAATCGTGATAAAGCTTGTATATGCAATCTCCATGCCCCCATTCGGCAACAACTCCGGAGCCCGGTTCGAGAAGTTTGAAGGCCAGATGATACGGGGCATTATCCTGAAAGGCCTTTACGATGTTGATTGCCCAATATAGCTCGAACAAGACTTCCGTCCTCTCCGGCTTGATAAAGGTGTTCTTTAAGAGTTCCCTGGCTTCATCGGCGTCGATGTCGTAATTCATGAGGTTGTAGAAACGTTCGAGGAGATAGGCGGCTTCACGATAAAGGGGTTTACGAGATTTCTTCGCGTTGGCTATCATACGGGGATTGATCTCTTCCTGAACGAGGGTGATTCTGCGCAGGTAGATGTTCCGGAAGAAAATGTTTTCGAGAGTGTTCAGCAGGGATTTGTCATTCTCGAACCACTCCCCTATCCATGAATATTTGTGGTCGATGGCTGGTTTTAGATCCTCGGAAGCTATTCCGTAGATAATCCTAAGAAGTTTTTTCAGAATCAGGTTCTCGGGGATGTCGAAATTTTTCTCCCTTTGAGTGCAGATGTAGGTGGTTTTGTCCATGGGCATTTCACAGAAGCGCATGTTGAATGTGCTTTTCCAGCATACACGACCTCGAACTTCGCCCTCGAAACGATTCTTTGTGTGGGATACTGTGGTTTTGATGCGTCTGATTCTATGGGGCAATTTCTCCAGAAAGTCTATTACTCCGGGGTTTTCGGGGTCGTCGCTTTTGGTCAGGACAAAATGGATGCGGAGCAATTTCCGGACGTCGTCGATATTCAGGTTCGGCTGGGATTTTTCCGTGAAAGAATGGACATTGATTTGACCCTGTCTCAGAAATTGACAGAAATCGTCGGCTATTTCCCCGAGTAGTTTTTCTGGAGTTGCCTTCATTATTTCTTTTCGCCGTCAAATTTGGCTTCTTCAATTCGGAAGAAATCGGCGCAGAATTCTTTCAGATGGCCATCATTATCATATCCCTTCGAGGTTAAATCCCTCACGAAGCTGATTATCTTATCGTCCATCAGACCTTCGAACTGGGGCATCACGAACATAATTATCGCACTGGTGAAGTCAGGCTCGTTAGAATCTTTGATGTATTTGAAGATATCTTCGACGATAGCAGGGCCAATTTTGCGAGTTATGTTGATGGTTTCCCAAATGACTTTCAGACGGTCGACTATTTTATCGTCCACCTCTCCCCCATTCCATTTCTCGATATAGCCTCTGATTAGATCGGTATCTATGGCTTTGGGTATTTCAACGGGAATGAAGGCGAATCGTCGCATGAAGGCGTAGCTCATTTCGTAGAGGGATGTTTTGTCATAGGTGTTCATAGTGGCCACGATGCGCCAATCGGGATGGATTACGAAATGGTGATCCTCGACGATGGTTTCATCGCCCTTTATTCTGCCTATTACCTCGATGGAACTGTTCTCATGATCATAGGGCAGTTTGATGGAATCGCCTGTGAGGGCTGAAAAGAGTGCTCCGAAGGCCTTGTCGATGTCCGCTCTGTTAATCTCATCGATGATGAGCCATCGGTTGATGGGTTTGCGGGTAACCTCATGCCTGAAACTTTTGAGGAAGATCCCGGAACGGAATTCCAATTTCCCGTCTTCGATAGGCCGGTAGCCCCCGATGGTTTCGAAGGTTGACCAGTCCGAGGTCGCGGTGCTCATCTGGTAGTTCACATCAGAACCAGTGTAGAACTTGCAGATTTCTTTGGCCAGTTTGGATTTGCCTGTACCGGGAGGGCCTATCAACAGGACATGTTTGCCGTTGCGGATGGCAGTGGATATGCGCTTTTCGAGATTTTCCCGCATTTTTTCTGGGAAATGGAGTTTGGAGTAGGAGAGGTTAATTTGACGGTCTAACTCTAACTTGAGGTTCTCTTTAATAACTTTCCACGTATGTTTTATTACTGATATTTTGCCTTCATCCTCATCATTTTCATCTGGATTATCATCAACTATTCCCTCTGTCAGTATCTGATGCCTATACTCCTTATCGAAAATAGCCTTAGCAAGTTTTTTCTGATGGTATTTCCGCAAATTACTGCTTTTCCAATGCCCCATATGACTTCGTGCAAAACTAAGTGCATCATAAAAAGCTTCTGATATTAATGGATTTTCTTCTATCATAGCCCTGTTAATTAAATACAATCGATAGTCCTCGTTATCTGGAACAGATTCGAATTTACCCGTTTCATAACTTAATAGGCTTATATTATCGGCTTTAAGGGTTATGTCAATATTATTCTTCTCTTGTTTGCTGCAGAATCCCAACATCAGCCAATTTCCATAGACTAAACGGATTTTCTTACTTGAAGAATTATAAGTTAAGACGTATCTATCATCATCAAGGGAATCCCCATTGATTCCAAGTTTTTCCAGGGCTACCCCTATCAAGTTAAACGCCCAATTTGCCTTCTCGTAGTCCTCGAAGATTTCGGAGAAGGGTGAAACGAGTTCTGTTCCAACCACAGGCGGTAGGGCCAAGAAATCATCGTACTTCTTTTTATCCAACGGAATAACTGTTTTTACCCAGCTTGGTTCCGAAATTTTCCTAACATCCGTATCGAACCACTTCACATTTCGCTTATGCTTGTAACCATCTTTATCGTCCGGATCATAATAGTATTCGCTGGTTATTTCGCCGAAGCCAAGGATCTTCTTTGTGCCCTTGTTAGCAATTATCTTGTCGCCAATCTGGATGTCATTTATAAACGTCCAGAGCTGTTCGGGACCTTTGACGCTCCAATCCTCTTTCTCAGCTACTTCTTTGTTGAGCTGGTCAAATTCTTCCTTGCTCAAACCGGACAAATCTCCTAATTCGTCCCATCCAATCGCGATGAAACCATTTTCACGGCAGTTATCCCAGTTAAAAGCTTCTTCACCGGGAGCGATTTTCCAGTAGCCATTATTTGGCCAAAACCAGAACATGGCGTCTACTATACCCAAATCTTCTTCACTAATCACCCGTTTTAGTGTTCTTGCTACTGACATTACGTCAACATAAGAATTCACATTAGCTCCAAGTTCTTTAAAAGCAGGACGAGAACCACCATTTAGAATGGGAAATACAGAGCTATTGATATAGTGGAGCCAAGGGGAATAGATACCTTCTTTCACATATGGGACTTTCTGCGATTGATACTCCTTAACTAAATGCACCAAATCATCATAGTCTTCCAGTTCAAAAGCCTTCTTTAAAAGGTTTTCAACCGCCTTCAATTTGTCCTCCGCTAAATCAGGGATTGAAGCTAGAGCCATTGCTGTATAGCCGGTATCAGCTTTAAGTAGTCTATTCCAATACTCCTCAGAGATATCCAGAGTATCGAAATATGGTTTCATGCTTTGGGGAATCCTTCTATTCGCTTTGAAAAGCTGAATAAAGGCTGTAAGTTTCTCGCTAGAAATTTTTCCAGCCTCAAGTGTAGCTCTTATGATCTCCTTTGCAACCGGAGCAAAATCCTCGCTCTGTTTTCTTCTTGGTTCATAATTTCCCCTAGAATACCATTTCAATAGATAATCGACGTTGCTCTTGGCTGTCCAGATGAAACTCTGAATGTCGATCATATCTCCGGGATTATAATCTTCAAGCTGCTCTTTGAGATTGTAGCAAATATCCAGAAATTCCCGATAAAGTCCGGCGGATGGAGTTGAATTGTATTGATACTCGCTACCAACGAACTTCAATAACCAACTAGCTATCGTAGGTTTCACGAAATAGTCGGTCTCCGGGTAAAGCAGGAAGAGGTAGTAAGTCGGTGTCGTCCATTTGCAGTCAAGATTGTGTTTTCGGCAGAAGTCAACATATCTCTGGAGTCGTTCGGGAGAATCCCCATCACCGTAGAATAAATCGAAAAAGGCTTCAAAGATCTCCTTCGGCTTTTCAGGGGGCATTATGATTGATAAATCGCTACTCCGAGGTGTTCCAAGATACAAAAGGTTTGTCTTCGAACCTATCTTTCGCAACCGATTTTTGATTTCCTCATAATTGCCTTCAGCCAGTAGATTCCGAAAGTTATTCTCAGATAACGTTTCAATTAGAAGTTCTCTTGCTTCTATCTTGTAATTACGTTCCTCTTCTTCGAACTTCTTGTCTTTGAAAGAACTGAAGTCTTTGAAAGTCATCTTGAACAAGTTGAACATATCGTGGACTACTTCACTATCTATTCTCATCTTCTCACCTTTCGTTCGGTGCAAGTGGTTTTGTTACTTTGAATCTAATGGTTGGGCAGGTTTAAGGCAAGAGAATAATATGTGGGGAATAGTGAGATTGTAGGCACACTAAATATTGTGAAATGAAACACAAAAGTATTAAACACCAAAGGTAAGTTTAATCCATCAGCTATCCGATAAGAAATGAAACCATTGAGAACCCAGAAAGCTGTTCCGCCTTGATTTCACGAATAGCCTCTTAATGATATTCACTTAAGTCGCTTTATCTCTCCACCGGTAGAACTGGTTCTGAGTGATTAAGTGGCGATTGCAGTCTCCGCAAGGTTAGCCGCAGCTATTATGCCTTTCCTACAGACCCCTCGGGCAAGGACGATCTTGAACTTCTTTTTGATTGACCAGGAGCGCTTTTTCTTTCTCTACTCTTCAGGGAAAATGCTCATGTCTAAACTCGATATAGTTCCTTATGAATAAATGGAAGCTGTATAGGAGGTCTAATCATAACGACGGCACATGAAACTGCTGTTTCAGACTTTCATAGTGCGCCTTATTGTGTTGATCAGTTTCCATAAGTGAGTTCTACTTCAAATAGACCACTCGCTTCGTTAAGCTATGCTCGCCAATTCTCGCCCTCACTAAAAAAACGCCACTGCTGATGGATGGCTCTGGCGACCAGATCTGCTCCCCACCTTCGATCTTTGCGATCATTCTCCCGCTCAAATCGTAGATTTCTGTTGAGCTCAAACGCTCCGGGGATGTGCTTCCGCAATCAAGAGTTATCGTTACCGAAGAATTGAAGGGATTGGGGAAAGCGGAGATGGTGGGGGTCGATGGTTTTCGGTAGGCTATTTCCGGAATATTAAGGAGTTCATCCCATTCAAGTTCAATTGTCGGTGTTAAGCCGCCGGGAGTTTCACCGTCGAACCAGATTTTGATATCGCCCCGTCTTCGCACACCAACTGTCAGACGATGGAAACTCGGTCCGCTGGCTTCCCATTGTCCATTCATTGAGATATCGCCGGAAGGGGCATGAGCCGCATAATAGGAACTCCAGGGCGATCCAACGAATGAGCCGTCGATATCGCTGTTATTTGTGTATATAGCCTCACCGTCATAACAGTCTGGATGGGGATAGCGGATTTCGTAATAACCGTGGGTTCTATTGTGTTTGATTACGCCACCGTAGCCATTCGGAACATAGTAGTTGAGAAATCCCGGAGTCGAACAACCGTAAGTGTTAAGCTCGGTGAAAACGGTATCGAGATGGGTGGATATATCAGGGTTGGTAACCATTGTAAGTGCGTATCTGCAGGCCATTACCCTTGGTAGAGCCATAAAGGGAGAGGTTCCACTTCCGCTGTAATCATGCAGAGAGGCTACTGTGCCGAATTCATTGACGCCTGTAGCCACAGAAACAAATCCAGGCCAGGCGAAGTTTATCCATTGAGGCGAGCCGTCGGATGGGAGAAAAATGGCTATAACATGATGATACTGGCTTTCCAGGCCGATGGTATAATAATCGAGCCTTCGAGTTGTGATTGTGGTGAACTCGCTCGATGCAGCAGTACTACCCCATGATGACACCGAACGGCACAAATATGATATATCACCGAACATATTCACTGCTCGAATGTCTTCCGATGTTAAATCCGCCGCAGGCAGGCTGTCATTGACGCCGTCAGCTATGCCGGAGAATTCGTCCGCGATACAATCCGGTTTGTAGGTATAGAAAGACAGCATTGTAAGCATATCCGGCCAGGAGTATCCCCAGCTGTCCACAAGTTCCATCGCTTCGAGAACCATGTAATAGATATCGTCGGCGAAGAGATAGCCGTAGGCGTAGCCCATCTCGTAATGTGTCCCCCAGAATTTGGCTATTGAATGGCCATGTCTGAAGACATCTAAATCCTGCTCGATTATTTCGCCGTTAATCTGCGCGAAACTAAAACTGACGGTAAGGACTATTAAGAGGGCACTGAATCGAAAATGTTGCTTGTTCATGAGGAACTCCTAAATTCATGTTTCCCAGCAATATCGGTTCCGATTTTGGGGAAGTCAAGCACGAAAAAAATTTCGAGTTCCGCACTGTGAAGGATTCCGAGAAGAGAGGAAGCCCTGGTGACATTTCAGACAGTCTTCTCGGTTTGATATGCTCTAAGTATCCTCTAATTCAGGATAAACTCAAAGACCCTATTCAAGTCAGACGCATCCAATTCCGGTTTTATCAGGTAAGCGCTTGAATAATCGTTAATTTTACCTGTCGTATAAGTGGTAATATTGTAACTTTTAAACATCACTTTAATTCATCTACTCAAAAAAGTTCTCAATGATAAAAAAGTCTTGCGTTTCTCAAGATCACACTTCAGTTTGAATTGGATTCAGGTTATGAACTATGCAGTAAATGGCTATATATAGATGTTTGCTGAAATTTGCGATAATGAGAAAGTCGGCATTTTCGGACAAATGTGGACACTTTTGGGAATAGTCTCGGAACATTTTGGAAACATAGTTAGTCCGAATGACTTGTTCAACAGAGGGCAAAAGACAACATTGTTCCCATTTTGTTGCGATTCTTCTTCCCTTCTTAAAAATATCCGATTACCTCTTCTCTATTCTTCGAGTTAGTTTCCATCTCGATATTCATCGAGATTTGAAATCTGAGACTTTCCTTCGGACATTCGCCTATAGTAAAGGTCGATGTTGGAGAACAAGTCCATCTCCTCCCCTTCCAATAGGAGATGTTAGCCTGTATTCTTGATTTCTTCCAACTTTGATTGTGAATTATCAAAACTGATCAAAAAAAATCTATTTTGGGAAATAGGCCAAAGATCAATGACTTACATAGAAGGCAGGCGATTGATATTTCTTAATAACAAAATTTACTCTGGAATTCAGCTCGATTCTTGATATTATTATTATGGCATTTGTTTTTGAAGGACGCGAAATGGAAGAATCTGAATTCATAAAACCGAAACCAGGGACAGTTTATAAGCCAGAATTAGGGAAGGCATATTTTTTCGGTTCTGACGAGATACTCGTAATGAGACTCTGGCCACCAATGGCCTGGAGGAAAACTAAAGAAAATCCCTATTGGATGCCCTTCCGGCCTGAAATCCATCTCCAGACTCTCAACATTTCAAGAAAGATCGAGGATCTGAACAAAGGCATCGAAGAGAACGGTCAGCTTCGTTTACCTTTTCCGCTGACTCCAGAAGAGATAAAGCTCAGAGATTTTGAAACTGCTCGATTAAAGTGGTTGGATACAATTCCTCCTGAAGCACTCAAATTAGCGATGAAGTTTAAGAAACGCCAATGGCATATCCTGTCGTTTCTGGCACGTTGCGGAGACGCCGCATATGATCTCGTCATCTCAAATCCCGCATTGGCATTTGCTCTGGCTTCGAACTGGGTTTTTCATACTCCTGCTGTCACACAACCTCTCAGATCTGCTCGAGCTTTGCTGAAACCAAAGAAGAAACAGAAAGATATTTTGAGCTGGCTGGGGTTCCCCAGGACCGAAACATGCCGAAAAACCTCCGCTAAAGTCATCCACGCGACGATAGATATTAACCCGCTGTTATATTTGAGACAAGCGACTAATATCCCGGGCTTGCAGAAAACTATGGCTCACATTCCGAGATATAACGGTGGTGTGATCAGGGTGGTCAGCGACCCAAATCTGATCCGTTTTTCAAAACCTTCATTTCTCCAGGAAATATCCCACAGCAGACGGGAAGACTCCAATCCCAAGTCCGCTTATATCCTTAGAGACTCAATTGATATGCACCGGTTGATTTACGCTGAAAGAAGAAGATTTCCGCTTATCCGAAACGTCGCTGGGTTAGAAGAAATCCACGATACTCTAGCGCAGGATACGAACAAATACCTTAACTCCACAAATGATTTTAAATTCCCGGATCCTCCGATACAAGGGTCAGATTCTATTGTTCCGATAAGGACATCATTCGAATTGATTCAGGAAAGCGTGACTCAGAAAAACTGCGTTTCGTCCTACATGGAAGATGTAGCTATTCGCAAGAACACTTATATTTACAGAGTTTTAGAACCGGAAAGGTGCACCCTATCGATAATCCTCCGTAAAAATGAGTGGATACTATCGGAACTGAAGCTTTCATCGAACAGAGAACCATCGAGGATGACTTTCAAAGCCGTGAAGGAGTGGTTGCAGGAAAATTCATAGCGTCATGTTTAACCCCTCCTTTCGTAAAAGCAAGAGAGGCAGGCTGGAGGTTATGCATTTGGACAATTCGATAACTTCTATATGTTCCTTCTCAAGATGTATCCGGATAGTTCGTAGCCATTCTTAAGGTTAATCTCAAACACTCTTCTGATAGGGATTGGAGATCAGGGTTTTTCCTTCGGTTATTTGCTGATGAACTTCAGCAAATACTGGTTATGCTGGATAAATTGTCCTTCTTCTCCCCTGTTGATAATTTATAATAGTTGTTTTCAAGGTCTATCTTTTATTGGATTAGCTTCATCTTTATTGATTCCTTTTCCGAAAAGGTTCGGCTCCTCACGGATTCCGTCCAGAAAAATCTTCGTATATGCATCTATCTCTGACTGCTTATTCCTCCTGCTGGTTTTTCTGCTATAACCTAACAATGAATCTGTTAATAATAATTAGTCTTTTTCATGATTAGCCGCCTATCTTATCTTCTCGAAATCGATAAAGTTTGAAATTAACGGATAACCCCGTGCCAAAATGCTCCAGAGTATCTATCCAGCTTCTTACATCCGACATCGTAGCGCCATCGTCCAGGTATTGTTATACAGTCCCCCGAAAGTAACAAAACTTGCATCATTTAGATGACATTGCTATTTTACAACCAATTGATCTATATAATCTTGGGAATATAATCTCATCTAATACTCGAAGTGATACGCACAAAACCCTATATTTCAATATATAATACCTATACTATCTACTATTGAGAGTAAACAACAGATGGCAAAGAGGCCTTCAGTAATGTATCCTATGGTTTACACCTCAGCCCAGTCGTTTATGACCGAATCTGGCTTAAATCTCTTCGAAAGAAAAATTTGCCACAGTCTCCCAGGTATAGGCCTTTCTGGAGATCACCTCATTTGAATCATTGCGCCAGCTGATAATCACAATTACTCTATCCTCTTCCAATGGCGCCAGGTAGTCAATTTCCGGATGGCCAGTTACAAGTTCATTGGCATGCTTCGGCAAGGGTATCTCCTGAACCGAACCAGACCAGGTATCGACGAGGAATAGGGCGTGTTCTCGTATGCCGTTTTCATTTTCCTGATTTAGAACCACGATGTAGTTACCGTCAAAAGGCGAAACCAGAGCTGTATCGATTTCAGCCCCAAAGATGCCCACTATATCAGGATGAGAATCCTCAATGAGAAGCCATTTCCCTTTTTCCGTTAGCTCAATAAGTAGATGTTTTCGATTTTTCGGCGAACTCTCAGGACTCGATGTGAGAGTCAAAATCAAGCTGTTCCTATCCCCGTCCCAAACACATGAGGAAAAAATCGCGTCAGCTTTCTTACCGAACTCCGCGCGATATGCTTTTCTGATAGAACGAGACCGCATAGCCTTCGTAGGTTGGATGAATATTTCTTTTGATTCTCGATACCTATCAATAGTTAAGTTCCCTGCAGAATCAATAGAGAAGCACCCATGCATATCTTGCCATTCATAATCTGGAACTTCGATATAGGTCTCATCATTAAGCCAAGATGGATGACGACTCCTGGATGCTATGGATTCAAGGCTTTTTAAGTCATAAACTCTAAGTAACCGGGGCCAAAGTGGGGCATCCAAATTCCGATTTGCAAAAGTATAGATTACAATAGGATTAACATTATTCAACCAATCGGCAAATTCAATATTCAGGTTATAGTCTTGAAGCTTTCTAACTTCCTCGCTATTTATATCCCTTACAACACCACTCGAGAGGTTTATCGCATGAGCGAAATATGGTGCTTCGAAAGCGCTGTAGTGCACCTGAGTAACAACGAGCAGTTCCTTTTCGTCAAATGAGAGCTCCATGAAAGGGATTTGAAGCGAGAAAAGGTAGTAATCCTCTCCATCAGGTTCAAAGAGGTTTATCCTCTCCCACCTACCCTTTCCAAACCAACAGAAGAGAAAGTGCTCACACCCCCCCCTACCACGATAGCTAAATCCTATGGGT
>Ga0272443_10006762_pt1 | contig 11204 bp, 8 predicted proteins | sample SSMAcet12_FD_193581 | JGI IMG/M metagenome (GOLD analysis project Ga0272443, IMG submission 193581) | Marine sediment archaeal communities from Little Sippewissett salt marsh, Falmouth, MA, United States - SSM-Acet-12 | ecosystem: Environmental > Aquatic > Marine > Wetlands > Sediment ... | reverse complement strand
ATAGAATTTACCGTACTGCCCGGTGAAATCTTCATGATGCAGATGCAACCAGTCATAATCTTCCAGTTTTCCCGCCAGGACTTCCTCGTCCCATAGCATATCATACTCGATCTCGGCATATTCCAGCGCCAGCCTGACGGCATCATCCCACGGTTGCAAAGTGGAAGGACTGTAAACCGCTATCGAAGGGGCTTTTTCCAGAATCACCCGTTCCATGTTTTCCACTTCGATAACCCTGTAAATATCGGCCGCGTCACTGCTGGACACCGATAAAAATGATACTCCGCGCACTAGGCACAAGTCGCGGTTGCGGTCGCTGTCGGGTATCAAAAACGATCCGTCGCGATAATTTAAAAGCCATTCGCCTTTCTGGCCGTCTTTCAGGCAGGCGTAAACCACACCATAGGCTTTGAGGTGATCGGTTTGAGCATTATCCATGGGTATCAACAGCATAGCCGCACGGGCGGGGATAGCCAGGATAAAAATAAAAAGTATGGCCGTCAGGCAAAGGCCGGTAAATTTATTCCGCATATAAATTCCGCATTTAGAGTTGTAGCAGTCAGTAATATATTAAACTCTTTTTTCCCCGGCTTGTTTAATTTTTTATTTCTCCGCCTTGCCGGTTTTTTCTATAGTAATACATAGCGCATTGATATATAAACCTTAAATTGCGGCCGTCAATGAAACGCGATCAACTGGTAACTATATTAATATTAGTGGCAGTCTATCTTCTGACGGTCTGGCCTCTTATTTATTACGGAACCCCATATTATGCTTCCAGTCCCGATATGGCCTATGTGCGGGCCAAGATACTGGAGGTATCGCACGGGAACCTCTTTACCGACCCGATCTCCGGTCTGATAAATTTCCATCCGCCGATCTATCATCTTTTCCTGACACCCCTCAAACTGATCGGTCTGGGCTATCAGACTATTTTTCTTCTGGTCGGGCTTTTCAATATCGCCGGACTGATAGGCTTCGGTTATCTGATAATGAGGCAGGTTTATGATCGCGCTTCCGCCCTGGGAGTAATTCTGCTACTGCCCTTTACGGCCGAATATATGGGTTCGGGTGGGATACTTCTGGCTTCATCCTTCTACTTTTCCGTACCGTTTTATCTGGCCGGTCTGTGGCTTTATTTTTCCCGGCCGGAATTGCGCCGGGCCCGGGCCGCGACCGCTGTCTTGTGGGGGCTGGCCTTTCTTATCTCACCCGTTTACTTATTTTTAATCGGACTGACCCTGGTCCGCGACATTTATATCCGCCGCCGCGAGGGTCTTTTTATGACAGCGGTTTTCCTGATCAGCATCTTTCCTTTTTATATTCAGGCTGTTCTGGTTTATACCAACGGCATGGGAGGTGCCTCGGCTTTCGCTTTCTGGCGCGGCATACCCGATGGAGATTGGCTGGTGGGTTTTTTCAGAGAATTTCTTTCTCCGGCGCGCCGGGATATTTTTTCCGTCCCGGCCATGATTCATGCTGTAATATTAATTCTTTTTATCGCCACAGCCCTGCGCGTGCGGCGCTTTTTCTGGTTTATCGGATTGCTCCTGATCGCCTATATCCTGACTTATTATCATTTCGACGGTCAATATGCCATCCGCATTCAACTGTTTCTTTCCCTGTTTCTGGTTGGTTTTTTAATATTCCACGGCCGCGCGGAGATAAACTACAGTCGCTGGTGGCTGGCTCCGGTTCTAATATTGATGTCCTATGGTCTGTATCTTTCGCACGATCGCAATATTTCCTATTTCAACAAGGAAGAAGAAACCTACCGTCTTTATCTGCGAAGCGGTCAGCATTTGTGGACTTATATGGATCGCTTCCTTGAGGAAGATCAATATATATTAAGCACTCAATCGACCTATGGCTATTTTGTTATGGGATATTCCTCGGCCCGCGCACTGAGCGCTTACCGGACTCTGGAGTATTTTCAAATACCCGCCGAAATTTCCGAACGCTACCACAAGGATTATATAACTATTATGCACTCTGAGGATTATGCCGAAATCCTCGATATCACTTCCCGATATAATATCAATACCGCACTTTTCAGCGCCAATGAATTTGACCTGCAAATTTATAAAGTCCTGTCACTGCGCTGGGAAAAAGTCTATGAGGGCCCCTATTTTATTATCCTGAAAAATCCCGACGCCTGATTTTAATCTTATGAAAATTCTTATTGGTGATTTTTTTTGGCGCGGTATTCCCGGAAAGCCTGCATATACTGGGCGATTTTCTTTTCGCGGCCTTTATCGGTGGGCTGGTAAAATTGTTTATCCTTGATGTTATCCGGCAAAAAAGTCTGATCGACAAATGGCGTATCGATATTGGGCGGATAGATGTAGTTTTTTCCATAACCCAGATTTTTCATCAGGGCCGTGGGAGCGTTCCTGATATGATGAGGAACGGGGAGATTCTCGGAATCATCGACTTCAGCCATAACCCTGCCGAAGGCCATGTAAGCCGAAACCGATTTGGGGGCCGCGGCCAGATAAATTACCAACTGAGCAATAGCCAGCTCACCCTCGGGAGATCCCAGAAAACGATAGCTTTCCATAGCCGAAATCGCCATTGTCAGGGCAAAGGGATCGGCCAGCCCGACATCCTCGGAAGCGAAGCGCACCAGCCGCCGCAATATATAAAGAGGTTCTTCTCCGCCTTTAAGCATCCGCGCCAGCCAGTATAAACCGGCATCGGTATCGCCGCCGCGAATCGATTTATGCAAAGCCGAAATCAGATTGTAATGTTCCTCGGCCGATTTGTCGTAAATAATATTCTTGCGCCCGGTGACATCCTTGAGAAGTTGATAACGGATGGTTCCGCTATCGGGCACTTCCTCAGCGGCGGCTTCAAGAACGGTTAACGCCCGCCGGGCATCCCCTTCACATTGTCCAGCCAGCCAGCCTAGGGCTTTATCCTCGATTTTCAACGCCCGCTCACCCAGACCTTTTTCCCTGTCAGTCAAAGCCCGGCGCAAAAGATCGCTGATATTTTCCGGAGACAACCGTTCCAGTACATAAACCCGCAGGCGCGACAACAGCGGGGTATTGATCTCGAATGACGGATTTTCGGTGGTAGCTCCCAGCAAGGTTATCGAACCGTCTTCGACGAAAGGCAAAAAAGCATCCTGTTGGGCCTTGTTGAAGCGATGGATTTCATCAATGAACAAGTAAGTTGAAACACCATACATTTTGCGCCGTTTTTTGGCTCGCTGGAAAATCTCTTTGATTTCCTTGATGGATGATGTCACCGCCGAAAACGGAAGGAAATCACCCCGGCATGAATTGGCAATCAAATGAGCGAGCGTGGTCTTGCCGCTCCCCGGCGGACCCCAGAAAATCATCGATCCGGTGCGGCCGCGCTCGATAGCTTTGCGCAATGGTTTATCCGGTCCGATAACTTTTTCCTGCCCGACAAAATCTTCCAGATTTTCCGGCCGCATCCGGTCAGCCAGAGGGGGACGCAGGGACACCGAGTCGGTTTCTTTGGAGTCTTTATCTTTTTCAAAAATGTCCATCGCCTGAAATATAGGAAAAGAAAAGTAAATAAGAAAGCCCCCTGAAAGATTATGTGATATTCTGCAATTGCCCCAAATTTATTTGGGGCCGCAAAAACACAATGAGTTGTGCTTAAATATATGTCGTTGGAAGACATTATATTATGCAAATGGGAAAAATAATGAAAAAATAATAAAAATTGGACATTTGTGTAACCTTTTAAAATAAATTATTGTATCATGGCATAAATGACCGCGCGGTCATTTTATGACTGATGAGTATAATATGAAAAAAACTACGCAGAATCGTAGAGAACGGGAGAAAGAAGCCCGCCGTGAAGTTATCCTTGAAGCCGCCGAACGAATCTTTTCGGACAAGGGCTTTCACGGGGCCACCCTTGATGCCATCGCGGCCGAGGCCGAGCTGGCCAAGGGGACTTTGTACAATTACTACAAGGATAAGCAGGACCTGTTTCTTTCCCTGATGAGAAGGGGACATGAGCTGTTTCAATGCGTTTTAAAAAGCGCCATTGATGATTGTGATTCCCTTAAGGATTTCGTTTTTCGATTAATGACTATAACTTTCGAGGGGATGATTCGGCATAAGTATATGTTCCGGGTGGTATTTGATGCCGGTAGCCAGCTTCCCACAGCGTTGCGTGAAGAATTAATTAAGGATTTACATCGCTGGTACTGGGAGACCCCGGGATATATTGCCGAGGCGATGCTTAAATTTCCCGAGGGAAGAAAATTACCGCCGGAAGATCGCCTTAACGCGTCACGATTGCTTCTAGTTTCGGCCCGAATTCTTTTTCTCGACCGCTTTCTGGGAGATGATCCGGATCGGCCTCTGGATAAGGATTTGGAAAGTTTTATACGTATGATTTCGCGAGCTTTAATTTCGGAGACAAAGGCATGAAAATAGGCCTATTATTATTGAGCACACTTTTATTGGTTAGTACTGCTCAGTCGCAGGAGGCCCTTAATCTCAATCGCCGCAAAGTGGTCGAACTGGCCCTAACCAACAATGAAACTTATCAATCCGCCCTGATGGAGAAAGACCGTATCAAAGGGCAATACCTCGAAGCCCGGGCAGGAGCGTTTCCCAAACTGGATTTCAGCGCCTATTACCTGCGCAATATCGATCTGCAAGTATCGCCACTGGTGATGACCAATGAAGAAACCGGAGAGGAAACACGCTTTTCGGTTGGGATGGGCACAGCCCATAACTACAATTTCGGACTGACCCTGACACAACCTCTTTATGCGGCCGGAAAAGTTGGGGCGGCCATAAAAATCGCCAAATACGGTTTCAGCTATACCGATGAAGGCATTCGCGCCTCGCGGCTGACCGTGGCCACAATGGCCGACCGGGCTTATCTGGATGCTCTGGCGGCGCGGGCAACGGCCGAGGTTTACCGCGAAGCGGAAAGACTGGCTGACTCCAGCCTGGCGGTGGTGGAAAAATTATATGAGCAGGGACATACTTCCGAATTCGATCTCCTGCGGGCCCAGGTAACGGCCGCCAACCGCCGCCCCGATCGCATCGCCGCGGTTAACAATGCCCGCCTGGCTCTCGATTATCTGCGCAACCTGCTGGCCTTGCCGCATGATGTGGAGCTCAACCTGGAAGATGAAATCGAACCGGTTGCTGTTCCCGATCTGAATCTGGATGAGCTGGTGATCGAAGCGCAGAATAATCGCCCCGATCTGAAACAGAGCGAAGAGCTGGTCAATATCCGGGATAAACAGATAAGCATCGAAAAATCGGGATATCTTCCCAGCGTTGATTTGAGTTCTACGATTGGCTGGGATAATTATGCCAATGATTTCAGCAAGTCGCAGTTGGGTTACGATTACTGGACACGATCATGGAATGTGATGGTGCTTTTAAAATGGAATATTTTTTCCGGCCTGGAAACAACCGGTCGCACCCGGCAGGCCCGCGTCGATTATTACCAGAGTCGGCTCGATAACAGCCAGTTGAAAAGGCAGGTCGGACTGGAGGTCAGGGAAGCCGTCAGCAAAGTGGAGGAAGCCGGTGAGAGAGTGGAATCTCTGGGACAGACGGTGAAACAGGCAGAGAAAAGCGTTGATATCGCACTTATCAGCTATCAGAACGGCGTGGGAACTCAGCTTGAACTTCTGGATGCTCAGGTAGGCTTGACGCAGGCGCGGGTCAATCGTATAACTGCGGTTCATGATCTGGCCGTGTCCGTGACCGAACTCAGGCAGGCGGTCGGAAGGGAATGGGATATAAAATGGTAAATATAAAGGGCAGTGAAATGATAAAGCGTTGGTGGATGATCACCGGGTTGGTTCTTTTGGTGCTGGTCGGTTGTACGTCACAGACCGAAAAAGCGGATCAAGGCGATAACGGGATTGCGATAAAGTCGGCCACCGTGGAAAGGGCGGATTTCCCCGTTACCCTTCAGATAGGGGGAACGCTGGAAGGTCAACAGCAGACGACAATTTATTCCAAAGTTATTGCCACGGTTGACAATATTCCGGTTTCCATCGGTCAAAAAGTAAAAAAGGGTGATCTTCTGGTAGCCTTTGACCGCGACGGCGTGCAGTCGCAATATCGACAAACGGAAGCGAACTTTCTCAACGCCCGGAATAATTACCGCAAAACCAAAGCACTTTATGAAGCCGGGGCTGTTTCTGAAACCGATCTGGATGGAGTGGAAACTCAGTTTAAGGTAGCGGAAGCCAATTTTCAGGCGGCCCGTCAGGCAGTCGATATAATTGCGCCTTTTGATGGTGTCGTCGTTGATATTCCGGTTAATGTCGGCGATGAAGTTGCCACCGGTATGCCGGTAGTAGAGGTTGCCATAGTTAGCGCCCTGCGGGTGGTTCTTGATGTTCCCACCAGCGTAGTGGGTAAACTGGCCGAAGGACAGAATGTGCGCGTGGAATCTCCCTTCGATTCTACTCTGGTAATGACCGGACGGGTGATCGATGTGGCCGACGCCGCCAATCCCGTTACGCGCAGTTTTGAAGTGGAATGCCTTTTCGACAATCCACCGTCAGGGTTTTCTCCCGGTATGTATGTCATCGCCGATATTCGCACCCGTCTGCTGGAGCAGGCTTTGATCGTTGACAATGATGCCTTTTTGTACCGAAGCGGTAAGACTTTTCTGTACAAAATCGTAAATGATACCGTGCAAATGGTGGAGGTAGAGATCACGGCCGACGGACAAAATCGTTCTGCCGTATCGGGACCTCTGCAGGCCGGTGATCGTATTGTTGTTGTGGGACACAAGAACCTGGCGCCGGGAGCGGCTGTCCGGGAGGCTGCTCTATGATTTTATCCAACATCTCCATCAAACAGCCGGTCTTCGCCACCATGATGACGGTGGCTCTTCTGGTTTTGGGTATAACATCTTATTTCGCTCTTTCGGTTGACCTGTTTCCCGATATTGATTTTCCCTTTGTCGTTGTCACGGTTCAATATCCCGGGGCCAGCGCCGAAGCGGTGGAAATCGATGTTACCAAGAAAATAGAAGATGGTGTCAACACCATCGCCGGCGTTAAACATATCCAGTCGACTTCTCAGGAAGGTTATTCGCTGGTTGTTATAGAATTTACGCTGGAAACGGACGGTCTCGATGCCGCCGCCGAAGTGCGCGATCGCATAGCCACCATCCGCGACGAATTCCCTGATGATATCGAGGAACCTGTCATACAACGTTATGATCCCGCCGCAATGCCGATTATTACTCTGGCTATTTCAGGCAAGCAATCCCTGCGCGATCTGACTGATTTCGTTGACGATAATATCAAGCCCCGTCTGGAATCAATTTCCGGTGTCGGTTCGGCTACAATTGTTGGCGGAGCCGAACGAGAGATTCAAATCCGCCTCCAACCCGGCGCCCTTAAGGCTCTTGACTTAACTCCGGCACTGGTAGCCGTCAAATTAACCGCGGCCAATATGGAAATTCCGGCCGGTCGCCTGGTGGACGGCAGTCGTGAATGGGTGGTGCGCACTATGGGTCGTTTTCAGACTCTGGATGAAATACGGAACCTCGTGATTATCACTCCCCAGGGAAGGCTGGTGCGCCTGAAAGAAGTCGCGGACGTTATCGATACCGAAGCGGAAGCCACCTCGGCGGCCCGCCTCAACGGTATTCCGGCTGTCAGTTTGGAAATCAGAAGGCAATCGGGATCCAATACTGTCGAGGTTGCCGATGGTGTCAGGGAAAAGCTGGCCGAGCTGGAAAAGGAACTGCCGGCCGGGATGGAATTGATTGTGGCCATGGACAATTCCCGTTTTATCCGTGATTCCATCCATGAGGTTCTGACCAATATTACCTGGGGCGGATCGCTGGCTATTCTGGTGATTTTCCTTTTTCTGGCCAGTTATCGCACCACGATTATAGCCGGGCTGGTTATCCCGATTTCCATCATTGCCACGTTTACTTTGATGCGTGCCCTCGGATTCACGATCAACATGATGTCCCTTTTGGGGCTGTCGCTGGCCGTAGGATTATTAATCGATGATGCCATCGTGGTTATAGAAAATATTTCCCGCCATGTGGAAATGGGCAAACCCATCATGCAGGCGGCCCGGGAAGCGACATCCGAGATCGGCCTGGCCGTTTCGGCCACGACCTTTTCGATTATCGTGGTCTTTTTACCGGTGGCTTTTATGTCCGGTATCGTGGGCCAATTCTTTTACCAGTTCGGCCTAACAGTGGCCTTTGCCGTGGCGGTTTCGCTTTTTGTGGCCTTTACTCTGACACCGATGCTGTCATCGCGTTTTCTTAAACCGCATTCGGATGTGGAAAAAACGAAAACGTTCAAAGGTCTGCAATGGTGGAGCAATATGTTCCGCAGAATTGAAGCCGATTATTATACGCCGCTGTTGCGATGGTGTCTCAGGTTTCGTTTTGTAACTGTTGTGCTTGCAACAATCGCTTTTGGCGGAGCCTTGGTGGTCGCCACATTTTTAGGCACAGAATTTATGCCGCAGACCGATGAAAACCAGCTTTTTATCAGTTTCGAAGGCCGCGCCGGAGATCGCCTGCAAACAACAGTTGGTTTGTTTGAAGCGGTTGAAAAGAGACTGCTGGAATACCCGGAGGTTATCAGTGTCATGACCACCATAGGCGGTGGTTCCAATGCCGTCAACCAGGGTAGGGCTCTGATTAAACTGAAGGACCTCGCCGACCGCACGGTTCGGGCCGATTCACTTATCAAAATAGTCCGTCGGGATTTGAAGAATTTCCCCGGCCTGTTTTATACGGTGGATCTGGAGCAGGCCGAAGGCGGTGACCGCGCCGTATCGATTTCTGTCAGCGGGGCCGATCTGGACCAACTGGAGACTTACAGCCACCAGATTATGGGTTTGATCGATAATGTTGAGGGACTGGTGGACGAAGAAACCTCGCTTGAATATGGCAAACCGGAAATGCAGATTTACCTTAATCGCGATTTGTTGGCCGACCTGGGCGTGGGCGTTTCCGATCTGTCCGGTGTGATGCGGCAGTTTATCGATGGTGCGGTAGTCAGTCGTTTCAAGGAGGATGACGAGGAATACGACATCCGCCTGCAAATCGATGAGGCTTTCCGGGAAAACACGGGCAGTATCAATACGCTTCCCATTCCATCAATGAAAGAAATCGATGGGCGCGACCGTTTTGTAGTCCCCCTGGAACAGGTGGCCAGCATTGAACGAGCCACCGGACCGTCGGAAATCCTGCGCTATGATCGCCGCCGCGAGGTTCGCTTATCGGGTTCGGTCAGTGATCGTCCGGCCGGGGATGTCCGGGCTGAAATTATGGATTCGATTGCGACCCTGTCGTTCAAACCGGGCTATGATGTCAAGGCGGTAGGTGAAGCCGAGTACATGGCTGAATCCTTTGAGCAGATCGGGATGGCCCTCATGCTGGCCGTGATTTTTATCTATCTGGTTCTGGCCAGTCAGTACAACAGCTTTGTCGACCCGCTGTCAATTATGATGTCTCAGCCGCTGGCGATCGTGGGAGCAATTGTCAGTCTGTTTCTTTTCGGGACGCCTTTTTCAATTATGTCTCTGATCGGTATTGTCCTTTTGATGGGTCTGGTAACAAAAAATGCCATTCTGCTGGTTGACTTCGCTAAACAGAGGCGGGCCAAAGGCATGGAACGAAATCAGGCCATCCTTGAAGCCGGGCCGATTCGGTTCCGGCCGATTATGATGACCGCCCTTTCGACCATTTTCGGAGTTCTGCCGCTGGCGCTCGGTATCGGTTCCGGGGCGGAATTCCGGGCCCCTATCGCCCGCGCGGTTATCGGCGGCATGGCCAGTGCAACGGTTTTAACCCTGCTGGTTATTCCCGTGGCTTACACTTATTTCGATGATCTGGCGCACGGTAATTTTGAGGCGTTTTTTGGTAAAAAAAAGAAACCAAATCTGTACCCGGACGTAAAATAAACTGAGAACGATAGTTTGTGCACAGGAAGGAAAGAGGCCCCTGAGACCGGGGCCTTTTTTTTTATGGAAAAATATTAAAACATCAGCGAAATCAAACCGCGCCGAAAACGGTGAACGATCAGGCGGTCAACCAGAGCAATGATGGCGATAACACCCACCACTCCGAAAAACAATTCCGGGGAGATCCCGATAAAATTGAAAAAGCCGGTAGTCTGATCCATGAATCTTTGGGACGGTTCCAGATTCGAAGGTGATACCTCCGCCAATGACTGGAACAGCTTCAAGGGTTTTAGAAATATTATGGCACCAGCGGTAATCAGTAACAGGGCGAAGCCCAGGATGGCATTATCACCGAATGGCCGTCCTTTGACAGTTTCCGTTTGAGGCCATTCCGGCAGGGCCGCCGTTACCCGGTCGGCAAAATTATCCGACAAATATAACTCACTCTGGCTGTCCAGGGCTCCGTAAAGAGAACGATACTGTTCCATTTTCCGGCGGCAATCGGGACAATTGTTCAGATGGATCAGGACGGGATCATCCTCGCGGATCTGCCCGTCGAGATATTCCTGAATTTTTTCATCAGAAAGATGCATGGCAATCATATCTCCTCGCGCCGGTACTGCCGGAGCAGTCGATCTTTAAGCAGATTGCGGGCGCGAAATAAATAGCTCTTAACGGTTCCTTCCGGCATGTCAGTGATATGGCTGATTTCGTCATAGCTTAAATGGTCAAGATGAAACAGCGTAACCACTGTCCGGTAAACCGGGGGGAGCTTTTCAATTTCCCGGTTTAATATAGCCTTCAACTCTTTATTTTCCAAGGCCTCATCAGGCATCGTGGCGGTGGTATCTACCGGTATATATTCATTATCGTCATCACCCAGGTCATTGATAAGAGGCAGTTTTTTCTTATCCAGAAAATTGAGGCAGGTATTGTAAGCGATGCGGCCGATCCAGGTTGATAACTGGCTGTCAAAACGAAACCCGGACAGGTGCTGATATACCTTTATAAAGACCTCCTGACACATATCCTCGCGGTCGGCACTGACCGGCACCATCCGAAAGACAATATGACTGACCAGTCGCTGGTACTGGAGTACCAGGGATTTATAAGCCTTTCGATCGCCGGTCAGAACCGCCGCGACAAGTTTTTGCGGGTCAGTCATATCAGTCTCATTTATAAGTGACCGAAAATTCTATATAAAGTTGCAAAAGAAATTTCGGCCGAACTGCAACAAAAACCGATATGGCCGGTCAAATAAACAGAAACAAAGAAGAAAAAACAAAA
>Ga0272443_10006760_pt1 | contig 11205 bp, 13 predicted proteins | sample SSMAcet12_FD_193581 | JGI IMG/M metagenome (GOLD analysis project Ga0272443, IMG submission 193581) | Marine sediment archaeal communities from Little Sippewissett salt marsh, Falmouth, MA, United States - SSM-Acet-12 | ecosystem: Environmental > Aquatic > Marine > Wetlands > Sediment ... | reverse complement strand
CAGGAGTTCGGCGGCAATCTGGGCGGCATACTACAGATTCAGCTGCAGCGCGACAAAGCAACCATCGGAAAGATGTTCGATCTGCTGCTGATCGATTCTCCACCGGATATCGATATCCCTATGATTAACGGGCTCAGCGCGGCCGACTACGCAATCGTGCCCATGAAGTCCGGTGATCGCTTTTCCCTGGACGGATGGGCATCCCTGAAGCGCACCATACAGGGGGTTTCCCGCTATACCAATCCGGAACTCCAGGTGATGGGAATCCTGATCACCATGCACGACCCGCGCTTTAACGTCTGCCGGGAGAACTTCGAGGCCATTCATGACAAGTTCGGCAAGGAAAAGGTCTATGTTTTCGATACCTATATCTCTAATTCGGTGGAAGTAATGACTACCCAGGCAAAAGGCAAACCCATTGTTGTCGGTTCTCCGAAACACAAAGTCAGCCTGCAGTATAGTGCACTGACATCGGAAATCACCAAGATACTGGGGTAAAACATGGCCAAACGAAAGAAAACCGTAAAGCCCAAGAGTAAAGACCGCCAGGAACTCTCCAACGCTTTCCGGGAACAGATAGACGATATGAACAGTGGAGAGCAGGATCTGGATGTAGGGATCTTTTTTGGTGCCTCCCCTGCCCCAGCAAAAACAGGTGAACATATAGACCCTGACCGACCCCGGCAGTCGGAGAGCCGCCCGCAGTCAGAGCGTCGGCGGCAGTCGGAGCGCCGACGACAGTCAAACCGCCGCCCGCAGTCGGAGAGCCGCAGTCTAACAGACCGCCGCCCGCAGTCGGAGAGCCAACGGCAATCAGAGAGCCGCAGTCATACAGGGGAGGCGCCTTTGCTCCCCGACCCGGTGGAAGTATACCAGAAATGCCTGGGATTACTTCGTCGCAAAACAGCACGAACCTTACTTAGAACTTTGAAAGGCTTTTCTGTCAGTCCACGCAGAAACACAACTCGACGTATGTTTCGCACAGAAGTATTTCGACTCCTGGGAAAGAATCACGATGTTCCATTCTACCGTGAAACCTGGAATCATCTAATCCGGGATAGATATATTATATTAATGGATAGAGTCACCACCGGGCCGCTCCACGGCAGGGGAGACGTGTACCGGATACGTTTACGCATCTGGGTTGATATGGAAAGAGACCCGAAGCAAATGCCTACCCGGCGCCTCATGCTGGACCATTATCTGACAGGGGAGTGGATCAAAGACCTGGACATGAGTCAACCGGAAAACCTGAAACTATTACCGAGAATGATGGAGCTTAAAGAGGAGATTGAGCGGCGAAGCGCCGGGGATAAGCGGTCGCCTAAGAAGGGATAAGGGGTCGCCCGGTGGGGGATAAGTGGTCGCTTAATAGGGGATATGTGGTCGTAAGTATTTCAATTTAGGCTTGCATTTTTAACCTTTGGGGAGAATATTATACGCAATGGATAACGCGAACTACCCGTTTAGGTCAATTGAACGACCGTTTAGCCCTGTTGCAACGACCGGTTGTCCCTGTCCAGGCGACCGGTTACCCCCGGTCAAACGACCGCTTATCCCCCAAATCTCTGTTATAGTGAATATGGAATGTTTAGGATTATCATCACTTACACGATGTTTTCACAGGAAGAACCGGAGATAAATGGCCTCGTGCAATTAAACAAACAAAGAATATACTTCTTTATTAATTACAAAGAGCAGATATGAGCAGACAACTGACCTTATTTAAACCACCCCACGAAGTACCGGATATTGTTTCTCTTGCCCATCTTCCGTTCGGCTACCTCAGACAGCCCTCAGATATCGAACTGCGCAATAAGATCGAAGTTGATGGACGCTGGGTATATGAAAACAAAGCATTTGATTACCGCTGGATTGTTACGACTCCGGAAGAAATCGGGTTACCGGTCGGCCCGGAGAATGATTTCGAAGCCCTGGTCTATGCCCTCTATGTGCATAAAGGCTCCCCGGATATCGAAATCGCTAAAACAGACGTCATGCAGTGGCTGAAATACCCCAATAACGGAAAGTTTAATGCCTTTGTTAATAAGGCGATGGTTAAGTTCCGGCGAATGAACATCAATGCGGTAAACTGTCTGGTAGACACGAAGCGTAATAAGGTGCTTCGCGGGCTGGATTTCCAGTTCCTGGATTACCTTGGATTGTCCTCCTCGCGCAGATATGGCGATGTAGAGGAGATCGACGCCAGGGATATTAAATCGGTTTCATCCATGCTGGAAGCGCATCGGGATAGTGTCATACATATGGGTATCTCCAAACCGATCATCAATCTGATTGAACGCTCGGAAGGGTTCTTCATGAACTGGGAAGAGTATGTCTCTTTGGATGAGATCAAAGTGCGAAAGCTTTACCGCTTTGTCAATGAGTGGCGGCAGCGGGGACAAACGGAGATCCAGATTGCCGACATCGGTAAATGGATGCTGATGTCCGACCAGCGCCCTTCAAAAGTATGGCGATCGATTGAGCCGGCTTTGAACGAGATGAAGAAGCGGGGCATATTGATGGCATTTCGCCGAGCAGCGGATAATGTTGTCATAGACCACCGTCGATTGAAGAAAAGCCAGCGAAAAGAGGATCCGATGAAAGATCAACCCCTGTATGCAAAGCTGATGCACCAGGGAGTGCTGCCGGGTCCTGCCAAAAAGATATGTAGCAGTATGCTTTGGAGTCCGGAGGAAAAAGAACTCATTATCGAATATTATGACATCCACAAAGAGAGCAATAACTGGAACGCCGGGATGTTGGTAAACCTGATGCTGAAAGAAGACTACCGGGTTGAACTGCAGAACTGGATTGACCAGGAAATAGAACGCCGGGAAAAGCCAGCAGAACCAGAAGTAGAGCAAGACAAGGAAGAAAGTGCAGCATTTATTGAAGCAATATCCGCTGTGAAGAAACTACCTGACGCTGAATTTCAGGCGTTACTGGATACGGTAGCCGGTGGAAAAGACTTTATAGCAGAACAACTAAGGAAAGCTGCCCCGCACATTACCCGGGAAGAGCTGATGGAAAGCGTTATGTTTAGGACAGTATTGGCAGAAGCCTACCGAGAGGGCACCCACTAAAAAGGAAGCACGCGGTCACTGTCTTCTGAGAACTCGGGCATCAATTCGTCAAACAGTTTGGGTTCTTCCTTCTTCGGACATTTGTGAGTAATCACGGAGGAAGATGTATCTGGTTTTTCGACATTCACCGGATCCTCTGACTGTAACCGCTTCTTTATCTCTTCATTCGTTTGTGCTGCGTTTGCCCAGCAGCGGCTTCTGAACTCACACCAGGCTGGGCATGTTTTCTCCGGAATACGGGGGAAATCTCCTTCCGTACGCCAGCGGTCGATGTTTTCCACCGTCTGTACAATCTCTTTCTCCAGGTACTCAAAATCATCCTTGGTTCGGGTTGCCTTACGAAGAGACAGGGCAGGGGAGAAGTAACGACCCCCGGTTTTACGGTTGGTCTTTTGTTCCAGATAATGCATAATAAACCCTACTTTGGACTTACCGCGGGCCAGGGCGTAGAGTGTCAACTGAAGATCGGTTTTGACATCCAGAGGCGGCGGACCGGGAGAGAAGCGAAACTTGTGGTCATAGATTGTATCCGCAGTCTCCATGTCAACAAACCCTACCAGCGGTATGCCCTGAAACTCGACATTTATAGCGCCTTCCAGGCGTTTGGGTACAATATTGGGGGCAATTTCCTTGATATGGGCCAGCAGGTGCGCCCGGCTGATCTGGGTAAAGTCAGAAGCCGTTCGCTGTTTACCCCGAAACTGTGTCCAGTTGGTGATCTCAGGTATACCTTTCTTCCATTCTTCATTGAAAACATCCAGGACATCAACAGTCGCTGCAAAGGTTCCGGTTTGTAGTTGCTGTCCGTATCCGTATTCCAGTGCGGCGTGAGCAGCACCACCGGCAATCAGATGAGGAGTTATATCGCCCAGTCCCTCTACATACTGATAATAGTATAAGCGGGGACAGGTGTTTATTTGCTTCTTCTGTGATATAGAAAAGTGCTTCTTAGGCATCCATAGACTCATCGTATCATTCCTTAATTAAGTTTGGCGGAAGCAATACATTTTGCTACCACCGATTTCTGAAACACTTGCATGGATACCGGGTTTTCCCCGCCTTCCATTAACCAATCCATCATGGACAACATCCCCTGTACCGTAGACACCATACAGATGTCCGCCAATTCCGGACGATGGGATTTGGACTGAATTCTGAGTTCCAGAGTTTTACTCATAGACTCCAGTTCGTTTCGCATTGCTTCGATTTCGGTGCTATTCCGCTTCAGAGTTGGCCTCCTTTGTATCTATATATAATACTGCAAATAACGTGCCTACTCAGGCAAATGATTGTTTTATCATAACATAAGGTGTTTATATGTTGAACCCTGGGGGTTGCAGAATCACCAACCCAGGGTCCGGGAAAGGGAGGAGGCTGTCCGGCAGCTCTATTTGTAGGAAATGGGTGCGCCTTATTTGGCGTCGGCGTCGCCCATTGGAGGCTGAAACCATACGCTGACAACTACATCAGTCGTCGCAAACAAGCTGTGCCATGTGCCGGCCTCAATCTTATAGATACCATCTTTGAAAGTAAGCTCTATTGGGTTGTTTTCGTCATCCACCGAAACTCTCAATTTGCCGTCTAACACCAACATGTGTTGATGAACCATATGCCGGTGAAATGGCTTACTTCCTCCGGCCTTACCGATCAGGGCAAAACCGTTCACGTCATCCAGCATTGGATTAACCCGGGAATAAGGAATGGAGGACCATCCGTGCCCCAGATTTGCAGTGCAATAGGCGCTTTGTGGGAGGTTATATAAGTAACCGTCATCGTCCATATGGTCTTCCATCTGAAACATGACGGTTCGGGCGGCACATATACTTGAGTTCAGCTTATCCAATGCATCATCACTGATGTCGAGCAGCTCCCCGTTCGAGGGGATCATTTTCTTAACGAGTTTGGTTATCATGGTAGTTTTTCAATAGAACCTCAGATATGTGTCGTTTAAGTTCTTCTGTCTTAGCAGATATCTCTTGTTTTATCAGATCATTATTAAACTGGATACTATCCGTGAGGCGGGTAATTACCTCTGAAGACTCAACCAACACTTTTACCATGTTGTTGATCCGAACATCTCTTTCCGCAATCTGACCGATAAAGTATTTAACCGTAACCCTGGCAACCACCACCATACCGATAATGACCAGCAATAGAACCCCGATTACGGTAAGCTGCTGGGGATTCTTGGCAAAGAACTGCAGTAAGTCCATGTCTGTGTGATTCCTGTCTGTGCATTCTGCTTGATACCGTCATTGCGATTTGATCGATTCTGGCAGGGGAGTAAACCCTGTAACACCTCACTGTAGTTATGTCAGATTTTGCCGGAGAATCATGCACTATTTTGGGTATTATTCCCCACTGCCGCTGTAAATCGGAGGCTGTATGTACGTTGGCCATGTCGGGTCCGAGTTCGGATCTACTGTCGGCGGTATGTGCTCCTGATTGTTCCAGTAGATATCATAATTAAGCACCGGGGTTTTTTCGCCTTCAATCATGGCCTTCAATGCGACCAGGTAGTCGGCCAATGATTGCAGCGCCGTGTCGCCGTAGTAGACAACATCGGATTTCTCGATGGGCATGGTAAAATACTTCCGAGGCTTTTCCAACCCACACACGATGGTTTTGCCTTTGGAACTGGCATAACCCATTTCCCAGGCCAGGTTATATCCACCGGGGTTGGCTTCTTCCAGAAACACCACCAGGACATCACAGCTGTCAATACCTGCTGCGTCCGCGGTAGTGTATTCCGCCAGCGCCTTGCACCCATGTTTTCTGGGATCCAGCCAGGATACATCATCCAGGCCGGGATAGTTTCGGATAAAGTCCTGCCAGTTACTTTTCATTCCACCTGCTAAATATACTTTCATAGTATCTCCTCTTTTAAAGTTCACCTTAGTTTTGTCACGAGTTCCGACTCATGACACATCTATTGCGATGGAAACACAAATAAAAGGTCTTAATGCGGTTCACCCTGTCCGGGTTACCCACTCCCGGCGAATGAAAGAACGCAGAAACCCTGAGAGGTTCAGTTCACAGCTCGAAGGGTATTAAGTAGCAGAAGCGGGCAAGGGAGCAATGTCGAACGCCCTGACAACTCCCGACCAAGCACCACCCTTTCGGGTGAATAAGTCCGATCACGGTATGGGAAACCAGGTACTCTCCCGGGACCTGGCACAGCTGGCCGTTCTTCTGTTGCTGGCAGTCTTCGTTTCCATCCGGGCTGTCTCACCCGCATTTCTACTATAGTGCTGGAATAGAGGGCGTCCACCCAATTGAAATTCCCCCTTGTCGAATTCCTGCAGATTGTTTATTATTTACTTGACAATTAACTAATAATGTATTATATAACTGGCAGGCATCTAATGAAACAACGCTGGAGGGCAACCGAAGCAGTGAGTGATATTAGTTATTACTTCGCCTGGTGTACTAAGTATCGACGCAAGCTGTTGGACTTGGATATCCGAAATCGTATGGATAACCTGCTGCGGAGCGCAGCACTGCAGCTGAATGCCAAGATAGAGGAGCTGGACCTGTTTCCGGATCACGTTGTAATGTGTATTACCGCACACCCGGTACTGGCACCGCACCAGATTGTTCAGCACCTCAAACGGGAGACCTATCGTGCATTGACGGCAGAGTTCCCGTCGCTGAAAAGTCGTGTTCCCAGTCTATGGACACGGCCTTATTATGTTTCTACCCAACGCATTAAACCGGAGGAGGCTATCAACCGTTTTATCGATTCGCAAAAGAACCGATAGCCACTAACTAAATGGGAGGTAGTATGCGTTACACGTTAATTGCTCTAATTGTTGTTTTGTTTATGCTGGCCGGCTGTGGCCAGGAAGACAAAGCCATCACCAACAACACCAAACCCGCCCAGGTTCTTTCTCTGAATCCATCACCCATGGAACCCGAAATGGTAGGGGAGTTGCATAATCAGGGACTGAACTACGTCCTGGACCATATGATAGCCACGTTGCCGCCCCAGCCGACATCGGAGGACGTCATGGACCGGCTGTATGAGGGAACTGCCGGGTTTCTGGAGGAGAACGGCCTCGATGTTCCTCAGGCAACTATTCTGACGGCCATCGACGTGGCACCCTATCTAAAGCCCGGGTTCGATGCAACTGTCAATCTGCACCAGGCAGTGGAGCTGCTTAACGGTCAGCCCAGAGTCTATACCTTGCTGCTGCAGCTGGAAACCCTGGTTAATACCACCACATCCGTCCGTGCCCTTGGTGCGGAGATCTCGAAGTGGGAACAGCGGGTATTGGAAACCGCCGGCCTGGAGGATCCCGAGCTGCTATTCCTGCTTTCAGTCGGCGAGGTTGCTGCCCATTCAGCCGCATATTGGGAAGCTGAATACTCCAGGTGGGAAACCAAGCTTGGCGTCTATCCGACTGATTACCCCTGGGGAGACCTGGGTAAAACCGACCTGGCAGGTGCCATCGTTGGTGGAATCACCGGAGGTGGTGTGCTTATCGGAGGCCTGGGCGCCTCCCTGGGCTTCGCCATCGTGGTGTTCTTAAACACGCTGTTTTAGGGAGGAGTAACCATGAAGGACAACCGCTTCTTGCGGGGTTTGAAGGAGGGAGTGTTTTTCTTCTGGGGAATGTGGTTCTTTGCCACCGCCATATTCCCGGAAGTCGTGCACGGGCGCTGGGCTGCTCTTGCCGGTGGGATACTGTTTGCCGGGTATCGTATCTTCTGGCATCCGAAGGTCAGCGCCTAACCAGCAAGCCCCCGACCGTAGCGGCCGGGGGTTTCTTTTATCCAGTCTAGGTGGAGGGACTCGAACCCCCAACTCCCAGCTCCCAAAGCTGGTGCTCTACCATATTGAACTACACCTAGTTTATATTTCTGCCGATTTCGGTATTCAAACTACCTAAATCGTTATATAATTAAACTACCTGGGATCGTCGTCCGGGTATAACAGTCCAGCGTAGTCGGATTGCCAGTATTCCAGGGTATCGACATCCATGATGGTCAGCGCCCCGGAGTAGCCGGCGCCGGTATCCAGGGCAACCACATTCCCCATAATCAGAGGCTTTAATGTATGGGCAACCCATTCGGTGGCGGTGTGGCCCACAAAGATCCGGTTATAGTCCGGCACATTAAATTCACCCTGAATAAGTTGGGCCTTATGCGCCCGAAGAACCAGGGAACGATCCCACATCATGTCATCTGCATCCTGTTCTTCAAGCGGTATATCGGTATCAATACCGCCATGAACAAACAACATGCCATCCTCAGTCAGATGATATACCTCGTGCTTATCCCTAAGAAACGTCTTATGGCTTTCCGGCACATCTCCCTGGTAGCTTTGCAGCGTCGCCCGGCCGCCCTGGCGTAGCCAGGAACTCTCCAGCTCGCCGAACTCTACCCAGCGCAACGCCCAGTAATCATGATTCCCCATGATATACACCAGATTCGGGATCTCCAGCAAGGTATCGATGACCTTCTTTGTGTCCGGATAGCCGTCCACCACATCACCGATCACAAACAGCTGATCTTCGAATAGACTGAATCCGGACCGGTCCAGGCACTGCATTAGTGCCCGGTGGTTTCCATGAATGTCACCCACCACAAATCGCTTCATTTTCTTCCCATCCTTTAAAAGAACAGCGCCAGTATCGCTGCTTCTATTCCTTTTGATATTAACGCTAACAGAATTACCAATCCTGCCCAATAGGACATTTGTCTTAATGCCGCTTTCATACGCTCACTTCCCCTTTGGTTTTGGTTTGGGTTTTGGCCGTGAGGGTATACGCCGGGTAATGTCTTTAGTCGTGATCACGTTTTGAGTCTCCTTTCTTCGATGCGATTTTTGACGCACCACCTAAGTGGTTAAATCTTCTATCCCGCTCTCTTCCAGCGCTTGCACAATCCGACCCCCGGCCTTAACCAGCATCCGGTAAGCCGCTCGCTTATTCCCACGCTGCTCCAGAGTAGCGGCCACGAACACCAGATCGCATATGGTATCCAGCCGTTCATCCAGTTCAACCGCCACATCAGGATTCTCCTCGGCAATATGCGTGTGTCGGCAACTGTCCAGTGCATCGTATACTACTTGTCTCGATGTCATAATACATGCCCTCCTTTGAGCCGGCGGTAGGAATTGAACCCACGGCCCCTGATTACAGGTCAGGCGCTCTACCAACTGAGCTACACCGGCTTTAAGCGGCGTCATTGCTTTGTTCAACCTCGAATGGTGTCGGACGCCGCTTGGGTTTGGCGGGGCTATCACAACCGCCGCCACGGGATACCAGCTACATTCCATTCGAAAGTTCACTGGTTCTATATAGTTATGTCACGAGTAATGTCGCAAATGTTTACTAAATATGCGACAAAGTACATAAAAACACCCCCAGCGTTGGGCCAGGGGTGCGCCTCCTTAGGACTTCCCTATTCTATGCTTGTGAGTTCCTGAGAGATAATATAGTGATGGATTGGTGGAAATCAAAGCGGAGATGGTAAAAGGAGGGAAGGGCCCCGCCTAGTATTATCGACGGGGCTGGGGAACCTAGCGTATTCATTGATGATGATGAAGGTGGGCGACTGGTTACAATGTATGAAACAAGACTGAAATTGTCAACCCTCAATTAATACCAGCCGATGACGCATCCTCCTACTTCTGAATTGATAACCCGGCGGTTACCGGGAAATACTGAGTGCTTACCCCTTCCGTAATGGAAAGGGCCACGACACGACAAGACAACATATTCCCAAAAGGGGCCCGAAAGCCCCCAACTGGTCTCCATTCGAAAAGAAGGGAGTAAGTATGGATGAGAATGTTTCAATCCTGCCTGGTGTTGTGTTTACCCCTGAACCGGTTGCTATCAGGGAGCCTCGGGACCTCTGGGAATCTCTGGGCTACGAACTCTATTCCCCTTTCAAAGCGGGGCCCGTCTCACGACAGGGTGGCGTTTGTCGGTGGTACGCCACAAACCAACCACCGACGGTAATATATGAAATCAGATTGAATTTGTCAAGAGCTAAAAACGACGTTAGACCCCTTTCTGGGCTGCACATATATCTTCTATGAAGATATGTTGAATGTTATAGCTGTTTTCTCAGGTTCAGATAACGGGTAAGGATCCAGGTATGTTTATCGATAAGGATTTAGGAGGCTGGCTGCGCGTTTGTCGGCTTTGCCTATAAGGGGGCGTTTTCCTTTGTTCTCGTATTTCAGGAAAGCCGTTTTGTATAAGACCCCCGTCGAGTTCTGGGACTCATGACATAACTAAGGTAACTTATCTTCCTCTGGCAAGAGCCTGGCCGCGATGGTCAGGCTTTTGTATTATAGACCCACCTTTATAGTAATGGCAACCCGTGCCTGGTGTTGCCGGTGATAGACGAATAGGTTGTAGAGTTAATACCCGGGTGTTTATATCGCCATGCGCGATACGAATAGCACATAGACATAATACCCAGGGAATACCTTGAAGAGTTAATACCCAGGGGCATCCTCCGTGTAATACGGTAATAATGGCGGGATGTGGCCTGTTAAGTGCTTGATTATAAAGGAGGTAGGGGAGGGCTTATAAGGGGGTGGAAAGGTAGGTCGACACAATATACTAAATATATACTATTTGGAAGACCCCCTATAGGCCGATTCGAGCTACCCGGGTCTTCCATGGAGAGTGTGGGACGCTCCAATCAATTAAAGATGCCCATTAAGCCTTAACTCATGGAGGTATCTATGAGACACCTGGCAAATATCAATGACTGGATCAGAAGCAGGCCTGCAGTGGTGCTGGGTCTGGTCGTCGTGCTTGGTGCTATAGAGCAGTTGTTCCTGTAGTACCAGGCATGCGGAGTAAGGGCGTAGCTGTCGGCCCATCAACAGACAGCACCATATAAGTAGGAGTAATCATGAAACAGACAAATGAAGCAGAAGCAATGGTGTGCTGCGTGATGATAGCAGCATACCTAAGAGCCGCACATGCGGTAAGGTATCCCAAGGATGGTAGCACCATCCACGCCTATCAGGCGATGAGGATACTGAAAGATGAGCATGCAGTGAACTGGCTCATCAAGGTGGGTGTAGTTGCACCCTGGGAGGCGTAATGGATTACAAGGAAGTAATCATCAGGTCTGAGCAGGCCATCAGGGA
>Ga0272443_10006759_pt1 | contig 11206 bp, 7 predicted proteins | sample SSMAcet12_FD_193581 | JGI IMG/M metagenome (GOLD analysis project Ga0272443, IMG submission 193581) | Marine sediment archaeal communities from Little Sippewissett salt marsh, Falmouth, MA, United States - SSM-Acet-12 | ecosystem: Environmental > Aquatic > Marine > Wetlands > Sediment ... | reverse complement strand
TACCGATAAACCCCACAGCCTTAGACCCAGCCGACAGCACAGCTACTACCAAAGTAGATTGTCTGGTTTCAGCTCCGGTTCTTTACGACCACGAGTATGACGGTAGGACTTTTTCCATGGTGTGGAATGGCCTGCCGGCAGACAATACTACATATTCCGGTATGATCGATACTTTAACTTCGTACCGAGGCGAAGAGAAATATATCAACTGGAATAGTATTGCAGATTTGCAACGTATTACAGCGTCAGGAGCCGGGTGGCACGGCCCCTTCACAATAGAAAATGTAGAGTTGTCAGTTCGCTCTGGCGGTGGCAAGATTTATGAATCAGTTAAAGTTAGTTTTTTCAGGAGCGTATAGGAATGGGGGAAATTATGAGGATTACGATTGATGGCATACCGTTTGTTTTAACAGACCGAGATGTTAAATACAATTACGAGTCTCAAATACCTGGTCTTGGCAGCGTGGAACAGCTTGAGCTGTTTGGAGTTAGCTCTGTTGTTAAGCTCATCCCCGATAAAGATTTGTATGTGTCTGACGGTAAAGGGGGGCCAGAGTTTCTTGTGTCTCAGATTTATGTGGAGTTGCAATTGCAGCCGGGGACAGAAGAACATTTGACCGGCAATGAGTTTGTTATCAAAAAGACTTCGGATGGGGATGTATAGTAGGAGGTTTTATGGAGGCCAATGAAAAGATTGCTAATATTTTGGTTAAGATGTACGACTTTGCTTGTTCTGCGATAGACGGTTCGAGTTCTGCCGGTCTCGTTTTTTTGATGTGTGATTTGTTCGTTGAGATGTTTGATAGCTGTAGAGATATTGGTGATGACGACGATAAGGTATTTGCGGCACTTGAAGAGGAGCTGGTTAAATTTGCTTGTGTCGGTGAGTTTTTGACTAATGATACGCACCCATTAGTTTGTAATGACTATTCTGACCTTATCAGAAAACACATCGGGGAGTATGTCGATGCCAAACGCGGAACCATCCAAACAGGCTGAGTTTATTATCACGTCGTTGAACGCTGGTCTTTACCCAGACGCCTCTGGTGTAGCAGAGATGATTATGACAGACGCCAATATCGGCGAATATGAGGTACAAGCCACCAACGGGACAGACAAGAGCGCCGATGTTTATGTAGATGGTTTGAATATTAAGCAAATGGTTGATATTGCTAAGGCGTGTGCTGTTATTTCAACTACCCTGTTTTTTAGCGTCATAGAGGATTATGGTGGAGACGAGATGGACTTTGAAGAGTTGCAGAGTTTGTTGCCGGGTATCAGCTGTGTTCCGCGTGCTTTTATCGAGGAGTATTTGCAAAAGTGGTATATGGTTGCATTTAGGGTAGCGACTAAGCCAAAAGTACTAGAGCGCATTTTAGAAAAGAGGGGAGCAAATGGGCCTTATTAATTTTACTGGTATCGACCTGAAAGACAAGAATATCCAAGCGATTCTGTTGGCTGCGGTCGTGTGTATTGCCGCCGCCATTCTTGGTGGGTTCGGTGTTATTTCCGGGGCTGTTGCTTGGGGTGCGATCGTGCTCGCGATCGGCGCTGCTGCGAAAAAAGTTTTTGGTATTAACATCTTTGAGGGTCTGAAGAATTTGAAGAACAAGAATAAGTAGTCGACTCGGGGGATCCACAAAAAGGTAAGGGGCATGATAGGCAAAAATCTCATATGTAAATACTGCATTTCTTCTACGTGTACCTACAGTACTCCAGACCCCGATGGTTTGTTTGATATTGTTGGTGGTGGCTGTAGGGCCGGTGGTTGTACCGGATACCAGCCCGCCCACAAGGCGAAGATCAGTACGCCGATTGCTAAGATCGAGACGTGCCATACCCCGTTAACGGTTGCCGGGGTAGGTCCTGATGTCAAGTATTATGTCTTTGACGGGGCTGTTCCAGCTTTTTCTACCGACGAACAGCAGTATCCCTCCAGTTCTGGCCGAGCGAATATCAATTTACTTGCAGAGTATTACGATAAAGACAACTATCCACCTATGTTGTCCCTTAACAGGGCGTTGCGTGAGAAGTGGGCTTGTACTGCAACCGGGTGGTTTATGCCTCAGTCTACCGGTGAGCATAATTTCTATGTGGCCGGTGACGGTAATGTACAATTGACAGTCAACAGCGTTACCCACTCTGATACCAACACAAGAGTCAACGACAGCGAATACAAGTCTTTTGCTGTGACTTTGACATCTGGTTCTTGGGTTCCGTTTTCGTTGCAGTATTACCAAACATCGGTTGACAAGGGTGGCTATGTGGCGATGTTTGACCACCCCAACGATAGCACGAAGCTCCCCCTGTCGGCTGGCACTTGTACTGGCTCCGGCCATACTCTGCAGGTTGGCGAGATGCCCTATAGTTGGAGCACAGTAAGCAGTGTAACAGAATGCGATGTTGATGAGGCCCTCAAAGAGTCTTCTGTGTTAACATTTAGTTTGCCTTTTGTACCATCGGGGCAAACTGGTGGTTATTATTATGACCAGAGCTCAGAGCGGCTTATGGCCAACGACGGTAGCGTGTATTTGCGCAAAGGAGAACTTGTCAGGTGCAGTATGGGTTTCCGCTCGAATGGTGTCGAAGATCTTGTCAAAAAATTTGTTGGCCACATTACTGACTTTGGTGTGCGCATGACAATTGATGGCAACAGAACATTGGAGGTTGTTTGTGAAGATTTCCGTCGGCTTACTAACGATGTTGTTTCACTTAACTACCCGTCGATCATGGATTACTGGATGGCTGGCTTTATTGATAACGACCGTACTACCGACGGTGTTAAAAAAGGCACTCCGGCGTATGACGCGTGGCCGGCCGCCGACGTTTATCGTACATTGCTAATTAGGGCCGGGGTTGACCCAGTTTTATTCGCAAAACGGTACGAAGCCATTAATTATGATTACGACTCCTCTATGACCTCAGAGTATTTGGTTGCACCCGTGTCAGGGGTGGACAAGTTCCCTCAGGTAAGGTTGGACCGTACAGTGCAATATGGTAATCCCAATAGTGAGACAGAGGGCGGCGAAGCCGACAGCGAATATCATTTTCAGTTTGGTTTTGGCGAAAAAGTAGCAGACATCATTAACGAGTTAGCTGACAACTATGGTTTTATGTGGGGGTTTAGGGGTTACAGCGATGGGGCGCCGTATTTAGCGACCATCAACACACCATCACATTACCAATCTCCAGTGTCGTGGTCTGCCTCGGAGTGGTCGGATTCGTATGATATTAACGCGATCGGTACCCAATATTATACAGCAAGGTCGTCTGGGGTTTCGTTTTCCTTCACTGTTACTGGTGTAGCGGCTGAAATAGTGTGCCCTACATATTCTGGTCTTGACTCTGGTATTGACCATGTTTCTGTGTTGGTCAAACACGGGGCTATCACGCTGTCAGACACGAGCTATAACCACTACTACAGTAAAAACAGGCAATTTTATGAGGGGATTGATCCGGCCACCGCAACCAACCCGACCAGGATAACGATCTTTTCCGGGTATCGATATGGTGCATATACTGTCACCGTGACTGCGCTTGCTAGTGGTGTGAGGTTTAACAGTATCCTTTCTTACCAGAAAGACTACTTGACCCCTTCCGATAGTGTTACCTCATTTAGAGATGTTGGCGATCCTGAATCAAGCCCCGGTAATGTTATTGAGTTTGATTACGACGACAGTCTTTCTGATATGCGTAACGATGTGGTTGTGATTGGTAGGTCAAAGGGCAAAACAGCACAGGCCACGGAATTTAATGAGCCAGAGTATTACTATGCCGGTCGTGGTGTAGATGTCGAATCTATTTACAACCCGAGTTCGGTGAATTATGTTGGTAGATACAAATCTGGCATGGTGGTGTCCAATAAAATTGGCAACGATGAACGCGCGGGGTTTATAGCTTACAGTGTGTTGAGTCGTTTGCGCCGCCCCGGCAAAGGTATTGAATTACAAGTGCAGGGCCATCCACTGTTGGAACTCAATGATGCCTTTACTGTGGTGCACAGCGGGTTTATCAGCGATTGTCGCTGGGTTGAATCTATATCCACCAAGTACTCAAAAGACCAAGGCCTTATAACGGACATCGGGTCCCGGGACTATGAGCCTTATGGGTCGTATATCCGTAGACCCTATGCTTCGGTGTCGGGGAATATGGCCCGCGGTATTTCTATTTACAATGGCGGCTGTTTGACTACTCTCACAAGCGCCTATATCAACGGTGACGCTACGATGTCTGTTGGTTCTACTAATGGTGTATTTACACTGCCAACGTCGGCAGCGAGTTCTAATCTGTTTGCCAACGCATACATCATATACCCAAACAGCAATACTCAGTGGAATTATTCTAACATGGTTCCCTTTGTTATCAGTGGCTATGATAGTTCTAGTTTATCGATTTGGCGTGCTGGCTTTGCTCCCATGCCTTCAGCTGGTACTGAGGTCCTAATACCGTATGATCCATATTATTCTGAGCAGGACCCAAAAGCGTTTGTCACTATTGGTTTTGACGTATTGCGAGACTCCCGGGTAAGTGTGAAAATTGTTTCTGAGGGTGGTTTTGTTGTAGCCGATCTATTGGGGGAGCCCGACTCAAACCACGACCAAGAAAAGACTTCTGCTATCTTGGGTCCGGGGCGCTACTATGTCTATTGGGATGGTATTGATCAGTACGGTCAGTACAACGAGGCCTCTGACAGCTTACCGTTTATCGATAGCACAGAATCGGAAGACATTGTTAGTGGCAAGCCTGGTGCGGGGATGTATGTCACAGAAAAAACAGATCGTGTTAATGCGCAAAACTCAGATGTCTTTTACTCCAGTGCCACTTTTGGCAAGTTTTATGTGCGTATCGTGCTAGAGGATATTTATACCGGAGAGCTTCAAACTATCTCATCTAACGCACTAGCCACCGACGAGAACCCGGATGCCCCGTCTTCGGATTGGCCTATTTACACAAAGCGTAGTGCGCCATGTTTTGATGTTGCTCGTGTGCATTATTCTGGGCACCAAGTTAAGGTGGACGGTTCATATATCGATGGATCTTTTTATGGCGGCGAGGGCTGGGCTGGCACAGATGCCAGCTATATGCAGGGAAAAGTTATTTGCGACACTGCACATGATGGGAAAGGATTGCGCGTTGAGTTTAGCGACGTTTCTTCGGACTCCCCCCAGCGTGTTAGGTCTTTGCAGTATTATGAAAGCGGCTGGATGATCATCAGACCTCGGCTAATGACATACAAAATACAGCCGACCTATAGGCGCATTGCCGCTGTTTTGGTGGGAAAAGAAGAGGATGAAAATGTACACTTGGCTTTTGTTGGGTGGCTTTCTACCTACAATTCTCCGGTGGTTTTTGATGGTAGCAATGTAACATCATCGACTGAATATATCAGGCCCGATGCTAATGGTCATATGATATATAACAGTATACCGGAGCTGAGCGCTGAGGTCAGAGAAGTTGTCCAAGACACTTCCCGCTCAAACATCATACCGGCGCCAAACCGCAGGACTTATTGCGGTCTGCAGGTGTGGGGTTGGCTGCTTACTCCGTTTGTAACGGTGGAAGATCTCTCTGGGAGACAGTTGCAGCAGAAACACCATTTCAATTGGTTGGGTCAAAATACTGTCACCGGCGCTGGTCGTGGTGAATATATAAAGTTTTTGATCCATGACCCAGACTATGTGTTTACGGATCAAACCATAACAGCGCCAGATGGTAGTACAATATATTTCAGGGACCTTAATGCGTCGTCATCCAACGGGTTTATTGATGACGTGGTTAATGTGTTCGGCAGAACCGACCTATGGGATCATCCTGTAGATTCAATCAGGCTATCAATGGGCAATCGTGATTGGCGTTGGTTGTCAGACGACAGGCCTGACAGATATGAGGCCGGAGCCCCAATATTGCAGGGCAAAAAGAGCGGATCAATATAATGGACTATAAAGACATAAAGAAACAGATCAGGGACCAGACCCGTGAGAAATTACCACAGGTGCAAGTTCCACAGTCCGCCGGCTATGCGTTTAAGGAAAAAACCAAGCGTGATACGGTGACACCAACTGTGTTGCGCTTTAACAAGCGGTATTTTGCTTTGGTCCGGGGCGGCCAGTTTCGCCTGACAAGAGAGGGGTTTCGTGCTTTTGGCGGTGAGTATGCCAAGGCCACCATTAATAGTGATATCGAGGGTACACTTCGTGACAACGGTATTATCGCAGGCACCAATATTGAATACTCGATCAAGTTTGCACCAAATGTTAATAAGATTGTAAGTCTGCCGGTGTCTGTTTCTGCTAACTCCTCTGTTGCTATTTATGTTGCCCGGGGCAACCAAAGCGTTGACGATACACCGTCGTTTGAAATTACCGGCGATGGTTTTATCTCTTTGAGTTTGGCGGCCGGTGTGCCGATTACTGTTTTCCTGTATTACTACACGTCTGCTGACAATGGGTATATTGAAGCGTTTACCGGCCTTGGTGAGTATGTTGCGTCTTGGATGCACATTGACATAGACCCTCCCCAGAAACCAGAGTGGTACAGCATACCACTGGTGACTGAGGCTGCTGACCCTGGAGCCGGCACCACCAAAGTAACCCTGCAGTTTTTGGCCCCGGTGACAGCTCCCGGTTCCGAGTTTGGCCTTAAAGACGGGCAGAATGTGTCCGGTATTTTAATAGATCAAGACCTTGCCGGCCACAATATTTATCGGGTGGCTAATACCACCATTGGTTCCGGCGGGGTGAGAAGCGATCCAGACGATGGTGCCAATGTAATGATTTATGAGGGTAACCAGTTACAATATTTTGTGCCCGGTGGTGAAGTGGCCACTAGTGGTACGGTTGAGTTTTTGGCACAATATAACAATAGCACCGACGATGACAACGGCGCATCAGCAACCATTAGTGGCACTCCACGCTATCGCAAGTCTTCTAAGCTGGGTGTGTATGACGACACCGAATTGCTTACCAACCCCAGCTTTACCGGAACTTACGGATACACGCCAACCGGGTGGTCAGTGGCTAGTACTGGTGTTTTGCATTATACCAAAGAACGCGGTGACTTAGCAACCTATTTGGTCGGTAGTGGTACGCTTTATCAGGATATTACTGTCACTCCGAGTAGGAAGTATGTTTTTAGTGCTACCGTCGAGAACCATGGTGGCGATACGACCGTAGTAAAAGTTCTTAGCGGTGACAATATTATCGCAAGTTCTGTGGTAGGTGGGGTCAGAGAGAAGAGTACGGTGCGTGTGTCGTTTTACGGGCCATTAAGTTCTGGGGCTAGGGTAGCCGTAGAGAAAACCGGGTCTGGTTATTGTTATGTCCACCAAGCCAGTGTCAAGCAGACAGACTATTATCGCTCTGTAGAGTGCGCCTCGGTAACTACCAATACAGTTGTTAATGGTAGCATGGAGACATGGGATGGTGGCACACCATCAGGCTGGACCTCAGTTGGATCTCCGACCATTACTGGTTCGGCAGCAGATGTTAGGTTTGGCTATATTACTCCGTTGATTGTTGCTGATAGTGGTGGCGGTATCAAGCAAGACGATCTGTTTGTTAATACCGGTGTGACATCAAGCGTTTATGTCAAGGTGTTAAGAGGGTCGGTGGAATTTGGTGATCCCTCTGTGAGCGGTGTGGGTGCCGCCAGCGGCAATGCTTGGTCCCGCTACTCAACTTATCAGAGCGGATTCAGCGATTTCTATATAAGGGCAGCGGAAGACAACACTGCTTTCTTGGTTGATGGTGCTCAGTGCGAGCTTGGCCATAAGCTCACCCCATTTGACGATGTTAACCAAGACGGCAGTACGGGACGCAGCCCGTCATATTTGAGCTATGATAGTAGTGGCGTGTTGGCGTCTGGCGCCGGTACTGTCAGATTTTGGTATTTGCCAGACTATAACACTGGAGATTTGGATGATTTGGCTAGTGCGCCTTACTATGGTAAGCGTGTCTTATTTGGGTGGTGTGGGAGCAGCCCTGACCCTGATGATGGGTGGTACATATATTATTATGAAGATGGGTCTGATGCCGCATTTTATGTGGCTACTGGTGACGGAGGATCTACCAACAGCAGCAAGCACATTGTAAATTTAACCAGAGGGCAAGCTTATCATGTTGTTTTCTCTTGGTCTGGTGGTTCTGGTGATTTGTGGATTGATGGTGTTAAGGCAACCGATGGTTCTTATGATAACACAGTGCATGGACCTGGTTCGGTCCACACTAAGTTTTACGTCGGTGGGGTACCATCTGGTACCGGAGTATGGCAGTATGCCGCTAACAATTGTGCTAATGGCATGATCGATAATTTACTCTTACATAGCAAGCAGTGGTCGGTGGAAGACATCCACGCAGATCAATACGCCACATCTGGTACGGTTGCTTCCGGGCTGACTATTACAGATGTTAAGTATAAGATGGCCAACAAAATACCAAATTCTAACTTTGCCCAGCGATCTTCGTTGAGTGGTTTTAATGGTTGGGCCGTTACTGTTGGTAGTGGTATGGAATTAACCGCTGACTACAGCAAGCCTAAATTTAGTGATGTGTCGATTAAGATAGGGGTTTAAGATGATGTCTAAGCTGGCAACGATTATTGTTGTATGTCTTATAAGTGTCCCATTAATGGCTGCCGAGTTTGGGAATAGTGATCCTGGTAGTATGTCATATGTACACTACCAAGACTGGGGTAATGAAATAGTATGGGGCAGTTTTAGTTGCGGCGGAGATGGTACCGCTGATAGCATTTATGCTATGCTCAACCAATCTCAGCCGGCAGAGCCAGCAGACAGTTTTAAGTGTGCTGTCTTTGATAATAGCGGCAATTACCTCGGGACAACCGAACAGGTAGTTTTAGATGGCGCAGATCTTGCTTGGGTGGGTTTTGAGGTTGTTGGGACAATTAATCTTACTTCTGGTACTACTTATCGTTTAGCAGTGTGGTGTACAAATAATGGTACGTATACAAGGATTTGGCGCAGCATGATTTATGGTGCCGGGACAATCGGTTATGACACTGATGTTCCCTATGATGAGTCTTGGCCGGCCACAGTTACGCAAGACGGGTCGCAATCATATGAGTTGGCAATTTATTGTGTGTATACCCCCGCTGCAAGCGAAGAAACAACTAGTTCGAGACGCAGGCGTTAACGGAGGATAGATGCGTTATTTACTAATAGCAGTTTGTTCGTTGGCTATGTTTGTGCCGGTCAGTGGTTTTGATTTGGCCTATATTGTTAATGATGATACCGCATGGAACCGTATTGGGCCAACCTACGAGTTCGGTTCCGGTGAGTATGATGGTCGCGATGTTTCTCTGGACATAGAATACATAGCAAGAGGTTCTGCGTTTTCACCATCGTGGGATTGTATAGCCGATACAATGTGGTTTGATATTACAAGCGATCAGTATAATTATTATAAGTGCGCTATTTATAACTACGAAACCGAAAAATTGGTTGGGCAAACTGCGTCCACTGCTTGGTCTGCCAGAAATGGGTACACTGCTCTTGGAATTACAGGAGACGACGTGCGCCTTTATGCTGATAGTACGTATTGGTTGTTTGTTATTGCCGATGCGGCTGTCTCCGTAAGCACCGAGCTGTGGCAGACGACTAGCACATCGGATAAGCTGACAACCAATTTCTCCTATAGCCACGATGATCCGTGGCCAGACTCACTGCCGACGCATACGGTTTATAATAACATCCAATACCGCATTAAACTACAAGTGCAGACGGCATGGGACACCGTGTTGGTAAATTTTTTTACTGACGATATGGGCTACAACGTAACTATCTTGTCTGACGAAGTGCTTGACACATTCTCTACATGGACGGCAGATTTTGACGGTATATTCCTTACCGACTTTATTACAAAAAGCAATGCTGCTTATATAGCAGATACAGCATTACCTATTATGCAAATGGTCCCAAGGTGGCAAACAGACTATTTGGGGTTTTCTACGAGGACACCGGCAGAAGGGTACACTGATATTGTTACGTCTTACGAAGGCAATCTCTATATCAAAGATTCTATACCTTGGCTGCACAATCAAATGAGCGACGAAATCGCCAAGTATGGGTATCCCACTAGTGGTATAGGCCAACTTGAAGATGGTGTGTTGGTGCCATATGATATTCTCCCATGGTTAACCAAAGATACGGCTATGGCTGGTTTTGTGTATGAAGGCGGGACCATGCGCGATGGCCCGGCACCGGCACGTAGGTCTTTTACCAGCATGTTCCGCAACAAGTTTTCCTATACCTATGGTTGGTGCCATACGTGGGAATTGTTTTCTAATTTAGCAGCATATACTTTTGGTGATACTTTGAACCCATACATCACCGACTATGCCTGTTTCGCGACAGAAAACGAATGTGAAAACTGCTGGGCTGAGTATGCCGGCAGCCCCCTTGTGTCGCAGGCCCAAGAAACATACTGGAAATTCAGGATGGGATGGGATCAGATTAATGGTATTGGTTGGCATAAGATTAAGGGTCTCGACAAAAAGCTGTTAGATGGGTATACGGCAGATTCACTTGTTATCACGTTGTTTAATGTATCAGTAGCTGTTGATCCGCCGCCGACTGGCGACATTGTTAGTGGTTATGATTTTCGTGAGTCTGTGTATGAATCGAAAATAACCGGGTGGCACTGTCCTGCTATTTGGTCTAACGGACAAGGCAACCCCCTTAACTATGATCCAGATTCTACTTGGGTCAATAGAACATATGCCATTCCAACTTCTGTACCATGGAATGCTGTGGGCCTAGAGGAGGGCACCGATTATGTGTCTACCCCGGAAGACACAGCCCACATAACTTATGATAGCTATACCCCGGGGTATTGGATTGGTGAAGGCGACGACTCAACGTGGGTTGTGGGCGATAGTGTACAATTTACTATCGGAGCTGGTGCATTGGGCAGGGCGATTGCCAACGATGGTAATTTGTATCTTGTGTTTAAAACTGATGCACATGACACCGACGATAGCGCAGATGCCGAGGTTCATAGTAGATGGGTTACCGACCAGCAATGGGCAGATGTGGTTCGGTATGAGATGTATAGTTCTGAGTCGGCAGAAGCCCCCGGAGGTTTTAATCAAGATTTTTACGATTCCTGTAACGGTGTGTTGAGCGTGCCCGGGGAGTATACGCTGTCAGAAGACATCAGTGCCGCCAAGTGGGGAATCATCCTGGCCAATG
>Ga0272443_10006758_pt1 | contig 11207 bp, 6 predicted proteins | sample SSMAcet12_FD_193581 | JGI IMG/M metagenome (GOLD analysis project Ga0272443, IMG submission 193581) | Marine sediment archaeal communities from Little Sippewissett salt marsh, Falmouth, MA, United States - SSM-Acet-12 | ecosystem: Environmental > Aquatic > Marine > Wetlands > Sediment ... | reverse complement strand
AGTGACTTCGGGTATGTGTAGGTTGCGTCCGTGCTGGGCGCGAGGAATCCTGCGATCATGAGGCCGCGTATCGGTCGCGGGGGAAACGTTCCCGGGATTCCCAAGAGGATCGACCGGAATCCGTCGTGGCCAAGCGTATCCCACACAGCCTCGGCTCGGAATGCGGCCGAGCTCGCAATCCCGAGGCTCTCATAGCTGTGATCTATTCGGTTGCGGAACCCGTATACACCGAGCTGGCCCGGATCCTTTCCGGTCATCATGCACATCCATGCGGGGATCGTGATCGGCGGGTCGACCGACCGCAACCGCGTGAAGCTTCCACCCTCGGCCAGTCGCCGCAGGGTGGGCAGCATGGGCAGCAGTTGGCGCAGCAGTACCGGATCCACGCAATCGAGACCGATCAACGCCAAGCGTTTCATGGATTCACTCTCCCGTGAAGGATCGCGGGCTTCTCTAGAAAGAGAAAGTCTATGAGGATCTCCTTTCCGCCCAGGAGCACGACCGAGGTCCGCATCTCCGGCCAAAGGACTCCCTCTCGAGACGGTGGAGGATGATATGTGCTGGCTCGTCGATCGACGCGGCGGCGGTGTGCGCGACGATCCGAGGCACTTCCGGATTCCTGTGCAGATCGACGCAGACTGGCGCCCTTCCGCTTTCGTCTGTGATCGCCCTCCTGTATGGCCCCTTCGGGCAGCGCGTGGCGAGCTCCTCGGACAGGTACCCGGCAACCATCTTCATGGATTCGGAACACGGTGCGTTGGTGCTTGTGGACGCATTCGAGCAGAGGCCAAGTTGCAGGTGGGGCGTCGTAACGTCGTTGCTTCGCGAAAGCCGGACGATGGGAGACACCTCCCGGGTGGCGTCGCGATCCTCTATCGAGAAGCGCAGGGCGTTCATCCGATGGCGGTCTGCGGAAGCCTGACGTAGACACAGGAGGTCTGGGATCTCCCGCGAAATCAAGGGCTTTTCTGGCTAGATCGCCTTGCGCTGACGCGGCAAGCGCGTTGACTGAGAGCATGGAGCTGTCCGCCTGCCTATTCACAAGGTCAACCTCCTGCTGTCGGGGCTACTCCAGGTAGCCTAAGTTGCGAAGACGTTGGCGAATCAGAGCCACCTCACGTGCGGTGAACGGCGAGACGTCGTCGCGGGTGCGGTCCGCAACCAAGTCTCGTAGTACGCAGACGACGAACTCATTCACACTGCGATATCCCGCGCCGTCGATGATGGCCCGGAGCCGCTCGTAGATCGGGCGGGGTATCTTGAGCGTCACTCGATCCGACATGACCTGTACTCCAATCGTATGCTCTTTGTAGTATACATCTCCATCTGCTGCAGTCCAAGGGCATAAGACCCTTGCGTGCAGGGCTGCCGGTGGGCGTGGTGCTTGTCGGGTTGGCAGTGTACCCATCCTCGGCCTGATGCCGCTGCGCCGTGTGCCGCATAGGCGCTTGGTGCATCGCAAGGCGCGGATCCGGCACCTGGCTCGGTTCCCCCGCTCGTAGCGATGGCAATAGAACTACTCTATCTGATGGATCATGGCCACGAGGGATGCAGTGTCCGTTAGCAGAGGAACGGGGCAACGCCGCGAGTTGGGAGGGCCAATGCCGGGGGTGAGAGGAATACACCAGGTGCGCTCCGGTCCATGGTGAGGAGCCTTGACCAGCTCACCGCGTCGGATAGACTCCATCTTGGAGAGGAGTGATGGGCCGTGATGATGAAAGATGTGTGTTACAGCGTCCTGGTGAGCTTGCTGCTCACTGCCATCCTTGTCGTTCCTGCGGCCGCGGAGTGGGTCGACTTCACCATGCCGTGGAATGACGGAAGCGAGTCGTTCTTCTATGACCCACTCGACTTGGATACGCCAGCGGGGAAGTACGGGTTCGTACAAGTAGGGCCCGAAGGCCACTTCCAGGTTGGGGGCGAAAGGATCCGGTTCTGGGGAATCGTGATCCCGGGCGGAGCTGCATTTCCCAGCGCTTCGGTCGGCGCGCAAACCGCCGAACGCTTGGCAAAGCTCGGGTTTAACCTTGTCACGTTTCACCATCTGGACTCATCGCTTCTCGGCTTGACATGCGATGGTCCTCTGAATGCAAGCAGCTTGTCCCGTCTGAACGACTTCATCGATGAGCTCAAGGCGCGGGGCATCTACGTGGGGCTCGGCCTGTTCGAAGGTCGTACGTATGGCAGCTGTCCGACCATGGACGGTCCTCTCACGTCGTACCAGTGTCGGCTTGTCTCTCTGTTCGACCCTGCAGCGATTGATCTTCAGAAGTCGTACGCGAGCCAATTTCTTCTCGATACCGGCCTTGTCAACGAACCTGCCGTCGCGATGGTGAAGCTAATCAACGAGGTCTCGCTGTTTGTCGCGTGGCAATCGGGCGGACTCAACGACCGGCCCAACGATCCTCTACCCGATCGATACCTCGATGAGTTGGACGATTACTGGAACGACTGGCTTTGCGCTCAGTACGACGATCGGACCGAGCTCGAAGACGCGTGGGAAGGCGGCATCGGGCAGAAGGGACTGGAGAGCGGCGAGGATCCGGGCGCTGGAACCGTCCGACGTGTATCGTTCCCGTCGGGGACGCCCCCCGAGTATACCTGGAATCGCTATCTCGACACGGCGCGTTTCTACCGTGACCTGGAGCGGAAGTACTTCCAGACGATGGTCGACTACCTGAAGAACGACCTGGGACTGCAGGTCCCGATCAGCGCCGTGCACAACTTCTACGGTCTGGGCAACAAGGTCGCCATCTACGAGGATCTCGACTACATGAGTCAGAACGTCCAGTGGGAACATCCTTGGGAATGTCCGCAAAGCGCTTGGACATTGCCGACGACCTTTCTGAACACCCCACTTGTTCACGCGGAAACGACCCCGATCCCCTCGTACTACCCCGCGTACGGAGGGTGCGCGGACAGTGGATGGGACGAAGCATGGATTGAGAAGAAGAATACGGTCTACAAGGCTGCTTTTGGATCGGCGTTCGAGGGCAAGCCGTTTGTCATCAACGAGCACAACCACCATTTCCCCAATGCCTATCAAGCGGAGTTCCCGGTGATCATCAGCTCCTACGGGTGCTTGCAGGACTGGGACGGCATCGTCATCCACGAGTACAGTCACTCGGCCAGCGAATCCTACCTCGCGGGTGATGCGATCGAGAGTTTCTTCGAGACATTCAACAATCCCGTATTGATGGCGCAGATGCCGGTGGCGGCGAGGATTTTCCGCGACGGCTTGGTGGCCGAGGCGCTGAGCACCGTGAACGTCGCCTATTCGCTGGACTACTCTGCGGCCGTGGAAAGCGATCCGGAGTGGCCAGGGCCGGAAGGGCCGATCGATCAGCTAACCGATGAATCCCTGCTGGGGTACTTCGACTGCCAGATCGATCCTCATTGCTATCCCGACAGCCTGAACCTCGGTAATGCCGTGGACATGCATGCGCCCCTAATCTCCAAGGTGCGGAACCAGATCACCGAGGCACCAACGTCCCCAGCCTATGCAGCTGGAAGCTCGCCGTACACGAGTGACACGTCACAGCTCGAGTGGGACACGGAAGGTGGACTGGTTAAGGTCGATGCTCCCGATGTGCAGGCCATCATCGGATTCTTCGGAGCGGGTTCCGTGTCCACCGAGCACCTGGAGATTGAGGCCACGACGGACTTCGGCTCCGTGAGCCTACTCCCGTTGGATGGGAAGTCGGTGGCCCTATCGGAGGCTCTGCTTCTTACAGTACCGAGCCGGGTGAAGAACCTGACCCTCGACGTCGATCCGGCAGACGCCTATGGGACGTGTGGCGGTGTTCCCTGTACAGTGAACAGCTGGGGCGAGGGGGTCGTGGTCTGGCCTGTGGAAGCGGAGATTACGCTTTGCCTGCCGGGAGCGGCAACCGTACGGGTGCACGCACTGGACGGCACGGGGAACCCGCTCTCGGAGATCACCGTGGACAGTCTGGGAGGCAACGAATTCGCCTTCGACATCGGCGGGGACGACACACTCTGGTACGGGATTGAGGTCACTCGGGTCGAGGATACGGCGGCAAGCTTCCGGGTTACTTCCGAAGGGGACCTGTTCGCCGACGGGGACTTCGCCGCTCAGCGGTTCCTCACGGGATCTGCCGATGTGGCCGAGTGGGTCCCGGTCTCGGAACCGGTTGAGCCATGCGATGTTCTCGAACTCGACCCCAGCCGGCCCGGCGCCTATCGGAAGAGCAGCTGCCCGAACTCGCTTCTGGTCGCCGGCATTGTCTCTACGGCGCCGGGAGTCATGCTGGGAGCAGAGGTTGCGGAGGGAGAGAGCGGCCGGGCTCTGCTGGCACTCATTGGCATGGTCCCGGTCAAGGTGACGGACGAGGGTGGCGCAATCCAGCCAGGCGACTTGCTGGTAAGTTCATCTGTGCCGGGTGTAGCGATGTGCTGGCAGACGACGACCGACGGATCTCCTCCCCATCTCATCGGCAAGGCGCTGGAGCCGCTGGTGGGTGGCACGGGTGTGATCCTCGCCTTGCTTATGGGGCCATAGGAGGCCGTCGGCAGTCTCCGATCAGCTTCCGACGATCACCAGCAACAGCTCGGAGCTCAATGCGGGCATTGAAGGCTGAAAGCTGCCAGGCAGTGAGTGGTCAGCAGGCACGGCAACCCGGCTAGAAGTTCTTGGCCGCAAGCTGCACCCTCCAGGCCGGTCTCTGAGACCGAGGGGACTCTGCGGGCGGGCTCAGTTCACGACGCATCGACAGCCTCCTCAGGGTTCGAGCGTCAGGGGACTTCCCTCGAACGAAGTGGGCGGCTCCAGACCAAGCAGCGTAAACAGCGTGGGTGCCATGTCCAGGATCTCGGCTCCTGGTCCTTCCCCAGCGGCAGCTGCAGGACCGTGGAGCAAGTAGATCCCCTCGCGGCGGTGCGTCCCGACCACGTCGCGGCCGTACACAGCTGTCTCAAGCAACTTGTGCTTGGGATGAGATCCCCGCGTGAAGACGTACCCGTCTGTGGGTTCGACGAGAAGATCAGGCGCATCGGCGAGACACGCCCCGGAGTAGATGTCCTCGGTGCGGTGAATCCGCTTCACCACAGGTTGACCGTTGCCCGGGTCGCGGAGCTCGGACAGCTTGCGCATGAGGTCATCGCTGACGTGAGGCATGTCGGCCGGTAGAACTGTGCCCGCCGGCTCTCGTCCACGCACGTTGAATCGGATGGCTCCATACAGAGCGCTTCCCCGTACGTAGGCTTGGCAGCGGGTCCAATCAATTGTCTCCCGGCGGATCGCGGCACTGAGCGATTCGCGCCGTTGATTGCCAATGAGCCAGCGGCGTAGCTGCTTGGTGTCCACTCGCTGGACGATCCGCATCACGGAACGAACACTGCGTGCCCGCAAAGAATGCCTTCTGAGCTCGAAGTAGCTCTCTCTGGAGAGCCACTCCTCGAGATAGACCGTTCTCTTCAGTGGGCCGAACCCGTGGTCGGAGAGGATGATCGTGTGGATGCCAGGACCTGCCGTCTCGTGGAGCTCTTGGATCCACGCGTCCACGGTCCGGAAGAAGCGGCTGACCTGTAGAGCCTCATGCTCACGGTAGGCTTCGTGGTGTGGATCCAGAGCTGGCCATAGTGCGTGCTGTAGATTGTCTAAGGACTGCACTTGGATCATCGCGACGTCCCAATCTTGTCTCGCCATCAGGAGTTGCGCAGCTCCGAAATGGGTTCGCTCTGCTTCCAGAAGTCCATCGAGAAACCGAGCAAGCCCCTTCTGGAAGAACACCTCCTGCGGCGCCAAGAAGCGGTACGTTCCGAGGCTTCGGAGGATCTCGTGCTTCAGTTCGGGGGGGTACGTGAACGCAGACCTGGGACCTGGCGACAGGAGTCCGGCGACCATCGCTCCGCGAATCGGCTGTGGAGGGTAGGTGAGGGGGACCCCGACCACCACGAGCCTCAGTCCGAGTTCGCTAAGCAACTCCCAGACTGTCGGGTGCCGGAGGCTAAGGGAGCTGACATACGACGTGTCGTACCCTCCACAGGTATGCTGCACGAAGTCGTAGACACCATGCTGCCCGGGATTGACTCCGGTCTGAAACGTAGCCCACGCCGGCGGAGTCAGTGGAGGGAGGGTGGACTGCAGCACCCCGTGGGTTCCTTCGGCGTGCAAATCGGCAAGGAACGGCATCGTTCCCGCATGGATCTGGCGCTCCAGCACGCCCCACGTCGCCCCATCCAAACCAACAATCAAGACTCTCGACTTCGTCATCATCCCTACGTTCGCCTTTGATCCTCAGCCTGTCAAGGCCGATCTCACGGTATGTGGCAATCGGCCCCCAGCCTCGGGTAGGCAGCCTGCGAAAGCCGGACTTCAACTCCAAGGGCTTGGGCATCCGTGGGGGTGCTTCGATCTCTGCGTACCGAAGGGTACCGACCGATTGCCGATTCACTCCGGGTCTCGGCTCGATTCACAGTTGTCTTCGCCACGTGCGCTTTCTGCTTTCAGCCGGTTCAGCTCCGCTTCTGCCGTGTCCATTGCATCCTCGAGCCAAATGATCTCCTCCTCAAGCTCGAGCAACTCGGGTACGGGAATCGATGCGTTCGCCAGCAACGCGTCCCGCTCGACGGTTCGTTGCCGGTAGGCGTCTGCGCCCTCGTCGAGAGCCTGGTGGAATGCGACTACGGCCTCGTCGAGTCGGCCGAGTTGGCCCAGGACGTGGCCGGCCAGCAGGCCGGCCTGCGTGCGAAGAAGCGGGGATCCCTGCTGAATCACATGCTCAAGTTGGGCAAGAGACTCCTCGTAGGCACCGTCGCGGCTGAAGAGCTCCGCGCGCAGCAGATACGCCGGGACCTTTCGGGAGGGATGGGGCTCGGTCGCGAGCAATTGAGCGACCGCGGCATGGGCGGCGGGGAAGTCCCCAAGCTCTGCGTACGCTTGCGCCAAGTACAAGAGCGCATCCTCGGTCTTTCGAGTGCGGAGCGAATGGGTGAGATACATGGCTGCCCGACCCGCGTCGCCTAGCTGGAGCCAGGCCAAGCCGAGTTCCTGTTCGATCGGCCCGGGATCCCAAGCCAAGCGTCGGCCTCGATCCAGAAGCGACACGGCCGCGGAGGCGTCGAGCTGGGCAAGCGCGTCTCGACCGCGCTGCAGCAGCAGGTCGGAACGGTAGTCCCTATGGACGGCGATTGCGAGGCTGATCGATAGCCCGATGGCAAAGACTCGTGCGAGAATACGCCCCCAGCGCCGCCGGTTGCGACGAGAGCGCTGTGAAGGGACGCGGGGGATCTCGTTGGTCTGGCCATCGATTGCGGCCAGGAAGAGAATGGCGAGCAGTGCGCTGGCAGGTCGATGAAGTGGGAAACTGACGAGACTCACGAGGAGCATGGCGACGATCGCGCTGTAGGAAGCGAGAACCCGCAGCCTCTCGGACCGAGGCAGAGTATCCGACCGGATGAGACCTCGTCCCAGTGCCATCAGCAGCCAGACGATCGCTGTGAAGCCGACGAGTCCCGTCTCAGCCATCCATTGCAGAAGTTCGGAGTGGGCGTACACGGAGTAGGGCACGTAGAACGAAAGCAGATCTCGGGTTGCGGGACTGGAGAGGAGATCCCTCTTGAACTCAAGGAAGCGCAGTTCGAAGTGGCCCAGCCCGACACCGGTTGCAGGGTGGCTCCAGAGCATCTCCCAAGCGATCCGAGCATTGGCGTGCCGTAGCCACAGCGCCTGATCGTACGGTGTCGCTGCGTCGGGTGAGCTTACGTGAGGGAGAAGCAGGATCCCGACCGTCAGAAGGAGACTGATCGTGAGAACCCCGGCTCCCAAGAGCACGGCAGATAGAGAGCGGTTGTGTCGATGGACGAGGCGACTACGCACCCGACCCGGCCGAGCGCGGAGACGCGCGAGCAGCAGGAACACCGCAGAACCGCCGGCCCCCAGCCACGCGCCACGCGATCCCGCCACAATCAGAACGGCCACGAACAGCATCAGACAGAGAATTCCGAGGACGCGACGACTCCCGTACTGCCGGCAGACGTACGTGATCGCGACAGGGGTAAGGACTGCAGCGTACTCTGCGACGTAGTTGACATTTCCCAGCGTCGAAGTCATCCGGCCAGCCCCCTGGACACCCGGTGCGGTGGGGACGGCGCCGACGACCTGTAGCAGACCACAGATCGAGATAGCCGCGCCGGTGGCCAAGAGCATGCTGGAGAGCAACTGCCAGGCTGTGTCGGTCCACTCGATCCGTCGTGCGAGTGCGAAGACGCCTACGGCAGCTCCGAGGAAGGCCCAACTGCGGGCGACACGGAGTGCTGACCAGGCCCCGATCCCCGAGAGCGCGGCGGCCATCAGTAGGGCGAGAAGGGCGAGGCCGATTGACCCCAAAGGCCACCGGACAACCGATAGCCAAATGGGTCGGCTACTCGGTCTGCCGACGGCGCAATAGAACAGAAGGCCGGCGGTGCAGAGCAGCAGCCAGCTGCTCTTGACGAGCAGATCGCTCGTTGCACGTGGATCGATGATCAGCGCGGTAGACGCAATCATGCCGATGAGAATCAGCAAGGGAAGGCGATCTTCTGCGGTCTCTTCTCGTTGGGCTCGCTGGGCAACACACAACCCTTGGCTGCGTGGGAGCATCCAACTGCCTCCTTGCTGTACACGGATCTACGGCTCGGCTTCCTGTATCAGGTCGCCGTTCCGCGACGCAAATAGCATACGACCCGGGGGGCAAGCAGACGAGGACTGGGTACCCATCCCCCCTTGCGTTACCATGAGTGAATGTTCAGCGTGGCGCTTCGGAGGAACCCATGAGACCGCTGCGACGACCGATTCGATATGGATTCGCGGGGGCCCTCTTTGCAGCGCTACTCCTCGCCTTCGGGCTCTTGCTCCACAACTCGAGTTGGGAGGGATTCGGGGAGACGAGCTGGTCCCCTTTCTCCCTCCCTCTTGAAGCGCCGGACTTCCCGTTCGATGTCCGTCCGGAGGCACCAGCCGGTGGATCGGGTTTCGTCGGCACAAACGAGGCGGGACACTTCGTTCTCGGGACGGGTGAGCGGATTCGCTTTTGGGGGGTTGGCGTGGGCCAGCAGCTGCTCTGCCCAACGAAGGAGACGGCAGAACGACTGGCAGATCGACTCGCGACCTTCGGGGTGAACCTCGTCCGGGTCCAGGGATTGGATGCCGTGATCTTCGATTCATCGGAAGGCAACACCCGAAGCCTGAATGCGGAGAAACTCGACCGGTTTGACTATCTCGTCGCGCAACTGAAGGAACGAGGCATCTACGTGGATCTTGTTCTGATCGCCTTCCGTCAATTCAGGGCGGGAGACGGTGTCGTGGATTGGAGCGCGTCCACGCTCCACGGCAGCTACGAGAAAGAGCGGCTGCTGAGGTCCACCGGGATGTTCGATCCGCAAGTTCTCGAGCTACATCGTGAGTACGCGGAGCAGCTGCTTCAGCATCGGAACCCCTACACCGGGGGAACCTACGCCAACGAACCGGCGGTCGCGATGATCGAAATCATCAATGAGACCACGCTCCTGTACGGGTGGCTTCGCGATTACCTGAACGCCGCATCGGAGGAACCCACCCGGCTGACGGCGTACTACTCCCGCGAGCTGGACGTCCTGTGGAACTTGTGGCTGCAGGATACGTACGGCACGCGTGAGGCGCTCGAGGCGCGCTGGGAGCCAGTTCGTGCAGGCCGAGTAGGCCTCCTTGCGGATGAGGATCCGGCGCAGGGAACCGTTCGTCGGACGTTGTACACGGAACAGGACAAGAACTCGGAGGCGAGAAGCCATGATCTGCTGTCTTTCTACGCCGACCTCGAACGCACCTACTTCGTGGATTTTGCCTCCTTCTTGCGAAACGAACTGGGAGTCCGCGTGCCGATTAGCGGCACACATACCTTTCACGGAATGGCGGGTCAGCCGATCCAGGCGGAGCTGGATTTCGTTGGCATGCATGTACAGTGGCAGCATCCGATTCTGATGAGCGGTCAGACGTTCAACGATCTCCCGTTTCGGATTCTGAACACCCCCATGGTTCGAGGGGAGATCGAGGACATCCCCTACCGGGCCGATTGGATTGAGACGAAGAATACGCTGGCCCGCGTTGCGTACAGCGCTACAGCGGAGGGAAAACCGCTTCTGGTCTCGGAGTACAACCATGCCTTCCCCAACGAGTACCGTGCCGAGTTTCCCCTTCTGCTGGCCGCGTACGCCTCGCTGCAAGACTGGGATGGAGTGGTCTTGCATGAGTACGGCCTGCACGAGGAGCAGCTGCTGGAGAGCTCGCTTCAAAGCCCGTTTGCGATCGCGAATGACCCTGCGGTGATGACGCAGCTGCCGGTCGCCGCGATGGCCTTTCGGCACGGAGACATCGTGCCTGCCGAGCGAACGGAACGCGTTGCATATACCGACAGCGAGGTTGCGGAGGCATTCCTCCGCTTTGGCCTCGACATCCACGCTCAGATGGAGTGGATCGATGCCGAGGCGGAGCGCGTGATGGTTCACGGAATCTGCAACCAGTACGTTGCCCAACAAGGCGGAGAGCCGAGCCGGTTTTCCACAAGCGAGATCGAGAACCTCTTTCGTAGCGATACGGGCGAGCTGAGTTGGGATCTGGAGACGGGATACGTACTGATCGATACGGACCGGGTGCAGGCAGCGGTGGGCGCCGTGGGAGGCCGGACCCTGCAGACGGCCGATGCGACGTTCCGAATTGGGACGGACTTTGCTGCCGTGAGCGTGATCTCGTTGGACGGGGAACCGATTCCCGTGTCTTCGAGCCTCTTGCTCACCGCCATCTCTCGTGCGCAGAACACCGGGATGACGCTCAAGCGGGATCACCTGGGTTTCTACCTGCTCGAAGACTGGGGAACCCCACCGATCCTGATCGAAGATGTCCGCGGGACGGTGCAGATCCACCGGACTTCCCAAGATCTCCTTCAAGCGAGTGCCCTCGGTGCGGACGGTAACCGGATATCGCCATCGGAGATCCGCGCGGACGGGGACATCATCGAGTTGCAGCTCGGTGCTACGGGTTCTTGCGTTTGGACCTATCTGTCATCGCGGGTGGATTCAGAGGGCGAAGTTGGCGAGTGAGGGGTTGAAGAGCGACTCCAGGATGTCCGTCGCCTGAGGAAAAGGGCAACCAGCAGCGCGATCAGTGTGCCCGCCGCCACCGGCCACGTGTACAGCCCCAGCGTCCGCTGGCGATGGAGTGGCGCAAACCGCTC
>Ga0272443_10006755_pt1 | contig 11208 bp, 12 predicted proteins | sample SSMAcet12_FD_193581 | JGI IMG/M metagenome (GOLD analysis project Ga0272443, IMG submission 193581) | Marine sediment archaeal communities from Little Sippewissett salt marsh, Falmouth, MA, United States - SSM-Acet-12 | ecosystem: Environmental > Aquatic > Marine > Wetlands > Sediment ... | reverse complement strand
CTCTGGTCGATGAGCCGGGTGAGCACCACCTTGTCCATCGGGTGGGTGAGAAGGCGCATCATCTGCTCCTGGATGGCCTTTTCCTCGTGGGTGAGAAGCTGGTTGGCCCGATCCTGCCACCGGCGGGCGAGGCTGCCGGCCCGTTTGATGATGTCGGCGGGAATCGACAAGTCGATGGTTTCTTCAGAGGTGATGGGCATGGCGACGGCTCCTGTCTTTCGGTTTTCCTCGATCAATCTGTCTGCGGCGTTTTTGCATGTAGCGGTTGAACCGGCGGACGTGTTCCCCGGCCCGGGTGCGGGCCAGCAACGGATCCTTGGCGGACACGGCCGCCACGATGGCGGAAAGGTCCCGGAAGTTTTCCTTCATCTCTTTTTCCGAGCCGGGAAGAAACTGGTCGTAGTACTGGTGGATGTTGTCGTGGACGGTCCGGAGAATGAAGCAATATAATGGATTTTTGGCGGCTTCGGCCAACGTCATGTGGATTTGTTCGTCGATGCGGATGAATTCGTCCCAACCGGACAGCCCCTGTTTCAACAGCCGCTCGGCACGATCCATCAGCCCCTGCAGGGCGTCGAGGTCGGCGCCGGAGGCGCGTTCGGCCGCGGCGCCGGTGACGATCCCTTCCACGTCGGCCCGAAACTCGGCCAGGTCCTCCAGGGAGACTTTCTGCGAACGGATCAGAAAGGCCAGGCTCTCGGTCACCGGATCGGTGTTGGCGCCCTTGACGACCGCGCCGCCTCCGGTGCCCATGCGCACTTCGACGAGGCCTTTTTGCTCCAACACCCGCAAGGCTTCGCGCAGGGTGCCCCGGCTCACGTTGAACTGCGCCTGCAGTTCCCGCTCCGGAGGAAGGGAGTCTCCCTCCTTGAGCCGGCCGTCGACAATCGCGGTTTGCACCTGGTCAATGATATCCTGAAAAATTCTGTTTTGTTTCGGTTTTTCGAACATGACGGGCTTTCCAGCCGGCTCGGCGCCAAGGAACGGGCGGAACCGATAAATCATAATGGTAGGACCATTCTAATAGATCTTTCCGCCGGATTCAAGACATTATATCCCCCGGAAGGGGGAGAATATTCTTCCTGCGGAGTTGAGCGATTCGCCCTGGGCTGGTACTAGGGGATGCTGGACGTACCGGCAAAGGCGGGGTTGCGGGATGTTTTTGTCTGCGGGCCGAACCGTCCGGTATCTTGCCCGAGGAAACCTGCGCCAAAGGTTTCAACTGTCAGCAACTTTTCCGGGAGGCCGATCCATGGAGAAGATCGATTCTGTCCAGGCGATCATGAGCGATTTTGCAAAATCCACCTGGCTTTCCGGCGGGAAAACCGCCCCGCGGCGGTATTTGTGGACCGATGCGTTTGCGGTCTGCAACTTTCTTGGCCTGTCGCTCCGGACCGGCGAGCGACGCTGGCAGCAGCAGGCCCTCGATCTGGTCGAACAGGTCCATCTCGAATTGGGCCGGCACCGGTCCGACGACGAAAGGAGCGGTTGGATCAGCGGTCTTTCCGAACAAGAGGGCCGCTCCCGCCCCACCCAAGGCGGGCTCAGGATCGGCAAGCCGCTGAACGAAAGAAGGCCCGGCGAACCATACGATGATCGGCTCGAATGGGACCGGGACGGGCAATACTATCATTACCTGACCAAGTGGATGCACGCGCTGGACCAGTTGAGCCGGTTTTGCAACGATCCGGCTTACAGCGAATGGGCCGTGGCGCTTGCCAAAGCCGCCCATCGCGGCTTCGTCTACACGCTGCCTGACGGCTTCCGGCGTATGTACTGGAAGATGAGCATCGATCTTTCCTACATGCTGGTACCCCAGATGGGCCAGCACGATCCCCTGGACGGACTGATTACCTATACCCAGCTTCAGGCAACGGCCACCGAGCTTGCCAAGGCTCCGGTACGGAGGCTCGATGCGGAAATTTCCGAAATGGCGGAAATCTGCCGGGAAATGACCTGGGAAACGGACGATCCTTTAGGCATCGGCGGGCTGCTGTGCGATGCGTTCAGGGTGGTTCAGTTGATGATCAAAGGCCGCCTTCAGGCCGTGGGCCTGCTAAACGACATCCTCGATGCCGCCCACCAGGGTTTGGCGGCGTTCCCGGTCAGGCGTCTCTTGAATTTGCCTGCGAAAGACCGGCTGGCGTTTCGCGAACTGGGAATGGCGATCGGCTTGCACGCCCTGAAGAAAATGAACAAGGTCGTCAAAGAGGCTCAGGATTCGCCGGTCGGCGATGCCGCGGTCATGGGCAGGATCGAACGGCTTTTGCCCTATTCCGAACTGGGGGAGAAAATCGAAGCCTTCTGGCTCGAACCGGAAAACCGAACCGCCCGGTCCTGGACGGAGCACCGGGACATCAACCGCGTCATGCTGGCCACCAGCCTGCTGCCGGACGGCTACCTTGAGCTCTACCCGCCCCGTCAGGGATAAGGCCTCGTTTCCCGGAACACCTGACGGATTCCGACCGTCAAGGTCGAGGAGCCATAACATGGCGGAGTGGGGCTGCCGCCTCTTTGCGAAACCGGAAAACTCGATCTGAATCGGCCCGGCACAGGTTGTCCGGCACGGAGGGGAGCCATGACCGTCCCTGTGGAAGAAAAACTGTTTTTCAGGGAATTTACCCTGCGCATATGCAGCAGTCTGGAGATTGACAAGGCCCTTTACCGCTGCCTGCGGTATGTCGGCAGCGTCATGCCCGCCGATACGCTTCTGTTGACGGTCTATGACGCGGATTCGGGAACCGTTGAAATCATAGCGGCCGCCGACGAAGAGGGGGGAAAGACCCCCAACCTGAAAATACCGATGCCCCCCCAGATCCGGACCCGTTTAGAATCCGAGCACCGCCAGGCCGGCGTGAGCATCACAGACGACATCCTCGGAGATGACATGACCGGACTTATCGCCCGGCAGATCGGAATCGCCGACCGCTCGGTCATGATCGGCCGCCTGGTGCTGGAAGACAAATACATCGGCACCCTGACAGCCTGCGCCAGGGGAAAGGCCCGATTCGGCGACGCCCATGCCCGCCTATGGGCCCTGATCAACGAACCGGCCGCCGTGGCCCTCACCAACAGCCTGCGATACCGTGAGCTTGTCCGTGCCAAGGACCTTTTGGCCGATGACAACCGGTACCTGCATCGGGAGCTGCGGCGGGAGGCCGGAGAGACGATCGTCGGGGCCAAACGAGGGCTTCGTTCGGTGATGGAAAAGATCCGCCGGGTGGCGCCGATGGACAGCCCCGTTCTGCTGCTGGGCGAAACCGGGGTCGGCAAGGAGGTGGTGGCCCATGCCCTGCACGATTTTTCACGCCGGAGAAAAAAGCCGTTTATCAAGGTCGATTGCGGCGCAATTCCCGACAGCCTCATCGACAGTGAACTTTTCGGCCATGAAAAAGGGGCTTTCACCGGTGCGGCGGACCTCAGGCGGGGCCGCTTCGAGCGCGCCCATACGGGAACCCTTTTTCTGGACGAAATCGGAGAACTCCCCCTGACCGCCCAAATTCGGATGCTGCGCGTCATTCAACACCGGGAAATCGAGCGGGTCGGGGGCAACGAATCGATTCGCCTCGATATCCGAATTGTTGCCGCCACCCATCGAAACCTCAAAGAGATGATCGAAGCGGGCCGGTTTCGGCAAGACCTGTTCTTCCGGATCAATGTTTTTCCAATTCGAATCCCGCCCTTGCGGGAGCGCAAGTCCGACATCCGGATGCTCGTAGACCATTTTATCCGCATCAAGGCCGGGGCGCTGGGAATTTCCGACCCCCCGCAGCCCGGTTCAGAAGACATCGAGCGTCTGGTGGCCTACGATTGGCCGGGCAACATCCGCGAGCTTGAAAACGCTGTGGAGCGGGCCCTGATTGAACACCAGGGCCGCAGCGGCGAAGGCCGGCTCCACTTCGACCACTTCGGCTCTTTTGCAAAGAGACGCGGCCGCAATTTTTCCTCCTCAAAAGAACGCCCGGAGAAGTTGGCCACCCTGCAAGAGGCCACTGCCGCCCACATCCGGCGGGCGCTGGACCTGAGCGGCGGAAAGATTAGCGGGTCAGGCGGCGCCGCCGAGCTCCTTGCCATCCATCCTAACACCCTGAGGTCCAAAATGGCCCGGCTTGGGCTCTCCTTCAAGGGACGCGGATGATCCTACAGCTTTCCCCTGCACACGTAATATCGTAAAAAATCGCTTCTTACGGCATGTCGCAAAAAATATACGATATATCGTAAGTCGCTGACGGGTCCAATGGACCATCTGTCTCATAAGTATTTGTAATTTTTTCGGTTTATTCTAAAAGAGTCCTTCTGGCATGTCCTCTGCAAGTGTCCAGGTCAAGCAAGACAAATGGAATGCAACAACAGGTCCGCCACCCGCCGCCTGATGCGGCAGGAACGGCTCGATTTCCCAAGACAAAGCATGCCAAAGGAGGAACACAATGAGAGCCCACAAAACGATCATTTGGACAGTTGCCGTAGTAATGGCAGTTACTTTTGCGACAGCCCCTGCTGCCGAGGCCTTCGTCGACCCGGTCGTGGTGGCCGTGAGCCTGGCGGCCGCTTTCGGGATCGGTGGCCTGATCGCAGAGGAGATCGTCGAGCAGAACGGCGAGGAGAACAAGGCTGAGAACCGCCGCCTCGAAAACAACCAGCGGCCGAAGGAGTCCGCCTCGACGGCGGCGGCCCCGGCATCAATCCGATAATCGGCAGGCATGCCGAACTTCGCGCGGGCGGGGGTCGTCCCCCGCCCGCCGCACACGCAGACGAATATGTATGCGGTGTTCTCTGCGCCCTCTGTGTCTCTGCGGTGAGCGTCCTTTGATCTGAGAAAGGTCACCGAAATGACCCCATCAGCCCATCCCTGGATCCGCCGGATTTTGAATTGACAATTCCGCCGCATCTGCCCTACCCTGCCGTTGAACAGTAAAAGGACTCCGAACCCGCCCGGAGCGTCCATGAGCAAAAAAATAAAACCTCATTTCTGCTCTGCAGGGATGGGGTTTTCGCTTTTTGGTGCGTAATATCCGTTAGCATGGGAAATAGCGCATGATATAAGGGTGGTATACAGGAAAATTTTCCATCTATTGACGCTGCTGGCAATAAAGGGAGGAGCAATATGGAATCTGTAGAGGAACTGGCGAAGAAAGCCATAGTTCTCAATCCGAAGGAGAGAGTCCGGCTTGTGGAGGCTATTTTATACAGCCTTGATAAGCCGGATCCTGAAATAGAGAAAAGCTGGATAGCCGAATCAGAGGCTCGATATGAAGCTTACAAGCGAGGTGAGCTTCAGGCTGAAGATTGGGATGAAATTAGAAAAAGGCGGTTATCATCAACGGCCTCCGGAGGTCCTCTGTGAAAAAAATGGTTGTCGGTATCGCTTCTTTGCTGCTGGTGGGGGTTGTCTGCCTTTTTCCGGTTTCCTGTTCGAAGGACAAGGAGGAAAAGGGAAGTATCGAAAAAATGACGGAAAAAGCCGGAAAGGATGTGGCGAACAAGATCATGGCACCTATCGACAAGGCCAAGGCCGCCAAGGAAATGCAGGAGGCGCGGGACCGGGAAGCGGCAGAAAAGATGCCAGCCAAGTGAGGCATACCAGCTTTTCGGAGGCAGGGGCGGACAGTGCCGGAACCAGGAAGGTCGAAAACTATTCAGACCGCCAGCCGAAACGTGGTCAAATCCTGGATCATCGGCGATTTTGCCATGAGCCTCGTCAAAGGAGAGATCGCCTCCGAATATGGCAAAACCCGGTACGCGGTCCAAGGGCTTGCCGAGGTGATCATCTAAAGCATCCCTTCGCGGCAATCCGAATCCCGAAAGTTGAGCTAATGGTTCCTAAATTGAGCGATTATTTCTTCGGATCTCTTTCCGGTCGGGCATCCGCCTTCGCTGAAGCTACGGCGAGACAAGTAAAGCCCGCCCCTACGAGGCCATCGCCATCCCGCAGGTAGGGGCGGGGTTCATCCCCGCCCGCATTCCTGGCAGATTTTTTCCCGAAGACAATCGCAAAATGGCTTAGATCAGGAAAGCAATAGAATATCCCCGTATCGCGCTATTTGCGGCTACGTTTATGGAACACATGGATCAGATATGTTCGAAAGGCGCTGCCCAGAGTGCCAGAAAGGAGCACCGGGGATCAGGTATTGGAAGAATACAGAAGAATGAATGGATTCGAACTCGGCGAGGAAAAGAGCAGACTGGGTGTCTATAATGCCAAAACGCAAACGAAAACTCACTGCAGCTGAAAAGGCGGAAAAGAAGCGCAGGCGCAAAGAGTACATGACCATTTTCATCAATGGAAAACAGAAACGAGTCAAGCGACCACCGACTATTGACGGGCTGGATGTGGACGAGTTTATTCGAAGGAACGCAGATCCCATCTGGTTGCATCAAAATGAGATGTGGGAGTATATGGTCGATGAAGATGAATCCTGAGCTCCCAGCATGGCAGTGCATTGGACAGTCCGGGCCGGGGCGTTTTGCGTGGATAATTGTAGAATTAACTTTTTGTATTTTAGCGATTTTAATGGCGGCTTGCCTGCCATTGGCTTCCCGCGTTCGGTTCCACGGAATAGCAACCAAAAATCGAAATCGCAATTTAACGGGCCAGCTACAGCCTGCGGCTTCCGCTGGCAGGGCCGCGTTTTCCCTTATGGCGGGGCCTTTGCCTGCATCTAATGGGTGCAGGTCGGGCACAGCGCCGCCAGATCCCGGAATACGCGGATCCGGTAGGTGCTCTGCCCGCAACTGCCGCAGACCATCGGATCGATCTTCCGGACGATGGGGTTGTATAAAAACGGCAGGGTCTTTCGCTTTTTTCCTACCTCGAAGCAGACGAGCAGCTTCACCGCCGGGGTGCGGATCAGCATCCCGCAGCAGGGTCGCAGCTGTACCCGGATGCTGTATTTCTTGTAGAGGTCCTTTTTCTTACGGGCCATCTCTTCGGGTAGCTGGGCGATTTTCTCCTTCCGGTCGCGGATGAGTTTTTCAGAGAGACCCGCCCGGTTCAAGCCGGACTCCATTTCCCTTGAAAGCGCCGCGTAATAGGCTTCGAGGCTTTCCACATCCCGTCGCAGCCTTTTGTTCATGCGGGCTTCAAACGGGCAAATCGCCTCGGCCACAAGGCCGGCCGCCCGTTTCTCTGCCCAGGCGCGGAGACGGTCGACCTGGGCCGAGCCCCAGGGGAAACGGGCTCCGGGCTTGTAGAGTTCCTTGTCCAAGGCCGGGAGCATCTCTTCGATGCCGTGTATTTCCGCCCCGCTTTCCAGGTTGACGGCGGCGCTGACGAGACCTTCTCTTTGTTCGTCGCTCTGGATGAGGTAGGAAAAGGTCAGGTGCAGGTAGTCGGACTGAACCTGCGCATTGCTTTCTACTGCAACCAACGCGCCTTCAATATTGAACGTTTCACGGATCAGCCGCGTAAACCCGCCGCTTTTCAAATAATTGAAGTGCAGACGGCATCCGATCAGGGGCGGTTCGGCGCCTGCCTTGTGGAGCATCTTTTCCAGGATCGGCGATCCGTAGGTAACGGCGACAGCCTGCGCACTATTTTTGTCGGGCTCGAAATTCGGGGCAGCCGTCAGGCGAACCAACTCCGGGACCTTTAGCCTGCCCGCCATGGATTCTGGAAGTAGGGCCTGGACGCCTCCGGCTTCTTCCTCGAAGACGGCGCCGCCGACACGAAGAAACCGCTTCAGGAAACCTTCGATGAGCGGGTCTGTGCTATAGCTCATAGGTTTCTCCGAAAAGATTTTCGTCCAGTTCCCGGGTTTTCAGATATCCGTTCTTGCTGCGGACCAGCTGGGCCGCCAGACGCCCGAATCCTTTCCTGCGCTCCTCTGCATCGGTCGACTGCACCCAAATGTCGTACACCATCTCGGAAAATTCCCGTTCTCCGCGGATGCGGCCGAGAATCATGTCGATCTCCCCGATCACCAACTCGAACATGTTGATCTTCTTGTCCAGGATTTCGAGGATGTACTCTTCTGCGCTGCCGACGGCGCACAGATTGTGCACGACCACTTCTTTTTCCTGTCCGATGCGGTGGATCCGGCCGATGCGCTGCTCGATTTTCATCGGGTTCCACGGCAGGTCGTAGTTGATCATCTGGTGGCAAAACTGCAGATTGCGGCCTTCGCCGCCGATTTCGGTGGTGAGCAAAACGTTTTTTTCTGCCTTGAATTCAAGGATCTGCCGGTCTTTTTCCGCATTGTCCATCGCGCCGTGAAAGAGGCAATGCCCGATGTTCTGCCAAGTGAAAAAATCCGACAGATGCTCCAGGGTGGCGATGTATTTGACAAAAACGATCGTCTTGCCGGGCATGGATCGAATCAGCCCATGGAGCATTTCGTTTTTTCGGGTGTCCGCCATGCTGCGCGTCAGCTTCACGATGGCCCGGGCCTGACGGTGGCTGGAGTCGGAAAGATCGGGAGAAAGAAGCATTTTTTGGACGGTTTTGGCCACGGCCAGCGGTGAAGAGCCCGCTGTGGCCAGGAGATTTTTGAGGATCAGTTTCCGGCGAGTGCCCGAATCGGCGTTGATCTGTTGCACCAGCTGCGTTACCCGGTCGTAAAGCTCCTGCTCGTGAGGACTAGGTTCCACCTGTGTCGTATAGGCAAACCGTGGCGGAAGGTTGATGCGGGCCACCGCCCGGGTGTTTCGAATCATCACCCGGCTGAGAAGCTCCTTGAGACGGGCGCGATTTTGGGGGTCCGTCGGATCGCCCCGGGTCATGAATTCGCTTCGAAATTCGGTGGCGGTTTTCAGCTGGCCCGGCTTGAGGAGCGTGATCAGGTTGTAGAGCTCGATCAGGTTGTTTTCCACCGGAGTGGCGCTGAGCAGGAGCAAAAATCGCTTTTTTAAGGCGTTGACCAGTTTCCAGTTGAGGGTGGAGCGGTTTTTCAGGTGGTGGGCCTCATCGACGACGACCATGTCGTATTCGCGTTTGGTCACCATGTCAAAATGCTTTTTCGACTTGGCGATGTTGATCGATGCCAACAAAAACGGCGATTTCCAGAATCCGTTTTTACCGGTTCGAAAATCGGGATCGTCGGTGGAGGGAAAAGCAAGGCCGAACTTGCTTTGCAGCTCGTCTTTCCACTGGCTGACCAAAGGGGTCGGGGTGAGAATCAACGCGCTTTTGATCATGCCCCGTTGGATGTATTCCTTGAGGACGATTCCGGCCTCGACGGTTTTGCCCAGCCCCACCTCGTCTGCCAGGAGCGCTCGGCCCCGAAAATCCTTGAGCACTTTTCGCGCCGTCTCCTCCTGATACGGAAGGGACCGGACATTTTTTAAAAAGGGGAGGCAGATCAGCTGGTCGTAGGATTCCCGGAAGCGAATTTGCTGGGCTTCCAAGGCCAGGGCATAGGCATCCGGGTCCTTGAAACGCCCGTCGGAAAGCACTGCGGCAAAAGCGTCCGCATCGATGAAAACAGAAACCGGAACATCGGCGATGGGCGCGGGCTTGTTGTGGTCAAGATCGCCTGCAACCGGTTGGGCCGCAGTCGTCTTTGAAACTGCCGGCTTAGCAGGCACGGCTTCCAAAGACGGCGGGGCTTTGGAGATCCTGCCCTTTTGCAGCCTCTCGGCAGCGATGGCGGCGTTTTCGATGACCGCAGCGCAATGATCCTGCACGGCGACCAGCGATTTTCTCAGCGCGGCGGTCCCCTTTTTCCGCCGGCCGGCGATGGTGCGAAGCATTTCGTTTGCGATACCGAGTGCTTCCTGCCGTTGGTCCTGGAAAATAAGACCCCAGCAAAGATTCGCCATGAATTCTTCGGGAAGGTTGCCGGTCCGGTAAAGCTGCCGTAATGCTTTGGTTTCCAGGTCGGGCCTGCCGGCCTTGTTGGCGATTCGCCCCTGGACCTTGAGCAAATCCGGATCATTGGGAGCGCTGCGGAGCGCTTTTTCGATCTTGCCAAGGGCCTTTTCGTACTCCATGCCGTCTTCGAACCACATGGCTTCATGGAGGAAAAAGTCGGCTTTTTCCCTTCGCTGAACCGCTGTGAACGCTTTTTTCCGCTCTTTTTTCTTGGCTTTTACCCGGGCCTTTCGCCGGGCGAGTTTGTCTTTGGCCATGATCGATTGTGTTTCGGCAAAGGCCGGCCGGGGTTGTCATCGAACGCTCAATTCCGAACTTATGGTTCTATGTCCAACGCTTCTAAAAATGTCAAGAAGGCCAGCTGGAGAATGCACTGAGAAAATGGCCACTGGCTTTCTACTTTGCCAGCTGTTCGCTGTTTTTGCGAAAGATCTCCCCAGAAATCCCCTCCCAATCATTTTAATATTGACCTATCGTCTGATGGGCCCTAAAATTTGGTCCCTATTTCAGGACCGTTACTATGGACCCTTAAAGGAGGACCAATGGTCCAGTCTAAGTTCAGCGTGAAAGAACCCCAGGCGGAATTCTTGAGCCGACACAAGGAATTTGGCTTCAAGGACAAAAGTATGATGCTCCGGGCGGCAATCGATCACTTCAAGCAAAAGCTGGAATCCGACCAGTTGAAGAAATCTGCCGACCTGTACGCGGAGCTGTACGGGCAGGATGAGGAGCTTGAACAACTCACAGAGTCTGCGATGGATGGATGGCCCGAATGAAAGCGCTTAGAAGGGGCATGATCATCGATGTCAGGCTTGATCCAACCGTAGGCTCGGAGACCGGAAAGACCCGGCCCTGTATCATCGTGACCAACGATATTTACAACGAGCGGGTTCCGGTAATTCAGGTGGTGCCGGTTACCGCCTGGAGTTCAAAAAAAGCCCTCATTACGACCAACGTGGAAATCGATCCTACCAGGGAAAATGGCCTTGCGAAAAAATCTATCGCCGACTGCCTCCAGACACGACCGATTGACAGAAGACATCGCTTCGTAAAAATTTGTGGAAGCTTGTCCCCAGAGAAAATCGAAGAGATAAGCCGCGCCTTGAGGACAGTCTTTGCCGTGGATGTTGGCATCTAAATCTGACTTTTTACGAACCCATCAAACTTGAACCTCTTTCCTACCGCAGCACAAAGCCTTCCTTTAACGGATCGGCCGGGTCGATGACAAATTCATGGCGGCCGGTGATTTTGGCGGTGCCCTCCACCTGGGGGATCACGGCGTCGTAAGGGCCGAACCGGGTCGTTTTCAGCACGCGGCCGGTGAAACGGGTGCCGAGGATGCTCTCGACGACGATCGGCTCGTCTGTTCCGATGTCCCCTGCGGCGTGGTGAATCGCCAG
>Ga0272443_10006754_pt1 | contig 11211 bp, 10 predicted proteins | sample SSMAcet12_FD_193581 | JGI IMG/M metagenome (GOLD analysis project Ga0272443, IMG submission 193581) | Marine sediment archaeal communities from Little Sippewissett salt marsh, Falmouth, MA, United States - SSM-Acet-12 | ecosystem: Environmental > Aquatic > Marine > Wetlands > Sediment ... | reverse complement strand
TATAAACATTTTAATAATCATTTATTATACCTCAGTTCCTCAGGGAAAAATATTCGATCAAAGAATCCAAGATTTATTCCAATATAATAGCCAGAGAAAGCTGTTGCACTGCCGATCTCGTTTTGAATATCGCTCCCGAAGCCCTTATCCGTTCTTCCTGAAGCATACCCCATAGACAATCCTATGTTTAAAGATTGTACCAATCTGAGATTGATCCTTCCTCCAATATGCAAAATACTTGAAGGATAGTAATTAAATTCTACGAATGGCTCGGCTGAGAGTTCATCTTGGATCACTGTTTGCCACCATCCAAAGCGAATAGGGGCTATTCCAACCCCCCATTCGGAATAGCCAAGCATAATTACATTTAACAGTGATGTGCCAGCATATAAATTTTGATGGATAAAGGGCAAAGATAGATAAGAGTTTGCCAGCTTGAAGATAAAGCCCTTCACTAAAGAATTATCTGGGATTTCATTGCCTCTACTATCATAATCTATTTCCTTCGTAAAAATTGATCTTTCGGAATTACTACTAATTGCTGTGAATTGTAACAGCCCAATATTCCAACCTGAATGCTCGTGGTATCTCCATTCCGTCTCTGTTTCTGGAACTAAGTTTGCGAACTCCAGAAACGAAGCAGCAATACCAAGATAAGGCATTGTTACAGCATTTGGTCTATCTCCTATATCTGCAACTATCATTTGGGGGGTGCCAGGGTTATTTTGACCAATAGCTATGCCGAGATATGCTTTCAGATTCAGACCTCCAATAGAACCGATATCTATTGAACCGGACAAGTTAATGTATTGAGAAGGATAATACCCCAGACCACCTGCAGCAGTAATTGCTATATATGGTATCTCTTTGCGAAGGTACCACCTTTTTTTTAAATATATAGGTGCTATCGAATATAATGTATTTTCTACTTCAGAGTTAGGAGCTATGATTTCCATTCCATAAGTACCGATAGTCCAATCTGGTGCATCGCGAAACCATCGAAGTCGCCATTCACCAATGCCAATTCGATAAATACCGCCGGCAAAAATGTAATCATCTTGGCCTTCTACATTTAATGAATTATTTTTTATTTCTGGGAATATTCCAAATAGACCAGAGGCATAGCCATCAGCAAAGCCATTTATTAAACCAATTCCTTCGAATAAACCTATCCTGATGAAATTTGGATAATCTCTATTAACAACGCTATCTCTTTGAATCAAATCTCTTTCAGTAACAATAGTACGAGATGAGGGATAGATAATTCCATTATCTCGATTACCGGGAGCATTCGTCTGCTCGAAAAAGCGAGTAGTATCCACTTCTGTTATGGTATATATATCCTGTTCGAAGCGAGTTACAGGTGCAGAGCAGTTTGATAGCAAAGCTATCAGAGAACTTAGTATTATTATTTGTAAACTTTGTTTCATAGTCAGAGGAACCCTATTTAACACTTATACTTAATTTTACTTTACCCGATAATTCAGCAATGAGTTTATCTCCCGAATTGATTTTACCAACACCTTCAGGAGTACCCGTAAATATGCAGTCTCCTGTCCTTAAGGTGAATACTTTGGATAAGTATTCTATGAGCAAGCCCACTGGACGAGCCATATCTTTTGTATTGCCATTCTGGCGGATATCGCCATTGACTTCTAACTTCACATCGAAAAATGGTATCTCATCTCCGAATTCGCTTTCTGGAATAATTTTAGATATAGGAGCCGATGTAACGAATCCTTTGGCTACAGCCCAAGGGAGTCCCTTTTCTTTTGCTTTTTGCTGAATATCCCTTAGGGTAACATCAATTCCAATTGCATAGCCGGCAATCACATTTCTTGCCTGGTCACTTCTAATATTACTGCAATCTTTGCCTATTACAACTACAAGCTCTACCTCGTGATGTACATTATCAGAGAAGTCTGGCAAGATCACAGAAGAACCATCAGGAATGTAAGCGGCAGGTGGCTTTATGAAAACTACAGGATCCTTGGGCAGCTCACCCCCCATTTCTTTCGCATGTTTTTCATAATTTTTACCGATACAATACATTGTACCAATTTCTAATGAAGTCCCATCTGTAAAAGTAAAATTCTTATCCATATAAGTTTCCAGTATTTGTTAAAAATTCAAAGGGGGAAAGTTAGGTTTCTTCTTTACTGTATCATTGTTTTCTCGAATAAAAGTGCTATCGTGAATACGACTATTCTCAGTGCTTGACTCTGGTGAGGACAGCATATCCAGAGAATCTATTATGGGAGAAAATGTAAAGTGCTTTTGCTTATAAGGCAAGCTATTATCTTTGTAAATATTAGCCATAATCTTGCCCCAAAGAGGTGCAGCAGCATAGCTTGCGTAGCCATATTCCCCTGTAAATGTTATCCTTTGGTCATCGAAGCCAAGCCACAAGCCCATAGAAAGCTGGGGTGTATATCCAACAAACCAAGCATCTGTGTAATTGTTTGTAGTTCCTGTTTTGCCAGCGGCATCAATATTGGGAAAATGCGTTCTGATGGCTCTACCTGTTCCATAATCCACAACACCCTGAAGCATTTTGGTCATTATATGAATGATACGGGGTTTCAAAGCATATCGAGCATTGTTTGCCTTTTTCTTTTCAAAAACGATGTTGCCATATTTATCTTCAACTCGCTTGATTGCAAATGGTTTAATATGAATGCCCTCCGTCGCAAAACTTCCAAAAGCAGAGGTCATTTCCAATGGCGACACGTCTCCTCCTGCGCCAAGAGCAATAGCCGGCACTGCCATTAATGGAGAATCTATTCCCATCCTTTTTGCAACACTTATTACTTTATATGGAGATGTAACCATAGTTACAAGCCGTGCAGAAACAGTATTTATAGACGATACCAATGCACTATATAGCGTTCGGGTTTCGCCTTGCTCGCATCCACCAGTTCCTCTTGGTTCCCAGACATCCCCATTTGGTAATTCATAAGAATATGGACCACATTCAATATAAGCACTGGGGTTCAAGCCCTGCTCTAAAGCTGAAGCATAGACAAATGGTTTGAAAGATGATCCCGGTTGGCGCCTAATCTGTGCAGCATGATTTAGTGAATACTTAGCGGCTGGATTTTCCTGCATAAACTTTGGAGATGCTCCTACCATAGCTTTAATTGACCCATCAAAAGGATCAATAACGGTTACACCTATTTGTATGGTAGTTGCTGCATTTTTAACGGAATCAACAAATTTTTTATTTTTCTTGAATTTTTCAATCAGAGATTTTCTTTCATTACTTGAGGCAACAGCGTATTCGGGAGTGTTTCGGATAGCTTTTGTGATAAATTCGTCGAGTAATGTTTTATTCCTCGACCATGACCATGAACGGCGAAAACGCTCCTGAAACTCAGCCAGGTGGCTCTCCACCGCCTTCTCTACTGCCTCCTGAATCCTCGAATCTAAAGTTGTGTAGATAGTTAGCCCATCGCGATAAATGTCATGTCCTATTATATCAGGGCTATTTTTAAGATCATTCCTCACCATTTCAACGAAGTGTGGAGCCATAAAGACTTTGTTCTTTTCTTTTACTGATCCAATATTCAAATTAATTGGCTCATTCTTGGCTTCAAATCTTTCACCAGCGTTTATATATCCAACTTCCTCCATAAGATATAGCACAAGATTTCTTCGCTTCACAGCAATATCCATGTTATTAATGCCATTGAATCTTGAAGGGTTTTTCAACATTCCTACCAGATAAGCACATTCGGATAGTGTCAGTTCTGATGGTTCTTTGCCGAGATATGTGTTCGCTGCAACTTTAATCCCATAAGCACCTCTGCCAAACCAAACAGTATTAGCATACATCTCCAGTATCTCATTTTTTGTATATGCCTTTTCAATCTCAACCGCTGTAACGGCTTCCTTCAGTTTTCTTTCTAAAGTTGTGGCATGGGTAAAGAATAGATTACGAGCAAGCTGCATGGTAATAGTAGAGGCGCCTTCTTTTACTTTACCGGCAAGAATATCTTTAACAGCTGCCGAAAATATTCTGCTTATATGAATACCCCAGTGATCATAAAACTTCCTGTCTTCAACTGCTATTAGTGCATTAATGAAATTTGCTGGAATACTATCGAAAGGAATTGAAATCCGGCGCTCAATAAAGAAATGATCCAGTACTTTGCCATCAGCACTAATTACTTGTGAAGCAATATTCTGATCTGGGTTCTCTAACTGATCCAATGATGGCATTCCGTAAGATACAGTGCTATTCACATATATTAAAACTCCCATCAGAATGACTAAAGTGAGGGATACTAACAATATTAAAAATCTAAATGGTGTCATGTCTTTTTATTTCTATCTGATCGTAATACCAGCTAATAAATAATATAACGATAATAAGTGAATAATAATATCAACTATCTATTTTTCTTTCAAAACTTTTTGTAAAGTAACGCGGCGCAATCTCTTTCGGAAAGCATCAATTTCTTCGTCTTCTTTACCTACAAGAGGTTCTATCTCGCCTGCTGACCTTCCATCCAGCAATTTACGAGGAGTACCATTCTCTACTAATCTATCTATCACAAAATTAACTCTGTTTTTGCCAAGTGTTTTGTTATAAGCAATAGTTCCTACATCGTCAGTATGTCCTACGAGCTGAACTTTTATGATTTGGTCTTGATATTTAATAATATTCTCTGCCAATTTTTCAATTGCTTCCTGCCATGTTTGTCTTGTTTCTATTCCATTGCTATCAAGAACAAAACGATAAGGATCATCATAAACATCGTTAGGGAAATTTATTCTTAGTTGAAACATCTGAGGAAGATAGAAATCTGTGTTGATAAATGAAGTTGTGTCATCTTTACTAACTCTGATCCTTTGAGTATCGTAAAAATATTCGTTTTGTTGAGCAGTTATTTCATACTCCTCGCCTTTTTTTAGCCATACTTTATATTCCCCAAACTTACCAGATTTCATCTGCATAGTTTCTTTGGATTCATTAGTTATAGTATCTATCTGCTCTATTGAAATATCTGCATTTGGGATTGGTTGATTTGTTTCCCTATCCTTGATAAATCCCTGCATTTTAAAAAATCGTGTAATCGTGATTTCCGGATCTTCCAACACTATCAAGTCTTTTGGTTCATCTACCTTTAGTTTGACATCTATATTATCTTCTTTAGTTACTAACTCATTCATTCTAGTAGGAACTACTTTTCTTCGAACATATATATCAAATCCACCTTTCATATTAACCATGCTTACTTCATTATCCTGATTAGAACTATAATAAAGTATTGAATCGCAAGCACAAGGTGAGCTGGGGAACAACTCGTCGGCTGTCGTATTCAAAGGAGTTCGAAGATTAATGGCTTCTGTAAATAAGAATTCATTGGCAGATAACTCGTTTATATTCTTGGTATTTACAAATTCCCAGAAGCTATCATTGATCTCCGATACAAAAATATCATATCCTCCAACAGTCTCATGTCCAGAGGATGAAAAATATAGTTCTTTGCCATCCTTGCTTATAAATGGAGTTAATTCGTCGCAATCAGAATTAATATTCTCTCCGCAATTAATTGGTTCCGACCAATTCCCATCATCCATTTTAATTGAAAACCAAATCTCGGTTCCTTTGTTTTCGTAAGGTCTGTCCGATGAAAAGAAAAGAACGCTACCATCTGTAGATAGCGAAGGGTGTGATTCCCATGAATATTCATTATAGTGAATAGTTGATCCTATTTGGTTTACTGCATTCAAGAGATCATCATCAAGAACGGCTTCGTATAGGTCTGATGTGGCTATATAAGCATTACTTAAATCCACCATTTCTTCTGAACCCACATATTTATCAGTCCTTGTAACTATACGTTTCTCCTTAGCCGAAAAGACAATCTTATTTCCAACAACTGTTGCACCACCGAAACTACCAATTATTGGCAATGATATACCTGAAATCACTCTTGCCTTGTTCTCTCTCAATACTCTTACGAGCATCATCCTTTGGTAATCCATATCACTAAAGGTCAATATTGCAGAGAAATCATCAATAAATGAAAGAGACCAATCATCAGCAGGGGAGTTTAGTTGAGCTACTCGCTCAAATACATACCAGTAATCAGATTTAGCTCTATTTGCAGAGGATGTGTCAATTCCGATCCCATTCCATTTCTGAGGTATGCACAGCTGAGTAGGTGGCAATTGGCAATCAATCTCCTTTTCTTTAGTTGGCAACTGATGGCAAGAAACCAGAATTGAAAGGAGCAACAATAATATGTGATATGATTTGATCATCTTTTAAATAAATTTTAATGAAACACACAAGGTAATAGCAAAGCATTTCTAAGAATCCTCAAATATTGTTTTTTGGGTATCTCAATAGCTCCAAGACGTTCAGTATGATCGCAAATAAACTGTGTGTCGAGCAATATCATACCAATGTCCTTCATTCTTTGAACCAGAAAGTAAAATGCAGCTTTCGAGGCATTGCTTTTTCGTGTAAACATAGACTCTCCGAAAAAAGCACCACCAATGGCTATGCCATACAAACCACCAGCAAGTTCACCCTTAGACCATGCCTCCACAGAATGTGCATATCCAATTCTATGCAATACTTCAAAAGATGAAATGATGTCTTCTGATATCCAAGTATCGTCTCTGTCGGCACAAGACCTTATTACTTCTCCAAAGGCATGGTCTATTGAATATGAAAACCCGTTCTTGCGAATTGATTGGCGCATAGAACGGGGCAACTTAACTCTTTCTAATGGTATAATAGCACGTGGATCGGGCGAATACCAGTAAATATCCCCCTCTCGGGATTCTGCCATAGGGAAGAATCCTTGCTGATAAGCACCGAGAAGTAGCTCGGGCTCAAGTATGTTTCTCGAAGACAAATCAGTTACAAAATCAGAATTTATTAAACAAATTACATCTCAATATTTTTCTGTCTTTCGGTCTGCATCCTGTCGTAATCAGCCAGGAATTGCTGCAAGCCACTATCGGTCAATGGATGCTTCAAAGATTGCATAAGTGCTTTGTATGGCACAGTGGCAATGTCAGCACCGGCAAGAGCTGCCTGCACTATGTGCATAGGATGCCTAATAGAAGCTGCAATTATCTGAGAATCAAAACCCTGAATTCCCCAAATGTCCCCCACTTCTTCCAAAACATCTGCACTACTTGTAGCGATGTCATCAAGTCGTCCCATGAAAATAGAGACGTAAGTGGCGCCGGCATTGTTCGCAGCTATTGCTTGCGTTGTGTTGAAAATAAGGGTGACATTAACAGGGACATCATTTTTTGCGAGAGCATACGTAGCAGCAAGACCTGCTGGTATCATAGGAATCTTGATGGTGGCTTCAGGAAACCATTCCAGAATTTCTTCTGCTTCTTCGAGCATACCTTTTGTCTCTACTGAATTAACTTCCACAGAAAGGTGCCCACCAACCAATTTATGTATCTCAAGAATTCTTTCTTTTACATCTACGGTAGGGTCTTCTTTAGCAAGAAGTGAGGGATTAGTAGTTACACCACTGATAATTCCCAGATTTGCACATTCTCTGATATGGTCAATATTTGCTGTGTCCAGATATAATTCCATTTTTTCTCCTAATTTTTCTAATATTGAAAATTCTATAATTTGTAAAGATATGATATTTCAAATAAATGGAAAAATATTATTTTTAGAAGAAAGATATTATCATCATATATATATCTTTCCAATGCTTTGATCCCGACGAATATGGGAGAGATATTGTAAGGTTTATGTCCATCAAATATGACCTATTTCTTATACTCTTCCTGATTCCCATATAAATAAATATGTAAATATTTCAGATCTGTTAACCATCTCTTAGTAGATTTATCAACAGGAAACATCAGAGATGTAGTCTCAAATATTTTTGATTTATCACTATCAGATATGTACTTTAGCTGTAAATAGATGCGGCGCTTGATCAACACATTGAAAAATTCTTCTACTTTATCTATATCAATTTCAGATGGACTATTATGATCTTCACCAACAACAAGAGTATCTGGGAAGGACACCATCTTCTTTGTAAATGATAAAAGTGCTGGTATCATGGAATACTCCATACTTATATCAGGATAAGTAAAGGGTTGCGTTACTCCTTTCATATCTTCAGCAATAATAATAACATTACTACGTTTTTCTATTGATAGGTCTTTCAAATACGGATCAATTAAGTCTGATAAATTGAAAGAATAATGTTTGCCGATTGATGTTCGGTTTGACAACAGAAATTCAGTTGAGGCAAATTCATATTTTTGTCCTAGTTCTACTGGATCAATTTCAATTGAATAAATATGATTCAGATTGGGCGATTCAGAAGCCAAAGGTATAGCAAAAAGAAGTGCAAATAAAATGATTAGTTTTTTCATAAATTTTTATAAAATATTGAACAAATAATGAGCAAGTTAATAATAATTCGGAAAGAAAAAAAATTAACGTTCATTACGTTTGAAGGATAGAGAAAATTTGCTAATTTGACAATCTGTTTTTTTCGCAAAATTCTCGAAATGAGGTGGTTTTGATATGCAAAGAATAATGCTTAAGTCTAAAATTCACAGAGCTATTATAACAGAAGCTAACTTATATTATGAAGGTAGCTTCACTATAGATGAAGATTTAATGGATGCAGCCGAGATAGCTTCTTACGAAAAAGTAGCCATCGTTAATATCAACAATGGCGAGAGATTCGAAACTTATGTGATTCCCGGTGAGCGTGGTGGTAAAACTTTTTGCCTAAATGGTGCCGCCGCCCGCAAAGGAGAGGTGGGCGACGAAGTAATCATTATTAGCTACGCAATTCTAAATGAAAAAGAGTTGGAATGCCATAAGCCAAAAGTTATTCTTGTTGATAAGAATAATAATATAATAAAGCAAAAACCTATAACAGAATCTAATGATGCCTTGAACAATAACAAAATGAAAGGATAATATGAAAGACCTCGCTATAGTAATTCTTGCTGCAGGGTTGGGTAAAAGAATGAATAACCCTGAACTACCAAAGGTTATGAGTAATCTTATGAATAGACCTCTTATAGATTATGTGATTACCGAAGCTCAGAAAATTGGACCAAAGAAAATTGTTATGGTTGTTGGTTATCATAAAGAAATAGTTGTAGAATTTGTAAAAAACCTCAATTATGATAATATATCTTTCGTTGAGCAAAATGAGCAACTTGGCACTGGTCATGCTGTGATGCAAGCTAAAGAAGAGCTTGCTGATTTCGATGGAAATGTATTGATCCTGTGTGGCGATGTGCCGTTGATAAGAAGCAAAACATTGATCAAATTATTAACAAACCACAAAAGTAAGGAAGCTATAGTTTCTGTACTTTCGGCAATCGTTAAGGAACCAACTGGTTATGGTAGAATAGTTCGGGATTGGGACACTGGAGAATTTTCAAAAATCGTTGAGCAGAAAGATGCTGATGCTAACATACAGAGAATAAGGGAAGTCAATAGCGGCGTTTTCGTTGTTGATTCTAAAGTATTATTCGCTGCTCTTGATGAAATTTCTAACTCTAACTCTCAGGGTGAGTATTATTTGACCGACATAGTTGAAATAGTTGAGAATAAAGATATGAACGTTATTGCATTTCCAGTTGCAGATCCATCTGAACTTGTAGGTGTTAATTCTCCCGAACAACTGGCAAAAGCAGAGGAATTATATAAACAGTTGAATGGTTAATGAATTATTGAGTAGAGGACAAAATGCTTAGATCAATCAATCACATCGGTATTGCTGTAAAGGATTTGGACAAAAGCGTTGAGCTGTTTAAAAAAATATTTCAATTCGATGAATTGCATAGAGAAATAGTAGAATCACAGAAAGTTAGTGTTGCTTCTTTTAAAGTCGGAGATGTTAGATTGGAGCTTACTTCACCAACAAGTGATGATTCTCCAATAGCCAAATTTATCGAGAAAAAAGGTGAAGGTATCCATCATGTGGCTTTTGAGTCAGAAGATGCGAACTCTGAACTTCAACGGCTTGGAGAAACTGGCATTAGCTTGATTAATGAAACTGCTCAGCCAGGTGCCCATGATATGCTAATCGGATTTTTGCATCCAAAGTCTACTAACAGCGTTTTAATGGAAATATGCCAACCAAAAGATTAACTATTTTATAACGGAGATGATAAATGAATAATAGAAAAGTCCTGTTAACAATACTGGATGGATGGGGTGTTGGAGACGGCACAGAAAATGACGTTATTTCCCAAGGTGATACACCTTTCTGGGATTCCTTACTTGAAACATACCCTAATTCCCAGCTCGATGCCAGTGGCGATGCTGTAGGTCTGCCAGATGGACAGATGGGAAATTCAGAAGTAGGACATACGAACATTGGTGCAGGTAGAGTTGTCTATCAGGAATTAGTTCGCATTAACAAAGCAATAGAAGACGGAAGCTTAGCAAAAAACAAAATTATAAATGATGCTTTCGATTATGCAACCCAGAATAATAAGAAAATCCATTTAATCGGGCTTGTTTCTGATGGGGGTGTCCATTCTTCTGAAAAACATCTTTATGCCTTATGCGATATAGCGAAAGATAAAGGATTCGATAACCTATATATTCACGTATTGACCGATGGCAGGGACACTGATCCCAAAAGTGGTTATGGATATGTAAAAGAACTGCAAGAATACTTAGATCATTCTTCAGGAAAAATTGCTTCACTTGCAGGCAGATACTATACAATGGATAGGGATAATCGCTGGGATAGAATAAAAAAGGGTTATGATCTATTAGTAAAAGGTGAAGGCAAACATTATAGCAATATTCTGGATGCCATAAACGATTCTTATGATGAGGGAATAACTGATGAATTTATCAAGCCAGTAGCAATAGTTGATAAGAATGACAAAACTCTTGCCACGGTTGAAGAAGGCGATGTATTCTTCTGCTTTAATTTCAGAACTGATCGGCTCAGACAGATTACTAAAGCTCTCACTCAGGATGATATGCAGAATCATGGAATGCATACTCTTGATCTTTATTATGTAACTATGACTCAATATGATGAAAGTTTTAAAAATATTCATATTGTATTTGAAAAAACTAATGTTAATATGTCACTCGGTGAGTATATCTCGCAAAAAGGTCTTTCACAGCTTAGAATAGCAGAGACAGAGAAATATGCTCATGTTACGTTCTTTTTCTCAGGTGGGCGGGAACAAGAGTTCGACAATGAAGAC
>Ga0272443_10006753_pt1 | contig 11212 bp, 9 predicted proteins | sample SSMAcet12_FD_193581 | JGI IMG/M metagenome (GOLD analysis project Ga0272443, IMG submission 193581) | Marine sediment archaeal communities from Little Sippewissett salt marsh, Falmouth, MA, United States - SSM-Acet-12 | ecosystem: Environmental > Aquatic > Marine > Wetlands > Sediment ... | reverse complement strand
TATATGGATGCGGAATATTACACAGCCATTGGGATGAGATTGGCTTCTGGAGAGGGTTTCAGCGAGCCTTTCATATGGAACTATCTCGACGATCCATCCGCGATCCCACACCCTTCAAATCTGTATTGGATGCCGCTCCCCTCCATGCTCGCAGCGGGCGGAATGCTCCTTTTTGGCGATGGGTGGAGGGCTGCCCAGCTTCCCTTTATCCTGCTTGGCGGGCTTTTGCCTGTCCTGACTGCGTTCGTCGCACTGAGGATTACGCATGATGACCGAACAGCGTGGCTGGCAGGACTGCTCGCTGTTTTTCCAGGATTCTTCCTGCCTTACTTGAGTACAGTTGATTCTTTCGCAATCTATGCTGTGCTGGGCTCATTGATCCTGCTGCTCCTGGCGAAAACCGACATGGATTGGCGGGCATCGTTCCTGGCAGGGCTCATGATCGCGCTGGCGCATCTAACCAGGGCCGATGGGATCGTGTTTTTTCTTCCCGCCGGTGCGGCCATCCTCTCGGTCAAAACTGGAAGACTACGGCGGCTTGTGTTCTTGGCCTGTGGCTACCTCCTCGGAATCGCTCCCTGGTGGGTCCGCAATCTTCAGGTGCTTGGCACGCTTATGCCGAATACTTCGACCGCTTTCTGGTTCACTGCCTATAACGATTTATTCGCATTCCCCGCAGACCAGATCAATTTTCAACGCTGGCTTGCCTCCGGGTGGGCTGCGATACTGGAAGCCAGGCTGGATGCGCTCATCGTCAACAGTCAGCGGGTCGTCGCAGAAATCGGGATGGTGCTGTTGTTTCCCTTTTCGTTGGTGGGCGGATGGTCGCTCCGCAAGACGCGTCTAATCTGGCTGAGCGGACTCTATTTCATCGGCGTTTTTGGATTGATGACTGTCATTTTCCCATTCGCCGGTGCGAACGGTGGCATGTTCCATTCTGGTGCGGCGCTTCTCCCGGTCGTCCTCTCCCTTGCCCCTGTAGGCATTGAACGAATCGTCACGCTGGTGTCGGAGCGAAGGAAGTGGAGACAAGGTGAAGCGGTGCGTGTATTTCAAGGGGCGGCTGTGACGATGATGTTTGTCCTCACCATGTGGATCACCGCTGGGAAGCTCGGGACCAGCCCGCTGGGTGGGAACTGGTCTTCGACCCATGCGGAGTATCAGCGTTATGGACGGACATTGGCAGCCTACGGCCTCGCCGAACGAACCGGCGCAGTGAATAATCCCCCTGGCTATTTCCTGGCGAATGGCGGTGAGACTGTGGTCATCCCAGATGGCGATGTTTCCACCCTGCAGCAAGTGGTTCAAAGATATGATGTCGCCTGGGTGCTGCTGGAGGCAAACCATCCCCCTGCATTGGCAGACCTCTATCGCCAGCCGGATTCCCTGCCATGGCTCGAACGCTTGGCGACCGTGGAGGATTCTGCCGGCCTGCCGGTCTACCTCTATGCTGTAATCGATGAGGGGATGGAACCGTGATCATAGCGAAGAAATGGAAGCTGATCATCATTGCCACAGCAGTTCTTCTCAGCACAGGCTTGTACTTGTGGATGAGCGCGGCGCTTCTTCGTTCGGGATTTCCCCTGGATGATGCCTGGATTCATCAGGCCTATGCTCGCAACCTCGCCGCGACCGGCCAGTGGGCATTCTCTCCAGGAAACACAAGTGCAGGATCCACGGCCCCGCTGTGGACGCTCATGCTAATCCCAGCCTACTTGATCGGGCTTGAGCCTACCCTATGGGTCGGGCTGCTCGCCATCGCACAGCTCGGGACGATTGCGTGGATCGGAATGCGCTGGTCTTCGAAACAAGGGGATGGCAGGGCGATCGGAGCCGGGCTTTTACTGGCAGCGGAATGGCATCTTGTGTGGGCTGGGCTTTCCGGCATGGAGACTCTCCTGATGGGATTGGCTGCCCTTCTCCTTCTGTACCTGCTGGATGAGGAGAATGTGCGGCCCTTCTGGTTGGGCGCAATCATTGGGATTGCTATCTGGATTCGACCGGATGCGGTCACTCTGCTTGTCCCAGTCGGCTGGGTGTTCTTCGTACAGGAGCGGGGCGGATGGAAAGATATTTTCCGGAATGGATGGGCGGCAGGCGCGGGGCTCATGCTTTTCTTTCTTCCGTATCTTGCATTTAATTATTCACTCAGCGGGGAATGGTGGCCGACGACGTTTTACGCGAAGCAGGCGGAGTATGCTGCGCTCCGCGACCTCCCTTTGCTCCGGCGGCTTGCGGAACAATTCATGCTGCCACTTGTCGGTGTGGGGGCATTGCTGCTCCCCGGTCTTGTCCTCACCACATGGCGAAAGATCCGAGACCGTGCATGGAAACGTCTTGCTGGATTTATCTGGGTGATAACCTACCTCAGTCTTTACGCCCTTCGTTTGCCGGTTGTCTACCAGCATGGACGCTATGCCATACCGGTCATTCCCGTATTTCTACTCATCAGCTGGGAAGGTGTCAGTGATTGGGCGCAGCCAGGAGCGAAGCAATGGCTCCCGCGCGTGCTCTCACGAGTCTGGCTCCTTTCCCTGGCGGCAGGAGAGGTGCTTTTTCTTGTTGCAGGCGCGCGTGCATATGCGCGTGATGTCGCAATCATCGAGAGCGAAATGGTGGCGACAGCGGCCTGGCTGCAAGAACATGTGCCCGAGGATGCCGTTCTTGCCGTCCACGATATCGGCGCAATAGGCTACTTTACAGACAGGGAGCTGCTGGATTTGGCTGGATTGATTTCGCCGGAGGTAATCCCGTTTATTCGAAATGAGAGCAAGCTGGCGGAATACCTGGATGCGAACGACGCAGACTACCTGGTAACGTTTCCCGGATGGTATCCTGCCCTCACTGGGGGCCGGGAGGAAATCTTCTCCACAGGTGCGCTCTTCAGTCCGGCAGAGGGCGGAGAGAATATGGCGGTGTTCGAGTGGCCCTAGGATTGCTCATGCCGTATCGGGTATGCTATACTCCCCGCATCTGGAAGGTGGTGGATCAGGCATGGAAACTATCACCATCATTGTAGTAGATGACCATCCTTTATTCCGCGAGGGCGTTCGCAACGTGCTGGACGCGGAAGAGGATTTTGTAGTGGTCCAGGAGAGCATCAGCGGAGATCAAGCGCTGCAATATGTGCGCGAGCTCCAACCGCGCGTCGCGTTGATTGATGTGAACCTGCCGAATATGAACGGGATACAAGTAACGCGGCAGATCCTCTCGGAACGCCTCGACACCGCTGTGGTCCTATTAACTGCATACGATGATGTTGAGCAGGTGCTGCACGCTTTTCGAGCGGGCGCATCCGCCTATTGTTCCAAAGACATCGAGGCGGGCAAGCTGCTGGATATCATCCGGCATGTGGCCCGCGGCTTTTATGTGGTCGGTGATCAAGTATACGACCGAGACGGTCTGGAGGAGTGGCTGAGCCTGGGTGTGGAGACCGTGCGGCGGCCTCATCTCGACGGCGATATTGAAGCCTTCACGCCCCTCTCGCCGCGCGAAATGGAAATTCTCCAATACGTCACTCGGGGAATGAGCAATAAGGAGATCGCCTCAAGGCTGGGAATCAGCCATCAGACGGTCAAGAACCATATGACAGCGATCCTACATAAACTGGACGTTGAAGACCGCACCCAGGCCGCTGTTTATGCTCTCCGGCATGGATGGGTCCGCCTTCAAGATACCCGGAAGTAGAACGGAGCAGGAATGACACCGCAGGAAGCCGCACCAGAACAGACTCCCATCGAAGCATTTGTCGAAATGCTTAAAAGCGAATTGGACCAAGCACGAGCAGAAGCAAAAGAAATCAACATGCTTGTGGAGCAGAGCCAGGGGGAGGTCGATAAACTCGTGCAACGGAATGCCGCCATCACGGCTCAGCTCCACCAGATGCAGGCGCATTTCGATACCGTCCCGCGCGAAGATATCCGTAATGTGTACGAAGCCTCCCAGGATGCCCAGCAGCGACTTTTTACCATGCGCGGGCAGCTTGAAAAACTCCAGAGTGACCAGAACCATTTACGGCGCTTCTCGGAACTGATTACGAAAACGCTGCAACTTTTAGAGGGGCGTCCCACGATTACGGTTGAAGACGAAGAAACCCCGTTTGCAAGTGCTATCCAACAGATTATCAGTGCGCAGGAGGAAGAACGCAGGAAAATCTCGCGACAGATCCATGATGGCCCTGCTCAGGCGCTTGCTAACTTCATCCTTCAATCAGAAATCGCACTGCGCATGTTTGATAAAGACCCGGAACAGGCGCGCGCCGAGCTCACCAATTTGAAAGCCGCCGCGGCATCGACATTTGCACACGTACGAGATTTCATCTTTGACCTTCGGCCGATGATGCTGGACGACCTCGGTCTGATTCCGACCGTTCGGCGATATGTAGAAGCATTCAAAGATAAAACCGGCTTGGATATTTCCCTTGTGGTGACGGGCAGCGAGCGCAGGATTGAATCGCATGTTGAGGTGCTCACATTCCGGGCGCTGCAGGAAATGCTGGGCAACATCCGGGATCATGCTCAGGCGACGCAGGTCAAGATTGTCCTGGACATCGATGCGCAGCAGCTCCGGGCTTCAATCGAAGACAATGGAAAGGGTTTCGATACCGAAAGCCTCCAGGCGAAGGAGATGGAAACGCATGGTTTGAGGGCACTACAAGACCGCCTTGCTCAAGTAGGGGGAGCGCTGGAGGTTGAGAGCACGGCGGGGCAGGGATCCCAAATCAGTTTTTCAATCCCGATAAATGAGTAGTCCACAGGCGTAATTTGCCTTTCCGGTTGCCTATAGTACTTTAGTGCCCCTGGAGCACAGTCCTATTGTAAGCAGACCGGTCGCATTCTATAATGTTACAAGTTTGGAGCAATCTTAATACATCATCTATCAAGGAAGGGAGGTGGGTTGTATGTTATTCGCACCGAAAGAACGTGGTCAGGGTCTGGTTGAGTATGCGCTGATTCTTGTTTTGGTCGCTGTTGTCGTCATTGTCATTCTTGCGCTACTCGGACCGGCGATCGGAAACGTATTCAGCAATATCGTCAGCAATATTTAGCGGAACGATGGTATGGCAACGGAAAAGCCTGCCATACCGAAATAAGGTGATGAGAGAGGAGCCCTATTTTGGATAGGGCTCCTTATCACGACATGTTGGGATGGCTAGCCTGCGGGCGTGTCAGGCAGCCGGCTTGACTTTTAAATCGGACAATGTATCATACCTTCATTACATGCTGTAACATGCAGATTTAAGATTCCCAAGGAGGCCCTATGCGCCGCGGACGCATCCTAATCTTGTTCGCTATGATCGTGCTTGTAGGCGCGGTTGCTGCCTATTTAATCTTCTCGAGGGGCGGTGGAGAACCGGCTCCAGAAGATGCACAAGCACCCCTACCGTCGGATGTGGTATTTGTCGTCGTCGCAGCTCAAGATCTTTCGCGCGGCTCCGAAATTCCCATCGATGGCGTTGAGATCAAGGAGATACCCCGTGATATGGTGATTGAAACCATGATCGCCAGCGATTTCACGGAAGGCCTCCTCGACCGCGTCATCGGCATGCGCGCGCGAATGGACATCGCCCGTGGCATTGCTGTAACTGAAGGAATGGTTACAGATCAGCCAGGCGATCTGCTCGGATCGGGCTCAGATGCCTCGCTGGCGATTCCACCGGGCTTTACTGCCATTTCGATTCCGCTGGATCGGCTCTCCGGAGTCGCATATGCCCTTCGGGATGGTGATCAGGTGGATGTGATCGCGACCATGTTGATGATCGACATCGACCCCGATTTCCAATCAGCCCTGCCGAATGAGAGCCTTGTTCTGGTGGCTTCTTCGGGCGTGCCGCTCACAGCCGTTTCCTGTGAATCGATCAATATCCAGCCCGGTGTTACGGAATGCGTCCGGGAGGGATCGGTTCCCTTCGGACGGATCGATCTAGAAGAGACGTTTGAACAGCCTATCTACGTGACACCAAATGAAGATCAGCGACCTAGGCTGGTGACGCAGCGTCTGATTGAAAATGCGACCATCCTGCACGTTGGCACGTTCTCCCTAGACGATGAGGCTGCCGATGCACTCATTGGCCCCGCTGTCCAGGAGCCGGCTGGTGCACCTCCCGCTGCTGAAGGCGAAAGCGCGATCACAACTGTGATCTATCCCGATATCGTGACCATCATTGTTACACCACAGGATGCGCTTGCGCTGAACTGGGCGATGATGTCGGGAGCCGACCTTTCTCTGACCCTACGCGCACCAGGTGATGATGGAACGGCCGGTACGTCGAGTGTGACGCTGCAATACCTTGTGGAGAACTACGATATTACCGTTCCGGCGAGGCTGCCGTACGGCCTTACGCCTGCCATTGAGGAATTGATGGCACCGGTATTGCCGAACGATGCTCTGCCCGCACCGGAAGTACAGTAAATTTGTGTTGGTAGCTTGATCGGAGGGATGGATGGTTGAAACCGCGGACGATGCCATCCGCGTCTTGATCGTAGATGACATAGCAGAGACCAGAGAGAATATCCGCAAACTGCTTCAATTCGAACCAGATATTGAAGTTGTTGACGCTGCTTCGACTGGGATCGAGGCGATTGAAATCGCACGCGAGACTGAACCAGATGTCGTCCTGATGGACATTAACATGCCCGATATGGACGGCATCACAGCGACAGAAGCGCTGTTGAAGGATGTCCCTTTCGCTCAGATCATCATCCTCTCGGTTCAGAGTGATGCGGACTACATGCGACGGGCGATGCTGGCGGGCGCCCGTGACTTCATCCCGAAACCACCGTCCGGTGACGAACTCATCGCCACAATCCGAAACCTGGCGGTGCGGGCCAGAGAGCAGCGGGAAAAGCTCTCCCATCGATCGCTGCCACAAGTCATCGATCCAGGCACGGGCGCGCTCGTCGCGACCGGAAAATTGGAAGGGAAAGTCATCTCCGTTTACAGCGCGAAGGGCGGCGTGGGGTGCTCCGTCATCGCTACGAATCTGGCGATCGGCCTTAACACCTCGGAGACGCCGACGGTGCTTGTTGACGCTGGATTGCAATTTGGTGATGTCGCGGTATCGCTTAACTTGCAAACCAAGTACAGTTTTGTGGACCTGGCTGCACGCGCAGATGAGCTCGAACAAGAGATTGTCGACGAGATCCTGCTGCGACATGAAAGCGGCTTGAGAGTCCTTGCAGCACCGCCGCGGCCTGAAATGGCGGATGAAATTCACGCTGAGCAGGTACGAAGTGTTCTACAATACTTAAAGCGGCAGTTTCCCTATGTTGTCATCGATGCCAGTTCCAATATGGATGACATCACCCTGGCCGTGATGGACATGTCTGATATGCTCATCGTCGTAGCCACACCGGAAATCCCCGCAATCAAGGATGCACGCTTGTTGTTTGACCTTCTGGGGGTTCTGGAATATCCCAAAGAGCGGATTTTCTTCGTACTGAATAAAATGGACCGAAAGTCCGGTATCACTGTTGAGGCAGTTGCTGATAACCTTAAGTGTACAGTTGATGGTATTGTTCCCTTTGAGGAGAAAGCAATTACACTGTCCATCAACCGGGGCATTCCAGTAATCATCGGCGAGAAGGGGAAGCCCCCTGCAAAAAGTATGCTCGACTTGATTGGCTCAGTGCGCCAGAGGTTGGTGCGCAGCACCATTGTAACGGAAGACAACGGCGAAGAACGCCCACGGCTTTTCAGCGGCCGTTCATCGTAAACGAATACGCTTCTTGACCGGGCGGGAGGACAGCGAGTGTCTCTACTGAAGCGAATTGAAGAAGGTCAATCATCTCAACCGGCAAGCCGACCGGCTTCTGGCGAAGGTGGTTCATCCAGGATGAGTGGTTTGAGCGCGCGGCGGGTAGCACCCCCCGGGCAGGCCCAACGCGACACATACTATGATCTGAAGACCCGCGTTCAAAATAAGCTTCTCTCGGAACTGGACCCCTCCATGGATGTCAGCCAGACGGCTGATGTCCGCCGGACAATCGAAGAGCTGTTTGAAAACATCCTAACGGAAGAAAAGATTGTCTTATCGAGGCCGGAACGAAGGCGTCTCTTTGAACAGATCGTGGCTGAAATACTTGGCCTGGGACCGCTGGAACCACTTCTTGCAGATGATACGATCACAGAAATCATGGTTAATGGCGCCAAGCAGATCTATATCGAACGCGCTGGCAAAATTCACCGCCAGCCGGCTTCTTTTGAAACCGACGATCACTTGATGCGCATCATCGACAGGATTGTTGCACCGCTTGGCCGTCGTATTGATGAATCCAGCCCGTATGTCGATGCCCGACTTGCGGATGGATCTCGTGTGAACGCCATCATCCCCCCGATCTCCCTGGTGGGGCCTGTTTTGACCATCCGTAAATTCTCCAGAAATCCGATCACGGTTGAGCAGTTGATCGGATACGGAACCATTACAGAAGAGGCGGTAGAGTTTCTGAAAGCCTGCGTGATTGCACGCATCAATGCTGTAATTTCAGGCGGTACCGGCTCAGGTAAAACCACCATGCTGAACGTGCTTTCCCAGTATATTCCTGGAGATGAACGCATTGTCACGATTGAGAACGCTGCGGAGCTTCAGCTGCGCCAGGAACACGTCGTGACGCTTGAATCGCGCCCGCCTAATATTGAAGGCCGCGGGCAAGTCACCATTCAGAACCTGGTGGTTAACTCCCTCCGAATGCGACCCGACCGCATTATCGTCGGAGAGATTCGCGCCGGCGAAGCGCTGGACATGCTCCAGGCGATGAATACAGGCCATGAGGGTTCCATGACAACCGCCCACTCCAACAGCCCGCGTGATACCCTGGCGCGTATTGAAACAATGACCCTGATGGCGGGCACCGATCTGCCGATCCGCGCCATCCGGGAACAGGTCGCCTCCGCCATTGAACTTGTTGTTCATCTCGAACGCATGCGAGACGGCACCCGCAAGGTGACCCGTATTGCCGAGATCCAGGGCATGGAAGGCGATGTCATCACCATGACGGACATCTTCTCCTTCGAGCAGACCGGGTTTGAGGATGGGCGCGTGATTGGGCGTCTGCGGCCCACCGGCTTACGCCCAAGGTTTATTGATAAGGTTGAAGCATCTGGAATTCACCTGCCAGCATCCATATTTGGGGTGGGTGACCGAGCGCAGAGGTACTAGGCGAAAAGCATGAATCCTACGATGATCCTTATGGTTGGAGGCGGGCTGGGGTTGCTGATGCTGCTTGTTGGCGTTGGCATAACCTTCATCAGCGGGCGATCTGTGGTCGAGGAGCGGCTGGGCCGCTATTCTGAGACAGGCGGCTTGCTCGGTGCAACCGGCACGGAAGTGGGAGAGAAGAAGGACCGTGCGCAGCCGCTGTCCGATTTCCTCAACAGGATGATCGAGGGCACCGATTACTTCGATACAATCTCAAGGAACCTGGCGCGCGCGGATATTAAATTCAGGCCGGCTGAGTTCATCACCATCATGGTGATTTCCGCTGTTGGTATGTTCATCGTTGGGCTGATCCTCGGTGGCGGCATGATTGCCTTCGGACTCCTGACAGGTATTTTCGGGTTATTCATCCCGAATATGTATGTCAAGATGGCGCAAGGGCAGCGGATCCGGAAATTTGATGGTCAGCTTGGCGACATGCTCAACTTGATGGTCAATGGGCTCCGCGCAGGATATTCAACCCTACAGGCCATGGAAGCGATCAGCAAAGAACTGCCAACCCCCATCTCGACGGAATTCCGACGGGTTGTGCAGGAAATGCAGCTCGGCATCGCGATGGAGGAAGCCTTGAATCACCTCCTTCGCAGGAACGACAGCGAAGACCTGGACCTGGTGATCACTGCCATTAACGTTCAGCGGGAAGTTGGCGGCAACCTCGCCGAGATCCTGGACACCATATCTTATACCATCCGCGAGCGGGTCCGTATTAAGGGCGAAATACAGGCGCTCACTGCTCAGGGGCAGGCTACAGCCTGGGTTATCGCTGCTCTGCCGATTGTACTGGTCTTGCTGTTGTTTGTTGTAAACCGTGAGTACATCATGCAGTTCTTCCTCCCGGAAACTCGAGCTTGCGGGATCCCGCTCCTTATCCTTGCGGGATTGATGATTATCTCAGGCTTTTTGATAACGCAGAAGATTGTGAAAATTGATATTTAGACCTGATCATTAGAAAAGGTTTCAAATCATGAATCTGCTTATACCCATTGTTTTATCCATCGCGTTGGGTGCTGCCATCATCCTGGTTGTGGTGGGGATCCGTGCGCCAGAAGCGACGGACCCGATCTCGTCGCGGCTCGCGGAATACAGCGTCAATGAAAACCCGGTTTCCCTGGAAGACATTGAGCTCTCCCAGCGATTCTACGAGCGCATCATCTTGCCCTTCTTCAATCGTATCGGGCACATGGCTTCCCGATTTACGCCTCAGGCGACGATTGAGAGCACGCGCAGGCGGCTGGAAACGGCCGGGAATCCGATGCAAATTGATCCATCCTTCTTCCTTTTGCTCCGGATCATCCTTGCGGTTGTGCTCGGCGGGGGTTTGTTCTTCGTCTTCCTTGTCAGTGGACGGAACTGGCTGCAAGGCCTTGGCATCTCAGTGCTTTTCTTCGCTCTGGGGTATTTCATGCCGGACCTTATGCTCACCAGCATGATTAACCGACGCCAGCGCACGGTTTTCCGCGCGCTGCCGGATGCGCTTGACCTGCTGACGATTTGCGTGGAAGCAGGCCTTGGCTTCGATGCCGCCATGGGGAAGGTTCACGAGAAATGGGAGGATGACCTCGCTTTAGAGTTCGGCCGGGTGCTTCAAGAAATCAGGCTAGGCAAGCTTCGGAGAGAAGCCCTTCGAGACATGTCCGATCGGCTGGACGTCTCTGAGTTGACCAGCTTTGTAGCTGCAGTGATCCAATCTGAACAGCTCGGCGTGAGTATGGCGAAAGTGCTGCGGATACAATCGGATCAGATGCGTGTTCGCCGGCGCCAGATGGCGGAAGAAGAGGCCCATCGCGCGCCAATTAAAATGATTTTCCCGATTGGGTTGCTCATCTTCCCATCCATTTTAATCGTTCTGCTGGGACCAGCCGCAATGATGCTGATGCAGTCCGCTCTGGGAGGAATGCTCCGGTAACCTTGAGTCACGCGAGAACCGAACCGTCCGGGGAAAATCCCGAAGGAATGAAGACCCGCCTTGTGCATCGCTGGATGCAGCAGATGCTAGAG
>Ga0272443_10006752_pt1 | contig 11214 bp, 7 predicted proteins | sample SSMAcet12_FD_193581 | JGI IMG/M metagenome (GOLD analysis project Ga0272443, IMG submission 193581) | Marine sediment archaeal communities from Little Sippewissett salt marsh, Falmouth, MA, United States - SSM-Acet-12 | ecosystem: Environmental > Aquatic > Marine > Wetlands > Sediment ... | reverse complement strand
CCCAGATAGGTAACCAGCGGCAGATTCAGGGTATAGGTAATGGGCACGCCGCTTTGACGCAGGCGGGCAATTTCCGGGCCGGGCAACTCGAGATATTCATCCTTTAATTTTTGCCTACGTTCGATAATGGTATAGCCCAGCGAGCCAAGTGAATGATTGGTTTCGAAGGCAAAGGCAAACAGGTTGCGGCGGATCTCGTATTCCTCACCCGGTTGCATGGATATTATCTGGGCGGGCGGCCGGGAACCATCGAGCCCACCCCAGCAGTCGAGGAGCCTTTCCAAAGCGGGCACTAAGTGCTTGGAAATCAGGATCTTACCCGGGAGCATTTCGCGAAAATCCCGCTGGGAAAAATAATAGGCGATGCCCGCAGCATGGTCCATATGGCCGTGCGTTAAGAGGACATTATTGATGGTGAGGACCTCCTCGGGGGCCTTGCCGATATCAAAACAGACATCCAAGCCAGGCAGGGCGATAACTGTTTCTTCGCCGCCGACGGAATAGCCCAGGATTTCCAGGTTGTCCAGGGTGAGTTTTACCAGGTTGCGGTTAGCCATAGTACAATTTCCAGTTACCGACGGTTAAGTACCGTCTGTCAGGGGATTAGCGTAATAGTAAGTCTCCAGTCAGCAATCTTAACACTGGTCGGGTGTGGTATTTCTCGTTATTATAATTCTTTAACATAGCAGGAGTTATTGTAAAAAGCCGTGTGCCAATAGCAAGGGCAAAGCTTAAGGAGAAAGAATTATGCAAAGTATATCCGTTAAGACGCGTAAGCGCAATGAGTTAGTAGATATAACCAGTGAAATCAGTCGAATTGTGGATCAGCAAGATGTGGTGGAAGGGGTGGTTGTAGTTTATGTGCCGCACACGACGGCGGGAGTGACTATTAATGAGAACGCCGATCCCAGTGTATGTCATGATATTTTGCTCACGCTGGAGGAGCTAATTCCTGAAAGGCGAAGGGGTTATCAACACAGCGAAGGCAATTCGGATGCTCATGTTAAAGCAAGTTTGATGGGTTCTTCCGTACAGGTGATTATCGATAGGGGGAGGATGAATCTGGGGACGTGGCAGGGGATATATTTTTGTGAATTTGACGGGCCGCGAAATAGAAGCTGTCTGGTAAAGGTTATAAAGGTATGAGCGGGAAAGTTATAACGGCTTAAGCAGAAATGGATTATAAACACTTTTAATTAAGGGGGAACGGCTTACGGGTAAATTTTATGGTGGAGGGCTGAAACTGAAAATAAATCTAAGAAGCGCATAAAAGTGGCGAGGGAGTGAAACCGGTTGGGGGGGAACCGGGGGATCACAAACCTCGCCGTGGTTCGTAACAGTTGCAGGGGCAACTGGTTGTGTTTTCGACTAAAACACCTATATAACATTTAAAGGGGCTGATTGTCAAGGGAAAAACCGGCGGTTTAGGAAAACGGCCGGCTTATATACAGCATGCGGATGAGAGGAGTCGAACCTCCACGGGGTTGCCCCCACAGGCACCTGAAGCCTGCGCGTCTGCCAATTCCGCCACATCCGCGGGAATCGGTAAACATTGTAAATAAAAGAGTTTGGCTGTCAAGGAGATTGCAGGGATTATAAAGGCAAATCAAGAAATGAAGGTCGAGGGGTAAATGGGCAAAGGCGAAGCGATAGAAGCGGAGGGGAAATGATAAAAAAGCTAAGATAAATTGTGGCCGTAAGTTCTTATTTTGGGCGTGGAAAATTTTTTGAAAATCTTATCAAATAGTAATAGTTCTTAAAAGTTTACAGAAAAAGCGCATCGTTTTTTCGCGAAAGTGTTTGACTTTTTATTAAAAGAGTGGTATATTTTATGTAGTTTTAATGGGGGCCCGTAGGGATTTTACGCCTAAGCAAGGTAAAGTGAAATAATTGGCAATTAATGAATTATCATCGGACTGGGTGGTAAAAAATCCGAAGCACTAAATCCGAAATCCGAAACAAATTCAAATCACAAAAATCTAATTTTCCAAACAGAAGATCAAGAAGGGAACAAAGTTAATAAGTTGTGAGTTGTGAGTGGTGAGAAAATATGTTTCACGCAAAGGGGCGAAGAAATTTTGACGCTGATCCGCCTTCGCTAATCCGTCTTCGCCAAGGCTACGACGGACAAGAACTATGGCGGATAAAACGGCGGACAAGAACCCGAAACAAATTCAAAGGCTCAAAAATTGAAATATCAAAACAAGAGAAAGATATTTAACCGCGGATTAACGCAGATGGACGCTGATAAGATTTAAAATCCGAAACAAATTCAAATTGCTAAAATCCCAATGTTCAAAACAGAAGAGAATCTGCAAACGGGTAAACAGGTAAGCAATATAAAAGAACTGCATGGGTTAAGAACCCGTCCTACCAAACTATGAAAGCACCAACAACCATAATTATAGATACAGCCAAGCTCAAACAAATCTAAGGTCTTATAATATATCCGGTCTTCTGTACCGGGGTAATCTTTTTATTCGGGATTCGGGTTTAGTAATACTGTAAACAGCGAAAAGTGGTTAAGTCCAATTGTTGCCTGCATATCGGGGGGAGAGGTTTAATTTCGTTTTGTTAATTTTTCGATAATTATCTGAGGGGATAGAGTGCATAGCTAGAGGCAAATGAGCACAATAACCAAAGAGTAGTTTGGTGAAGTGGCCAAGCGGAAATATACAGTGCTGTATGGTTAATCTCAGTTCAATATGTTTTTACCATATCGCCAAATGATAAAAGACTGAGTGATTAAGTGATTAACAGTCGCCGGATTTTTATTGCTAAGGTGTCGCAATGCAAAATGTTAAAAAAATAAATTGCCTAACAATCCTGCTGTCGTGTTTGCTGACATTACCTTGTTTCGCGGGTGATCCTAATGAGCCTAAAGACTTGCTTGATATGGAACTGGCAGAATTATTAGATATTCAGGTTGTGACATCAGCATCCCGACAGAAACACAAGATCACTGAATCTTCAGCAGCAATTACCGTAGTTACCGCCGAAGATATTCATTACAGCGGCCTGACGAATATCGAAGATATACTTCGGTTTTACGCAGGCATGGATGTTCTTCGTATAAATCAAAACCTTTCTGCAGTGGGCGTACGGGGCTTTCATGATTTCCTTTCTGATCGCACTCTTACCCTGATCAATGGCCGACCTGCCGACAGTCCTATCTTTGGCGGATCGGAGTTTTATCGATATCCAGTCCTAATTGAAGATATCGAACGCATCGAAATAATTCGCGGCCCCGGTGGTGCAGCTTGGGGAGCTAATGCCTTTAACGGCATTATCAATATAATCACGAAAAAGCCCGGTTCCGATCCAGGTTGGCTGTCTTCCTCAACTGCCAACGAATATGGCGGTACTTATAACTATTTAAGATGGATGAGTAAAAAAGAGTCTCCCCTGGCGGCGCGTCTTTCAGTCGGATATGACAGCAGGGGCACTTCAGATGAAGACGGAGCTGGTAAAATGGTTACTTACAAACCGTCGCTGGCCCCTTTAACCGGCTTTAACAGTTACAAGGCTCATGATTTTACTCGAAACTTTCGAGTGGATACTGAATTTTCCTACGATATATCCGAAAAGACCATCCTTTCATTCGGCTTAGCTTACTCACATCTGGAAAGAGGAGATTACGAATCTTTGGGGTACTTCCCGCGCGAAACCGCATGGTACGAAACATCTCGAAATTTTGCAAAGATCGAATACGTATTTGACAAGACTAGTAACTTATATGTTCAATGGACAGGAAACTTCAACAGCTCAAAGCAACCTTCCATATGTAAACGACATACAAGCGAGAATGATATCGAGGTTCAGTATAATACTTCCTTTGATCGTCATTCTTTGTCAATGGGCGGAAATACAAAATTCATGTATATAGACACCGAAATGGTGTCCGTTGAAAGTCTGAATCCAATTGGTGATCCGTTTCACGAAATGACTATAGGAGCATTTGTCATTGATCGATTCGAGATAAATGAACGGTTGGCATTAGAGGGACAGTTGCGTACAGATTGGTATTCGGGAACACAGCAGGACTGGGCGACACGTTTGTCAGCATTGTACACTTGTGATGACGACCGAAATCATAACTTGCGCTTCAGTTTTGCCAAAGCATTTCGAACACCTTTAACCAGCCTTGGAAACAACCGGAGCACCAGATTGTTTCACCCTGGACTCTCTGCTTATTTGCTTAATGTTAACACACCCCCGGACACATTATATAACGAAGAAACCTGGGCCCTGGAAGCAGGCTATAACAGTCGCCTGCCCCACGGAATAAGCTTTAAGGCTGATGCGTATTATCAAAAGTACAGCCGTCTGATCGGCTATGAAAACAATGGGGCCGTTCCAACTGTTTTTACTGCAGACAATATCGACGGCGCTGCGTCCTGGGGAGTTGAAACCGAACTAGCTATAGAGAATAAAACAGGAATATTTTCTGTGTGGTATGCTTATAATGATTTTCAGGAAGATATAAGCCATCAGTTGATTCGAAGTTATGCGCCAGCAAAACACAAGTCCGGTTTGAGAGCGATACTTCCAATTGCTGAAGGATTGACGTTGGTCACAAATTATCGTTTTACCAGCACGACACCTGTTATAGGAGACACAACGATCTTTCCTGTCGCTCCCAGTCATCGGCTTGACATTACACTGACCAAATCGATATGCAAAGGTAATGGTGAACTGATGTTTGGCGTATCAGATCTTCTTGAGGTCGATAACGACGCCGTTTATGGAGTGGGAAGTCTCAGTTCTTATACAACCCCGGGCAGAACGTTTTTGGGACGAATACAGATAAGGTTTTAACTTTTTCTGATCATTTAACCAATAATATGACATTTTAAGAAGCGCCATACATGCATGATAAAAAATATAAGGAGCTTAGACGTGTTGAGCATTAAAAGGTATTTTATTTATATTGGGCTGTTTTTGGTATTTAATTTTGCATTATTGCCATTGAAGGCGGAATCGGAGCCGGAGGCAGAGGAGGCAGCTTCAACCGAACAAGAAGCTGATGATTTGCTGGGTATGGATTTGGCAGATTTGCTGAATCTGGAAGTAACTTCGGTATCCAAAAAGGCCCAAAAACTGATCGAGGCCCCGGCGGCGATTTATATCATAACGCAGGAAGATATACAAAGGTCGGGGGCGACTAGTATCCCGGAGGCGCTGCGGATGGTGCCGGGTATGGAGGTAGCGCATCTGGACGGTAATAAATGGGCTATCAGCGCGCGGGGATTAAACAAGCAATATTCCGATCAGTTGCTGGTACTTATCGACGGGCGCTCGGTGTATACGCCGTTATTTGCCGGGGTGTACTGGGACCTACAGGATGTGATTTTAGAGGATATCGAACGGATCGAGGTGATTCGAGGACCGGGGGGTACTTTGTGGGGGGCCAATGCGGTCAACGGGGTGATCAATATCATTACCAAGCAAGCGCGGGATACACAGGGTTTTCTGGTCAGCGGCGGGGGCGGAACAGAAGAAAAAGGATTCGGCAGCCTGCGCTACGGAGGAAAATGGTCAGAGGAAGTGTTCTTTCGCGTTTACGGTAAATACTTCAACCGCGATGAGGCAATCGATATCGCAACACATAAATCCGGGGCGGATGACTGGGAGACAGCGCGGGGCGGATTTCGGTTGGACTGGGACTGTTCGGACTCAGATATGTTTACCCTGCAGGGTGATTACTACGAAGGCAATTCCGGCGAGAGAGTAACTTCGACATATTTGGACATTAAGGACAAAGACACAGACTCGCGCGGAGGCAATCTGCTGGGCAGATGGGGACACACATTCTCGGAATCTTCGGACATGTCGGTACAACTTTATTACGATCATACCGAAAGAGATGTGTTTCAGTTAGGAGAAAGACGGGATACGCTGGATTTCGAGTTTCAACATCGTTTTCCTTTCGGAGAAGTGCATGATGTAATCTGGGGACTGGGGTACCGTTTAACCCGGGATAAAACAGAAGAAACAGTGGTCGTACAACTGGATCCCGCCGACAGGACCGACAATTTGTTAAGTGCTTTTATTCAGGATGATATTGCGCTGTGCGAAGATAAGTGCCATTTGATTCTGGGAACCAAACTGGAACTGAATGACTATACAGGCTGGGAATATCAGCCTAACGCCCGCTTTGTCTGGAATTTTCATCCTGATCATATGGCCTGGGCGGCCGCATCACGAGCAGTACAGGTGCCCACGCGTATTTCTTCAGACGGGCGACTAAATTTGGCAATGATTACGACGCCGGGAAGCAGTATGTTGCTATCTTTTTTCGGAGATGATGATGTAAAATCACAGGAAGTGATAGCGTATGAGGCCGGATATCGACTGCAGGCTACCGAGAGCGTATTTTTTGATCTGGCCGGTTTCTTCAACAATTACGACAATCTGCATAGTTCGGAATCGGGCAGTATGTTTTTTGAAACATCTCCTGCCCCGCCCCATATGACAATACCATTGGTGCGGGGTAACAAGTTATCCGGAGAATCTTATGGGGTGGAAGTCGCGGGGAATTGGCAGGTATGTCCCTGGTGGAAATTAAGTTCAGGATACAGCTTCATCCAGCTACAGTTGCATATAGACAATGACAGTTCGGATACCAACAACGAAGGGGAAACTGAAGGCTCTACACCCCACCATCAGGCTCATTTGCGTTCCTATATAAATCTGCCCAAGGGTTGGAGTTTCGACACGGCCCTTTATTACGTGGATAGTTTGCCGGCGTTGGGGACGCCTAGCTATATCCGGTGTGATGCGCGGGTGGCGTGGCAGATCAATGAAAATTTAGAGCTTAGCATCGTGGGACAAAATCTGCTGGATAATCGACATCCGGAATTTGCCGAAATGACCAACGGATTTAACGGCACGGAAGTCCAGCGCAGCGTTTATGCAAAATTTACCTACAGGTTCTAGCGTTATTTGTTAAAAACTGGTAAATAACAGGTAAGGTTTATTTCTTATCCTGTTTATCATGTTCTTTGTTCTGTCGGCAGAGAGAACTCTTAGTCTGCAGCCTATCAAGGTTTTACGCTCAGAAAATCGTCGAACAAAGCCACCTCTTACAAGGGTTTTTAGAGGTCACCTAAATAACCAAGGGGGGTGATATTGCTAATTTTGTAATCGGGAATATAATGTGTAATAATGGAGATACGTAACCGTGAAACAAACAGGCGATTTGAGATCGTCAGTGAATATGAGCCGGCGGGTGATCAGCCGGGGGCCATTGAAAGTCTGGCGGCGGGGCTGGGGAACGAGCAGCAGTATCAGACGCTGATGGGGGTGACCGGGTCGGGTAAGACCTTTACTATGGCGCACGTGATACAGAAGGTGCAAAAGCCGACGCTGGTTATCAGTCATAATAAGACGCTGGCGGCGCAGTTGTATGAGGAGTTTCGGGAGCTGTTTCCCAATAATGCGGTGGAATATTTCGTCAGCTATTACGATTACTATCAGCCGGAAGCGTATATACCGCAGCGGGATATATATATCGAAAAGGACGCGTCGCGAAATGATGATATCGACCGGCTGCGGCTGAGTACGACGACGTCGCTGATGAGCAGGTCGGATGTGGTGGTGGTGGCGTCGGTTTCGTGTATCTACGGATTAGGCTCGCCGGAAGATTATAAGCATATGGTGGTGCCGCTGAGGGTGGGTCTGACGGTAGAACGGGATGAGATGCTGAGGAGCTTTACCGATATCCTTTACGAACGGAATGATGTGGCGTTTGGGCGAGGTAAGTTTCGGGTGAGGGGTGATGTGGTCGAGATCTGGCCGGCCTATGAAGAGTTCGCGGTGCGGATCGAGATGTTCGGGGACGAAATTGAAAAGATCACGCTTATCAATCCGGTCAGCGGGGAAGAGCTGGCGGGGGAGAAACAGAGCTTTATCTATCCGGCGCAGCATTATGTTATGCCGGAAGAGCGGATAGAAACGGCATTGGAGTCCATATCGGCAGAGTTGAAACAGCGGCTGCTGCAATTGCGCGGGGAGGGGAAACTGCTGGAGGCGCAAAGGCTTAGCGCCCGGACCAGGTATGATATGGAAATGATAAAAGAGGTGGGGTATTGCAGCGGAATCGAAAATTATGCCAGGCATTTGGCGGGGCAGCCGGCGGGGGCGCGGCCGCATACGCTGCTGGATTATTTTCCCGACGATTTTCTGGTGTTCATAGACGAATCGCATGTGACAATACCGCAGCTTCGAGCGATGTATGCGGGGGATTACAGCCGCAAGACGGTGTTGGTGGAGCATGGGTTTCGGCTGCCCAGTGCGCTGGATAACAGGCCGCTGCGGTTCGAAGAATTTGAAAAGATACTCAATAATATAATTTTTGTCAGTGCGACGCCGGGGCCATACGAACTGGAAAAATGTCAGGGAGCGGTAGTGGAACAGATTATTCGGCCGACGGGATTAATCGATCCGGAAATCCGGGTGGAAGAGGCGCGGGGGCAGGTGCCACATCTGCTGGAGGAAATCGAAAAACGGGTGGCAGTTAAGGAAAGGGTGCTGGTAACGGTTTTGACAAAACGGCTGGCGGAGGATCTCAGTACCTATATCCGCGAAAAGGGGCATCGGTGTCAATATCTGCACAGCGAAATCAAAACGCTGGAGCGGGTGGAAATTTTGCGGCAGCTTAGACTGGGTGAATTTGATGTGCTGGTAGGGGTGAACCTGCTGAGGGAAGGGCTGGATCTGCCGGAGGTTTCGCTGGTGGCGATTCTCGATGCAGACAAGGAAGGGTTCCTGCGGAGTGAGACGTCTTTGATTCAGACTATCGGACGAACGGCGCGTAATATAAATGCCCAGGTTATCCTCTATGGGGACACGATTACCAACTCGATGCAGCGGGCGATCAACGAGACCAACCGGCGGCGGGCAAGGCAGCAGCAGTATAACAGCGAACATGGAATTACGCCGGAAGGGATTAAAAAAGCGGTGCGGGACGGGTTCGAGCATGAACTGCAGGGGCGGAGGCTGGCACAGCAGGCGCTGGTGCATGACGAAAAAGAATACGAAAAGGAAGAATTGCTGGGTATGCTGGAGGCGGAAATGTATGCAGCGGCGGAGGCGTTAGAATTTGAAAAGGCGGCCCAGCTGCGGGATCAGATCAAAGAACTGCAAAATGCACCCGATATGAAAACCACCAAAAAAGGTAAAAACAAGAAGCGGCGGTCGAAAATCTGAAAAAAATAATGCTTTTAGACAATACGAAGTATTCTTGCTCTTTTAGGCAAAGTTGTTATTATAAAATCAATGGTTGCTTTTGATAAAAACTCTATTGTCAAGTATTGGCTTGATCTGGCAAAGCGTGACTACCAGACGATGGGGAATTTATTCAAATCTGAAGATTATGTGTGGGGATTGTTTATTGGGCATCTTGTCCTGGAAAAGATGCTCAAAGCGATCTATGTAAATAAACATAATGAACATCCTCCCCGAACTCATGACCTCCCCCGTCTGGCACAAAAATCCGGTTTGGAAATGGACGACCAAATTTTGGAAAAACTGGAAACCATTTCCAGGTTCAACATCTCCGTGCGCTATCCTGACACTCAGCAGGAATTCTATTAAATATGTACAAAAAGATTTGCTCAAGAAGCATTGTTATCCATTGATGAGGTGAAAAAATGGCTGGAAGATGTGATCAAGCAATTTTGAATATTGCTAAAAAATATCTGGAGGTTTTGCGTCAAAATGGCGTACTATTCGAAACGGCTTGGTTGTTCGGCTCTCATGTAGAAGGTCGATCTCACCCGGATAGCGATATTGATATCGCTCTGGTTATCCAGAATATTCCCAGCAGGTTTTTTAAAGAAGTCGAATTAGTAAAGTATCGCCGGGAAATTGATTGGCGTATTGAACCTCACGTTTTCTCAACCGATCAACCGTCGAGTGTGTTTTTTCAAGATATAATGAAAAACGCTGTCCAATTGGCCTAAAGTCTCATGAAACCTCCTGAAGCAGAAAGTTACCTGGCGTTGATTGAACTGGCCCGGCAGGAAGATGTGGGCGAGGGGGATATCACTACGGAAGTGACGATAGCGGCCGAGAAGGTGGGCAGGGGGAAGCTGGTGTTTCGTGAAGGTGGGGTGCTGTGCGGGATGGGGGTGGTGGAGCAGGTGCTTGGGTGTTATGACAAAGGCCTAGAGCTAAAATGCAACCATGAAGAGGGGGAAAAGGTCGCTGCCAATACTGTGGCGGGGGAAATTATCGGACCATTGCGAGCGATGCTCACGTGTGAGCGGGTGGTGCTTAATTTTCTGCAGCGGCTCAGCGGGGTGGCAACGGTGACGGCGGAATATGTAAAAGCGGTCGCAGGGACGGGGTCAAAAATCTACGATACCAGAAAAACTACGCCCGGTTGGCGGGAGCTGGAGAAATATGCCGTGCGATGCGGAGGGGGTGAGAACCACCGGCGGGGGCTGTATGACGCGGTGCTCATCAAGGATAATCACCTGGCGGGGTGGGGGGAACAAGATTTAGGGACTGCGCTTAAAGAGGTCATTGGGAAGATCAAGGCGGAGAAGCGGGAGCTGGAATTTATCCAGGTTGAGGTTGATACGAGTGAGCAGTTGCGGTGTGTGTTGGGGGTGGAGGGGGTGGATATTGTACTGCTGGATAATTTTTCGACTGAACAACTGCGGGAGGCGGTGGCTGTGCGAGATGAAATGACCGGCAAGGGCGGGGTGCAGCTAGAGGCGTCGGGGGGGGTGACGCTGAGCAACGTGCGGCAAATCGCCGAGACCGGGGTCGAACGTATTTCAATCGGGGCGCTGACACATTCGGTTTCCAATCTTGATATTGCTTTGGATATAGAAAACTGAAGGGGCTGACTCGTGCCAAAAAGAACCGCAGGGGCTGAAGCCCATCCTACAAGACTTGATATTGCTTTGGATATAGAATAATCGGCGGGCATGGTTCGACAAGCGCACCACTGGCGGGCCCGCCCTACAAGACTAATCCGTGCTAAAAAGAACCGCATGGGCTGAAGCCCATCCTACAAGACTGAAGGGGCTGACTCGTGCCAAAAAGAACCGCATGGGCTGAAGCCCATCCTACAAGACTACAAGACTAATCCGTGCCAAAAAGAACCGCATGGGCTGAAGCCCATCCTACAAGACTTTGGATATAGAAAACTGAAGGGGTTGACTCGTGCCAAAAAGAACCGCATGGGCTGAAGCCCATCCT